>ERZ772960.3416-NODE-3416-length-10688-cov-3.861187_pt1 | contig 10688 bp, 10 predicted proteins | sample MGYA00580678_ERZ772960 | MGnify/ENA primary metagenome ERZ772960 (study PRJEB29015, sample SAMEA2737930) | human oral metagenome | biome: human oral; feature: human-associated habitat; material: dental | place: China | collected 2059 ...
AAGTTACAAACCTTATGAATCGTTTCAAAAGTTCGACCACCCCTCAATTTAATTGGAAAACTTCTAATTATTTTCTCTTATAAACTTGAGGTGGTCGAATAAATATTGTAATTTATAGGTGTAAAGTAATACTTTTTAAATTATTGAATTTCTAAAAGCCTTATTTTACACTGTTTTATATTGTTCTTATAAAGGATTAACGCCAATAACATATACAACTGGATATGAACCGTGTAATTCGTTTTATATTGTTCTTATAAAGGATTAACGCAGGTCTGATACTGTATACTCACCTTTGCTATAACATTTAAGTTTTATATTGTTCTTATAAAGGATTAACGCTGGTTCTTCTACTAACTCATAGGACTTGTCTAGTCGGTTTTATATTGTTCTTATAAAGGATTAACGCTAGAAAAGAATGTCTTCTTTACAGCAACAACACTTAAGTTTTATATTGTTCTTATAAAGGATTAACGCTCAAATAGATTTCAGTAAGTCTTGTAATTGCATCTACCGAGTTTTATATTGTTCTTATAAAGGATTAACGCATTTTAATATCTGGCATAACAACTGGTTTGAATTCTGGTTTTATATTGTTCTTATAAAGGATTAACGCATGCTAATGCTTTAATTATTTTCTTCATAAGTTTTTCGTTTTATATTGTTCTTATAAAGGATTAACGCTCGTTAGCGGCTTTATATCCGATTACGTTCGCATTAGTTTTATATTGTTCTTATAAAGGATTAACGCAGTGTCGCTTCTTGCAATGTGTACTTTTCCATATTGGTTTTTTATATTGTTCTTATAAAGAATTAACGCTCAGCAAACTCTACTGCCCAAGTAATGACTACCTCACCATCGTTTTATATTGTTCTTATAAAGGATTAATTAAATTCACAGTACTTTTGATATTAGTTATAATATGTTTCAAGATTATGTATAAACACATTTTGTAATAGAGTTAAATGAACAGTTGGTATTGAACTGGTGGTTTAGTATACGATTGAATGGTTTACGTATCACTGTGAAAGCGCTATAATTTTTCTGACAAACTACTAATGAATATTAGGGGGATAATTATGCAATATTTTTCATTTATTGGGACGGGCGGACCAAACGGTTATGATGAGATTAACTATTTTTTTGATAATGATCCATCAAATCAAATAAAAAGCCAGTTTATTCAAGAAGTAATAATAAAAAAACATGCAGACATAGAGCACATATTTATTTTTGCTACAGAGACCGCAAGAGAAAAATATGGGAATTTCCTTCTAGAAAGATTAAATCCATATAATAAGCCCCTTGATTTTATTGCAATATCCGAAAATGATACATTTGAAGTTTATGTATCAAAATTATTAAAGACAATGAAAGAGTCTGAGAAAGTAATAATTGATATTACACATAGTTTTCGTTCAATTCCTATGAAATTGCTATTTGCGCTTCGATATATTGAATTGACAAAAAATGTTCAGATTAAGCATCTATATTATGGAAGAAAAGTAGGAGATACTGGGGAAATAGTAGACTTAATTCAAGATTATGCGCTTCAAAAAATTTCTGAACTTTTATCACAATTTGATAGAACGTTGATGATAAACTCAACAGATGTAGATAATCTTTTTGCTCGGAAGGATGATAGAATTGAGAGGTTTATTTCATCACTTGCAAATTTTAATAAGATGATTGAACAATGTGAATTTGATAGAACTACAACGGTAATTCGCCAAATTATAGAATCATGTAATGGAATTATAAAGCGGCCAGAAAGTTATTCTTTGATTATGCCAGTAGTAACAAGCATCAAGAATAAATTTGCGATTTACAATAACTGTAATAATAATGTTTCTAGAAAAATTGAACTGGTTAAAGTAATCATGGCACACAATCGTAAACAAGTTGCAATCACGTTTATTGATCAATTGTTTAGAGAGGAATTAATTCGCAATACTTTGATGCCAGATGATAAGAATTTCTCACTTGAAGCATATTTACCTAAGAATTCGTTTGGAAGACATGAACAATTAGATGTTTATAATCTGTCGCAGTATTTAATCTTAAATACATATCGGATTAGAACGGTTTTTGGTTCTAGCGATAATGATAAATATTCTGCAGTCCTCTATGAAAAAGAGAAAAATATTCAAGCTGTCAAAGATATAATTAAACGTCATAAAATGTGTGATGGCATCAAACATTTTTATGGTGATATAAGAAATCACATAAACCATGGACAGTCAATCACAGGAGATGTAGATACTATAATGCATGATATGGTAGGCTATATCGAACTATTAGGGAAAAGAGAATAATAATTATGAAATATTCATTACTTGATGTAGCATTTTCGGGGTTAATGCATGATATAGGAAAGTTTTATCAAAGAACAGATATATTTTCTGATTTAACAGATGCTGAGAAGGATCTTACACCAATAGCGAATGCAGGATATCATACACATTTACATAGTGGATATACTTCAAAGTTCTTTAGGAAATATCTAAAACGTTTTGATGGATTTGAACGAATTACAAGTTCTCATCATCTTCCGAATACGGATGAGTTTTCTCGCATTCTAAAAGACGCTGATTGTATCGCTTCTGCAATCGATAGAAAAGACGAAGATAATGATACTGAAGAAAAAAATAGAACCGGTGCATTTCAAGTAGTAAGACTGTCATCGGTCATGAGTGAAATAGATTTTGGTGAGGAACGGCATGATGCTAAGTTTAAACTAGATTCTTTTTCTTCAGGAGAATATCCACTTGCAAACTATTCAATAAAATCAAAAGTGGATAGTGTAGATGAATATAAGACTCTGTGGAATAAATTTATAAACGAGTTAAAAGATTCGGAAGAGGAGTTATTCAAGGAAGATATAACAAAATATAATTTTGATCGTTTATATTCTTTGTTATATGAATATGCAACATATATCCCTGCATCAACTTTTGAAGGAAATCAAACTTTTGTGAGTTTATTCGATCATCTGAAATTAACATCGGCAATTGCAAGTTGTCTCTATTTAAATGAACCAAATAACAATGATTTTGTAATGCTCGAATTTGATGTTTCGGGAATACAAAAATTTATTTTTAAAGTCACTGAGGGAAAAGATACCAAAAGAGGAATATCAAAATCATTACGTGGAAGATCTTTTTTGATATCAGCGATAACAAATTGTATAACATATAGTTATTTACATGAGTTTGGGTTAACACAAAGTAATATCATTTTTAATACAGGTGGTGGTGCATTACTATTATTACCAAAATGTGATGGTTATAAAGGGCGTATAGAAAAAGTATCAGATGTAATACAAGCGTCATTATTAGAAATGTTTCATACTGATATTAATTACGTATATTCTTTTGTGGAATGTGATGCTGATGAATTGGAACAATTCAAAATTGACAAAGCAATTTCATTGAAAGCAATGTTAGAAGAAGAAAAATTAAGAAAATTTCATAACAGAATAGATGATAAATTTTTCTATCAATCGCCAGATAATGCATCGATATGCGTAATGTGTGGAAGCAATTTCGTTAAGAAGGATGGGGATAGATGTAAGGTTTGTGATAGTATCACGGAACTATCAGATTTCTTTGTAAAGCACGAAAAGATGTTCTTGCTATATGATTTCTCGGGTGAGTATAAAGAGATTTTACACAATAGTGTTTGTATAGATATGCATTATATGCAAATGCATCTTATCGATAGTAAAGATGTTAGTTCATATAAACAGGTTATAAAGCATGGCTATGATTATATTGAATCGATTAATCATTCCTGTTTAGGAAATACTCGTTGGATTGCTAATCTTGCTCCTCAGAAGAATAGAAATATATTGCCGTTTGAAGATATTTCTGGAAAATTATTAAGCAAAGAAGAATATGGTGATTTGAAATTAGGAATTCTTAAAATGGATGTAGATAATCTTGGTGCTATATTTGCATTTGGCTTAAGTAAAACTAGATCATTATCGAAATATTTAACTTTGAGTAGATTGATGGAAACATTTTTCGGTTATCATTTAATTCATATATGTGAAAAGGTGTCTAAAGAACTAATTTCAAATATTAAAGAAAATACTGATAATGAAAATATGTTTTATATAAACTATGCAGGTGGTGATGATCTGGTTATTATTGGACCTGCATCAGGCATTCTATTATTAGCAAAAGAAATAGATCATTCATTTCATCAATATACAAATAATAGAAATCTAAATATTTCTGGAGGCATTACGATTATGTCACCTTCAAAACCAATTCGATTGGGAATAAAGGAAGCTGAAGAGAATTTAAGTGCCTCTAAAAAAGTAAAAGGAAAACATGCAATCACACTGTTGAATAGAACAATAAAGTTAGAACGGTATGAAAATGTACTCGAAACAGTAAATGTATTCAAAGAATACATAGATAAAAAGTATATCTCGCGTACTTGTTTCTACAATATGATGAGTATTTTGGATGTAAATAATATTGATGAATACTATCACAGTATTCCACTTTTGATGTATTCATTAAAACGCAATGTTGTAAATGAACGCATTAGATGTGAACTGAAAAAAGCAATTGCTACAAAAAATACAATTGAAGAAGTATACGAACTAGTTGTTGAGATGAAACTTGCTATTATGCAAACAAGGGAGAGTTAATTATGGGATATGATGCTAGAAACAATAGACCATGGAGTAGCGGTGGTCAAGGAAGAAAACAAGGGTATACTACTGAAGCAGAATCTCAGATAGAAATATCTTTAGCAAAACACTATTGTAATAAGGGCCAAATGTTATTGCCGAATGGGACAGCTGACGTCTATGCTGGGAAGTTTAGAAATATCACGAATCATCAACTTAGAAAGATTTTGGATCAGATAAAGAATTTTAAATCCCAGAGTGGTAAAGAGAATTTCGAAAAGGTTCGCAGTCAGCTCTTCTTCCTGTTGCCAATGGCTGCTTACAATGCTGGTAGAGATCGTAATTTAAAACCACTGTATGATTTTTTGCATCGACATATAAATGAAAAGAGTATTTGCGAGAAACAAGATTTAGATGTTCTTGATGAGTTATTTACAAGCATTATTGCATATCATGCATATAACAAAGTAAAGGGGTAATTTTTATGTTAAAGAATATTTATGTAACAGAGTTTGAAATGGAATTGCTTTCAGGATTACACATCGGTGGCTCATCAGATAGTTTTGATATTGGTGGTGCAGATTCTACTGTAATAAAAAATCCCTTAACGAATGAGCCATATATTCCTGGCAGTAGTATAAAAGGGAAGCTAAGAGCTTTATTAACACAAAAATATGGAATTTTAAATCATAATAAAACGAATATAGAGTTTGCAAATGATCAAAACGGAAAAACATTATTAAATATTTTTGCACCAGTAGAATTTGGCGAAAATAATATCCAAGTTACCAAAGCAATTTTCCGAGATGCGTATTTAACAGAGGATAGTAAAAACATGCTAGAAATGCAGCTTGGCCCAGGCATCTATACAGAAATTAAAGCTGAGAATAGTATTAACTTATTAAATGGTACTGCTGCAAATCCAAGATTTATTGAACGTGTTCCGGCAGGTGTAAAATTTGTTGGTGAGATTATTTTGCAGGTTTATGATGGGGATAATAAAGATGCTATGAAAGATGGAATTAATGAGGCATTGGATTTATTAGAGCTTAACTATATCGGTAACAGTGGTACACGTGGATATGGAAGAGTAAAAATTAGCAAAATAAAAGACATGCAGGAAGTGAAATTCTGATATGAAAACATATAAGGTTGTTTTCTCATGTCAGTCTGCTATCAATGATCTTCCTAGCTCACAAGCTATATTTGGAGCAATCTGTACAATCCTCTTACAAACAAAAGGTGAAGCTGAATTCAATCGATATATTAATTCTTTTAAGGATAGTAAGCCTTTGTTGATACATTCATCCATGTATCAGGATAATGTGTATCCGATGATAAAGAAAAATATTTTTACTACTGATATCGTGAATCAAATAATTGCTGATACGTCACCTATCGATAAAATCAATATATTTGAAAGATTAAAAAAATATAAAAAGATTAAATATATGTCATCATCCATTTATGAGAGGTATATTGGAACAAATCAGTTAGATAACCTTCGGATATATTTAGTGAAAAACAAAGATGCTTTTACTATTGAGAATGGTATACTGCGTGATAAAAAGGATAATGAAATTTCAAATCCTAGAATGGTTTTATTGACAAGAAATGGTTTTCCGGAAAGTCAAAATGATAAAACACTTTTTTATGTCAACGCACAGTATTATCCAAAAGGCACAAAATTTTGTGTCTATTTAAAAGCAAATATTTCGAAGGAAGAAATAGAATCAATATTTAAGTACTTTGATTATTTTGGTATTGGAAATAGAAGAACAGTGGGACTTAATAGTTTTAAATTTGATAAATTAGAAGAAATTGAGTTCTTAAATCCGACAGACTATCGATTAATACTGAGTAAATTTATTCCGGATGCGAATGACTTTGATTATAGTAGTTCTTTCTATCAATTAAACGGGGATATTTATCGTTCTTCTAAAGAATATACAGGTGGCTTCATAAACGGAAAATATGTGCATTTTTTAGAGGGCAGTTGGATGAAAGTGAATCAGAAAAAAGAATACTATGGAAGGATAATAGAGACCATGACAGAGGGTAAATGTATTTATCATTATGGTATTGGTTTTTCGGTATAAGTATGAGCATAGTTAAAATTATTACTCCAGTTCATATTGGAACAGGCGATTTAATAGAGAGCCCGTGTTTTCGCCGTGTAAATGAATCAGACAAGTGGTATAGATATTCTTTTTCTGACTTAATTGGAAAACTGCCAACACAGGTTGTGTTGGATGAGAGGTTATTAGGTGAATTGGCTAGGTATAATGTAAAGAAGAAGATGCTATATTCAGCTTTTGAAAAATATGTTAAGTACGATGATATGAAACCTATATACGAGGTTGAATATTGTGGTGATAATTCAGATGCTAAAGATATCCAAGAACAAATTAAAACAAATGGAAAACCATATATTCCTGGTTCATCCATTAAAGGTGCACTATTGCATGCATGGTTTTATTATGAGATAAAACATAATTTTAATCCAGAATTCATTGAGAAAGTTCTTAAGAAGAACCGTGGTATTAATTTTTTAGATTTTTTTGGAATCGATATAAAAATAGATAGAGTATATTCAACATTTATGAAAGAGTTACAGTCTTGCATAATTTGTCATGATATATATTTTAAGAATATTGAGTTATTTAAGGCAATACGCGTGGGAAGTTCAAGTGGTCGTGATCTTAATCTTGGAATATATGAAAGTATTCAATCTGGTCAAGAAATTCAAGATGATTTATTTGTAATTGATTATGAGAAGCTAAAAAAATTAGCCCTTCGGTATTTAAGTGGTGTAGATAATAACAAAAAATCAATATCAAAATTAATTAATGAGTTTGATTATGGTATATTTCTAAAAGCTTGTAATGAATATACAATTGATGTTTTAGGTACTGAAAGTGAAAAATCATGCATGGATATGTATGAATCCTATGATTGTTCAGGAATTATCCAATTCAATAATCAACTTTTTGAAATGCTGAAGGAAGTAGAAAACAACAAAGAAAAGGGTTTCTTCCTAAGGATTGGAAATTCTACAAATTACTACAATAAGTCAATTGCTTTACTGATTAAGAAAAAAGCACCTTCTTTGTTTGAAACATACTTTGATCAAGTATTATCACCTAAGCAGTGGGGAAAACAGAAAGCAAGTTCTAAAACGATTCCGAAAACACGTGTAATTTTTGAAAATGATAATCTGATAGTTCCACCGGGATATATAAAAGTGACGTATGATTAAACACACTCAGGTAATTTTGACTTTTCCTTTAGGCGCAAGATTCCATGATGGTTTCAGTGTGATGCTATATAAAAAGTTAGTATATTATATTAAAGAATTGATGTGCTTTAATATTAATTGTAAATGTAATGATTGTGAATATTGCTCACAATGTCACTACTATTATGTTTTTGGCGAAAATTTTTCTAGATATCCAGGAATTATCATTAAGAATAATCTGTTTGAGAAAAAAATATACCTGAAAGGTGAACAGAGGGTTATAGACTTTTATTTTGTTGGGAATGTTGGTTTATATGCAGACTATATCGAAATATTTTTTAATTCTTTGAATCAAAAAATATTTGGAAATTTTTTCTATTTAAATTCTATTTCTACGATGCTCATACAGCCTTCTATCATCAATCAGAACTTTGTTGCGAATTTTAGTACACCAATCGAAACATATGAAACTAGTGAATGCTATAATCAGATGGTTCAATATTACAATCAAAAATATAATTGTAGTTTCATGTTGATGGGTGAAGTATCACAGATTATAAATCCTAAGAAAGTTGAGTGGCCGATAGTGCATTTTGCTACTCGTTCAGTTTATGTAAAAGGTTATATTGGTAAGTCATGCATGCAAGCAAACGTTGATCAACGTTTGCTAACGATCGGAATTGGTAAATATAATTATATTGGAGGTGGTCAAGTTGAGAGTGAAGATTGAATTAATAGGAAAACAAGTGAGAATTCCTATAAACTACCAATCATTGCTTCAGGGCTTGATTTATAGCATGTTCGACAAAAAAGAATATGGTTTTTTTCTACATGAAAAAGGCTATAGACTAGATGAGAAAGTTTTCAAAATGTTTGTCTTTAGCAATCTTTATGGAAAATATCAAATTGTAGATCATGAACTAATATTTGAAGATAAAATCTATTTTTATATCGCATCACCTGTTGAAGAATTTGTGCAGAACTTATACCAATTTTTCGTAAACAATGAAAGGGTTGTTATAGGTAATAACATTCTAAAAATTTCAAAAGTGAGTTTTGTTGATGCTATGTTTTTTACAGGAGAAAAAGATGTAGTAATTAAAACTATCTCTCCAGTAGTAGTATATAAAACCGTTGGAAAATTTGTTAATTATATTCAACCTTCTGATGCGGAATTTGAGACGTATTGCTATCGTAATTTATGTAAAAAGAACGCTGCATATAAAAGTATAGTAAAAGAACTTGTTTTTAAAATAAATGAAGTAAATAAACAAAGAAAACGACTTGTACATTTTAAAAATACATTCTATTTAGCATATGATGTAGAATTATCAATTCATACAAATTATGAAACACTGTCTTTTTTACTTGATACAGGATTATCTTCCAAGGGATCGGCTGGTTTTGGAATGGTAGTTGTGCAAATATGAAAAAGGTATTTTATTTATACAAAAGCGGTGTATTAAAATGTCAGGATTATTCTTTGGTTTTGGAAGCAAAGACAAACGTCGATTATATTCCCGTTGAGCAATTGGATACAATTATTTGTTTTTCTGAGGTAACACTTAATAAGAGGTGTCTTTCATTGTTGAATAAGAAAAAGGTATCAATACTATTCTATAATTTCTATGGGAATTATATAGGAAGGTTTACTCCGAAAGAATATATTAATGGAAAAATACTTTTGGAACAGGTACATGCATATGAGGATTTTGATAAAAGATTATATATAGCTAAAACTATACTCAAAGGTTCATTGCATAACATGTTATCATTGGTAAAATATTATCGAAAAAAAGGGAAAGAAGTTAATGAAATAATTGATGAATTGGAAAAATGTGCTTCTGAAATTGTTGACAGCAATTCAATAGAATCACTTCTTTTAATAGAAGCAAAAGTAAAGCAATTTTACTACAAAATATTTGATATTGTAATAAGTCAGGAGGATTTTACATTCAAAAAAAGAACAAAAAATCCTCCTGAGAATGAAGTGAATGCAATGATAAGCTATGGTTATGCGGTGCTATATGGGATTTATCTTGCAATATTAGATAGAAGTAGTTTATTTCCTCAGATTAGCTTTATCCATAGTTTAAGTAAAAATTCAGATTCTCTTCAGTTTGATCTTGCTGATGTCATGAAGCCAGTATTGGTAGATAGGCTTGTTTTGAGATTAATAAGAAAGAAGCAAATAGTGAAATCTCATTTTGATTGGAAAGATAACAAAGCATGTTTTTTGAATAACTATGGAATCAAAGTTTTCATGAAAGAATTTGATATATTGATGCAATCAACAATAGAATATCATGGAAAAAGGTATAGCTATCGTTCGCTGATTGCCAAAGAAATACATCAACTTTCAGAATATCTTAAAGGCAATTTGAAAACAATGAATCCGTTTATACTTAAATGGTAAAAGGTGATGCTAGCTAGCAAGAGGGAACGAATATGTATATGGTTTGTGTTTATGATGTTGATGAAAAAAGATGTGCAAAGGTAATGAAGGTATTAAGAAAGTACTTGTTCCATATTCAAAAATCAGTGTTTGAAGGGAGTCTTACACCAAAATCATATAGAGACTTATTATGTGATTTACGAAAAGTATCAATCGAAACTGATTCAATTTTGTTTTACATATCTTACAATGAAAAGCAAATGTATAAAGAATCATTATATAGAACTTGTGAGCCAATGAATATTCTGATTTAAACTATAATAATTCAACTATCTTTATGATAACATTAATTATCAATATCAAATCACGGTATTCCATTGATTTATTTTTTCAAGAAGAAGGAAAATGT
>ERZ772960.3417-NODE-3417-length-10685-cov-9.721167_pt1 | contig 10685 bp, 7 predicted proteins | sample MGYA00580678_ERZ772960 | MGnify/ENA primary metagenome ERZ772960 (study PRJEB29015, sample SAMEA2737930) | human oral metagenome | biome: human oral; feature: human-associated habitat; material: dental | place: China | collected 2059 ...
CCCGCCCGTCGCCGTCATAACTTTCGATCATCCGTAAAAACCATGCGCCCCACGGTGTCATTCCGTACTTACTGCGTGCCATGGGTTGATTTTATCGGATTTTTAGCGAATAAGCCAGACGAGGAGAGAATTCATAATTAAAAATTATGAATTAGAGTAGTTCTCGATTATTTCCTTGACAACTCCTATCACTAGCCCTTACAATAACAGTATATGAAATTTTACATCTTATGAGGAGCTTCGTGATGGGAATTGGAACAGAAAGCATAAGAACGATTGCGATTGCAGGGCACGGACAATCCGGCAAAACAACACTTATTGAAAATCTTGCGGCAGTAACGGGTACAATTGCACGGGCGGAACCGGTTGCAGGCGGTAAAACACTCAGCGACTACACGCCCGAAGAAATAGAGCGGAAAATTTCGATATATTCGGCGCAGGTGTCGATGAATTGGAACGATATGGTAATCAATTTCTGGGATACGCCCGGCTCTTCGGACTTTATGGGCGAAGTTATCGCAGCCTTCCGGTCGGCGGAAACGGGCTTGATGGTGCTCGATGCAAAATCGGGCGTGCAGATTGAAACCATTAAATACTGGCGCGACCTTGACCGCCGGAATAAGCCCCGCTTGGTGTTTGTCAATAAGATGGATGAAGACCGCGCCGACTTTAACCATGCAATGCAGGATGTCAAAACCCAATTCAAGGCGGATGTCTTTGCCGTTACCTTCCCGATCGGGAAAGGAGCCGATCTTGCAGGAATCGTCGACGTACTGCACGGCGTTGCATATCAAACAGACGCAACCGGTAAAGAAAAAGAAATACCTATTCCCGAAGCAGCAAAAAAACAATATGAAGAAATGCGCGAGGTGCTCGCAGGAGCTGCAGCGGAAGGCGACGAAGATTTATTGGTAAAATTCATCGACGAAGGAGAACTCAGCAGCGACGAAATTGCAAAGGGACTTACGCTCGCAATGAAAAACAACAGAATTGTGCCGATCTTTGCAGGGGCTGCACAAGCGGGGCTCGGCCTAACGGCGCTTTTACGCTTTATCACCGAGATTCTGCCCTCTCCCGCCGGTTGCTTGGAACGCGCAGTAAAAGGCGAAGAAGAATGTACCGTCAAAATCGATCCTGAACCCGCATTCTCCGGCTTTATCGTTAAAACCGCAAACGATCAGTTTTCCGGACGGCTTTCGTATATCAAAGTTATTACCGGTACGCTTACAGCGGATGCGGAAGTGTACAACATCAATGAGCAGAAAAAAGAACGGGTCGGAAAATTATACCGCGCTGCAGGAAAGAAGCTGACCGAAGTAAAGGAACTCGCCGCCGGAGATGTCGGTGTTGCGGTTAAACTTGCAGCGGCAAAAACCAACGATACTCTTGCCGCTTCTCAAGATTGCCCGCCGTTTGTCAAACTGCGTAATCCCGATCCTATTTATTCGTTAGCGGTGTCCGCCGTCGACAAAAAAAATGATGACAAACTCGGCGAACAGCTGCTCCGCGCCTGCGAAGAAGACATGACGCTTTCTTTTGTCTACAATGCCGAAACAAAACAAAACGTATTCTCCGGCATGGGCGACTTGCATACATCCATCGTGCTTGACCGTATCAAGAAGCAGACAAAGATTGAAGTACAAACCTCCATCCCCCGCATTGCCTATCGTGAAACCATCCGGCAAAAAGCACAGGCGGAATACACGCATAAAAAACAGTCGGGAGGACACGGACAGTTCGGGCGGGTTGTCTTGGCGATTGAACCACTGGAACGCGGTGCACAATACAGCTTTACCAATGCGGTATTCGGCGGCGCGATTTCCAAAGGCTATATTCCCGGTGTCGAAAAGGGCGTCAAAGAAGCGATGGAACACGGCGTCATGGCCGGCTATCCCGTTGTCGATGTCGGTACGACGGTGTTGGACGGTAAGGAGCATCCGGTAGACTCTTCCGAAATGGCCTTTAAGATCGCCGCCCGAAACGCATTTAAAAATGCAATGCGCAACGCAGGCCCCATCCTGCTGGAACCGATTATGAATTTAACGGTCTATGTGGAAACAGCCTACCTCGGTGATATTATGAGCGACCTGTCTTCACGCCGCGGACGCATACTCGGACAGTCCCAACTTGCAAACGGTATCGAAGAAATCCGTGCGCAGGTACCGCATAAAGAACTGCTCCGTTACGCTATCGATCTGCGGTCGATGACCAGCGGTACCGGTTCTTTTGAGATGTCATTTGATCACTACGATCCGATATCCGGCAAAATCGCCGATGAAGTAGTTGCTGCTGCAAAAGCGTTTATCGAAGAACAAGAGGAATAATTTTTTTGCTGCAATGTTTAAAATTAAGTCATTATTGTACAAAGGCTTAATTTTAAATCCATTGGGGATGTCTCGAAAGAAAGAAGCTTTTGGGGCAGCCCTGTTTCCACCATATAAAAAAGTCCGAACATAACACAGAAAGGAGAATACTATGGCAGAAACAACAGCAATGCAGGAGCATCGCAATCCCCCTAAACGGATTCTTATTCTTGATTTATGCACAAACCTCGTATGGATAACAGCTAATTTCGTTACTGCGCCCTTTGTCGGAAGTTCCGGTAATTTAAGCGAGGTTGTCACAACAAAAGCCTTTATTATCGGCGTAGCATTGGCGGCAATTAATCCTATTTTAAAACAGAGGTTGTTATTCCCTGCAATCATGAACTGGGAAGAAGATGCCGATAAGGCAAAAAGATGTATTTTGCTGTATTCAAAATTATTATTGGCATGCCCGCTCATTATAGCGTTCATCTTTCCGCTTTTCATTTCCTATGAAATGAGATTATTCCAAGACACCGGCATCTTTTTATCGGCAATATTCAGTACAATCGGAAATATTTTTTTAATCGGCGGATTATTTTGTGCAAGTGCCATTAGAAGTTTTGAAAAATGGGTATCGTTCGTTCCGCTCGAAGAAGACAGCATCACGCTTTCTATGTTAAATCGAGTAGCGCTGATGTCCGTTACCTGTATTGTCGCAGTAGTTCTTTTAGTGCTTGCGCCGGTTGTTCGATATGAACAAAGCAATGTGCAGGCAAAACTGCTCACTGCCGTTTTACCGCTGTTTATATACAGCCTCTTTTTTTCCGTATTCAATTTAGTGAAGATCATCCATTCATCCGAAAAAAGAATCGTATTGGTTCAAAACGTTGTAAGAGATTTAGCGAATGGAAATTACCGGCAAGACTTTCTAGAGGCTTGGAGCCGTGATGAAGTTTCGCTCTTATTATTGGACATCAATAAATTGCTCGCGTTTAACAAAACCTTCTTAAAAGAGCTGAATGAAAGCGTGAGCGTTTCAACGCATACGGCAGAAGTATTGTCTTCCAATATGAAGATAACCTCTAAGGCCGCCGAGAAGATCGGTGAAAGCGTATCTTTTGTGCGAAACCATATCAAAGAACAGTCGAACGGCGTTTTAGAGATGCAGGAAAATCTCCATCAAACCATAGAAAATATTGAAGACCTTGATAACAGTATTGAAACACAATCAACTTCCATGAGCCAAGCAGTTCTTGTTATTGAACGGATGGTAACCGATATACAATCGGTTACCCGTACGATAGCAAACACCTTCGATTCAATTAAACATTTAAATACTGCTGCCGATGCCGGCAATGCAGCGGTCTCGAATGCTCATACGATTGTAAAAAATATCAGTGAACAATCCGAAGGCTTACTGGAAGCAAGCAATGTTATTCAACATATTGCAAGTCAAACCAATTTGCTTGCAATGAATGCCGCTATCGAGGCCGCTCATGCAGGAGATGTCGGCAAGGGATTTGCGGTTGTTGCCGATGAAATCAGAAAACTTGCAGAAGAATCAAGTGCTCAGGGAAAGAATATCACCACAGTACTAAAAACACTGAAAGAAAAAATTGAAGAGCTTAATTCGGTTGCAGAAGCAACTTCCGTGCAATTTGCAGAAATTATGCGGCAGCTTTCGACGGTCAATAGCGGCAGTAATACCATTATGGAATCGGCGACTAAACAAAACGACGGCAATACGCAAGTACTCGAAGCCGTTAAAGAAGTCAATGCCATAACGGCGCAGGTTAAGCAAAGCTCCTTACAAATACGTTCAGGTAATACGGAAGTCGGTAAGGAAATGGCAAAGCTGGTTGAAATTTCTCAAAACATCGACAGCACTATAAGCAGTGTAAGCGGCGATACGGAACGAATTAGAAAGGTTATCGATGAGGTAAGCGCCGGCAGCGCAAAGAATCGAAAAGCGGCACAGAGTGTCATGAAGTACCTAAACCAACTTTCGCTATAGGATGGAACGGGGATGGCGAAAAAATAACCAACTTTTGAGACATCCCCAGCCTCTTTATTTTGCGGGCATATCAGAAAACCGCTTAATAAGGTTGCCTTTCTTCTGTGTAAAATTTTGTCCAAAATTTTACACATTTTATTTTACCGGAAAGGCAACCTTATCAAACAAATAGATCAAAATCGCAAAATAAAGAGACTGTGAGACCATTTGAACCGCGAAGAGGTTCAACTCTGGTTGAACAGCCTCTTTATTTTGCAGGCATATCAGAAAACCGCTTGATAAGGTTGCCTTTTACTTGACTGATTTTTTCTTTTATGCTAGCGTTTCGGCATGGATGACATCACACTGCCGCAATTGTTGCAACAAATTACAAAAAAATATCCGAATATTGCAGCTCAGTATTCAAAGAATGAGCAAGGCGATTTTATTCCCCTCTCCTACTCCGATGTTTTTGATCGGGTATTGAGTTTTGCAGGCGGACTTTTATCCCTCGATATCACACGCGGGGACAGGGTTGGCCTTATCGCTGATAACAGGAAAGAATGGTACCATGCGAGCATGGGGATTATGGCGCTCGGAGCTTGCGACGTTCCGCGCGGCTGTGATGCAACCGAACAGGATTTGATCCGCATCTTATCCTTTGCAGAATGTACAACAGCGGTCATAGAAAACCAAGACCAATTTATAAAAATCCTTAAAAATCAACAGCAATTTCCGTTGCTAAAAACAATCATTGCTTTTGATCCTATCAATATTCAAGATGAAGAACTTAAAGCAAAGGGTGATATTTCCCGCTTTGCAATGTACCGCTATGATGAGATTATCGAACGGGGTATCGCATACCGGCAAGAGCACCCCGATGCGGTTGAACAGGAGTTGGAAAAAGGCGTCGATACGGAAGTTGCGACCATCATTTTTACCTCCGGCACGACAGGCGATCCTAAGGGGGTTATGCTGACACATAAAAACTTTATTGTGCAGTTGGATGATTTGAAAAAGAGGGTTATTCTGTATCCCGGCGAAAAGGCTATCGTAGTACTACCGGTATGGCACAGCTTTGAACGGCTCTGTGAATATGTTATTTTGGCTTCTGCAGCAGGTATGGTATACTCAAAACCGGTCGGGAGCATTCTGTTGGCGGACATTGCGAAAACCAATCCGGCCTTATTCCCGTCCGTGCCGCGTATTTGGGAGTCGGTCTATACCGGTGTTTTTAAAGCGATGAAGCAGGCGGGCGGCATTAAACAGAAACTGTTCAGCTTTTTTGTTGGAATCGGCCTATTTCATGCTCACCATGCGCGAAATGTAACGGGACAAAACCCTCACTTTACGCCTCATACAAAAATTACCCGGCCTCTTCTTTCCATTATACCGTACCTCATTTCCGCTCCGCTCTATGCACTGGGGAATGTGCTAGTGTTTAAAAAGATACGTACCAAACTCGGCACCGGCTTCCGGCAAGGCGTTTCCGGCGGAGGAGCCTTGCCGCCTAACATCGACGCTTTCTTTTGGGCTATCGGCGTAAGCGTTACCGAAGGATACGGATTAACCGAAACCGCTCCGGTTGTGTCGGTTCGGCCGCTCGGCCGCCCCATATTCGGTACTATCGGAAAGCCGCTGTCATGTACAACGGTAAAGATTGTTGATGACACCGGAAAAGAGTTACCGGTTGGTCAACTCGGTACCGTTATGATCCGCGGTACAAGCGTTATGAAGGGATATTACAAACGACAAGATTTAACCGATGCGGTAATCGATAAGGACGGATGGTTCGATAGCGGTGATCTCGGCTTTAAAACGCTTGACGGCGAACTCATCCTGCGGGGCAGAAAAAAGGATACAATTGTATTGCGGGGCGGAGAAAATATCGAACCGGTACCAATTGAAATGAAACTGCAAGAATCGCCGCTTATTGCACAGGCTGTAGTACTCGGACAAGATAAGCGCTTTTTAGGAGCGCTGATCGTCGCAGACGAAACCGAAATAAAAAGCTATGCAGTAGAGCAAGGGATATTGGCAGCTTCATTTGAGGAATTACTGGCAAAGCCGGAAATAAACAAACTGTTTGAACGGCAAATCGCCTCGCTTATAAACCATGAAAACGGCTTTAAGCTCTTTGAACGGATTAATCGCTTTGCGCTCCTTGCCAAACCTTTTGAAGCAGGGGTTGAGCTTTCAGCAAAGCAGGACGTGATGCGGTATAAAATTACTTCGTTATATAGCAAACAAATTGACGCTCTATTCGCCGATTAAAGAAAGCATCACACTTGCAGTAATTCTGTTCCGCATATTTTCCCCCTTCAATTACGGCAGGCAGGATTCCACCTGCTTAAACGTTAGTCAAAAATACCGGTAACGACTCTTTGCGTCTGTTAAAATAACTTAAACATTGATGTGATAAGAATGAAATACAATTTAAAAATTAGCAAGAAAATAAATACCGAGAAAGATAGCCAGACGAGCTTTTTCTGCCGAAAACTTAGGCTGCGCCGTGAGGCATTCAAGATAATACCAAAAAAGTCCGAAATCCGGGTCGATACGAATTGCGTATTCTAAAAACCCGCTACTGTCAATTTGCTTTCCGAAGAGTAAAAGAACAACGTCATGCAAAACACCGAGGCATTCGGGCAACAGTCTCGCATAATCTACCGGATTTTCTGCCTGCTGCATAGACTCGCAAAAGCAGCGGAGCCGGTATAAAACATCTTCTTTTACGTCCTCGTCAGCTTTTTCAACCCACATTTTATCGACAAGCAGACGTACATTCTTTTCAAAGCTGCGGATGAGGTTGATTTGATAGTGCCGCGTAATCGGCTCGGTATCGGTAAATACCTGTTCAAAGGATCCTCCACTATGAAAAGCCCTCGCAATGAGCAGTGCTTGTACGGCAAGCGCTTCGGCATCCTCTGCAGATAGAAACGCCGGAAGATATTCAACTACAGCTTTATGTATTTGTTCCGGCAGTTGGATATCGGTATCGTTAAAGATAGATTTGAGCATGTCTAAAAATGGTCTTTAATTTATTTTTTGTCAAGTAGTTAGCGAATACTTCGTAACAAGGACAACAGCTGAGACATCTGCTGCCCGCGCGGGTCGGTGCCGTCGACGGTTTTTTCCGCCTTACTGCCGGTCTTTGCCGGATCGGTGTAAATGAGTACCGCCATATCGCCTTTCGTCATCCTATCGTAGTACCCCTTTCGCGTAAGCGTTCCTTCGGTAAGGTCTTCCGAAATGCGCCCTATCGTGAACGTCCCGAGTACGTCTTTTTCGTTGTACAAGAGCCCGATACCTTCATTCGCAATGGTGAGCGTTCCCTTCTTGACGATTTCGATAGTATAATCGGTAAAATCGCAGTCGCCCGAACCGATATCGATAACCGCTTCCGCTTGGGAACGTCCGGCAAGGCTGCCGATAACCGGCATTGCATGATTAAATAGACCGATGATGCGGCGGACAGCGTTGCCGAACCGGTCATTACCCGATCGGTACACCGTTAAAGTTTCCGCTTTTGAACCGGTACGCCCGACATAGAGGTCAAGCGTAATCTGTATATCACGTTCATTTTCCTGCAAATTGACAATACCGAAATAATCGTTTCCGGCAGTACGCGCCTGTCTGAACGCCTCCGTATATGAACTGGGGCTATCCAAATGAGCGGAAACCGCAAAACGGCGATTGTAAGAAAGAATATCGTTTATCAGCGCCGCGGTGAGTTTTTCCGCTTCGGGGTGAAACACATTGGCCGCATTTACCTGATAAAAAAGCCCGACGGAAAGGTGCGCCTTGTTCAAATACAGCGGATCGATCTTCCAGCGGTTCCGCACCGAGTGGTCAAGCATCTTGCTGTAGGCTTCTACCGTGTCGTTGATTCGGGCGGTGCTCTTTTCGATGGACTGAATAAATTCAAGCTGTTGTACGGCGCGCTCGTAAAAGCCCTGCCGCATCAGGATATTGGCATACGCCTGCCGACTGTCCGTGTCATACGGGTACACCTTGAGGGCGCGCCGGTATTCATATAAGGCTTGATCGGTCATATTGCGGTTTAAAAAGGCATCGCCCTTTATGCGGTGCGCTCCGGCAAGCTCTTTCCGCTGAGTGTCCTCAAACTCAAAGGTCTGAACGGCGATATCCTCAAGCAGGGTGCGCATCAGTTCGTTTTCGGTATCGACGGAAAGCCCTATTTGCGCAGCTTCAAAGGCTTGCTTTTTTTGCGTAAGCTTCATTAAACAAAGCGCTTTTACATACCATGCATCGGCACGCTTACGGTCGCCCGCAATGCGCAAATCGGCTACGGACATCGCCTCACGGTAACGGCCGGAACTGTATAAAATCGAACAAAGCAGCGCCCGTGCCTTGTCGTAGTCTTCGTCGATGGTCAGCGCCGCGCGGATACGCCCTTCCGCTTCGTTCAGGTTGCCTGCAAGGGCGGAAAGATAACCGGCAAAGTAATGCACCTGCGCGTTATCTCCGTGGTATTGCAGTGCGCGGCTGACGTAACTCTGCGCCGCTTTGATATTGCCCGTTTCGTGGCTGAGCAGCGCAAGCGACAGAAGCGCCTTGCGGTTCTCACTCTGGCGGCGGAGTGCGGCGGTGTACAGTTCCGAAGCATTGGTTAAACGGCCGCCCGTTACCTCGATTTCCGCCATGCCGAAGCGGGCATCAAGATTGTTCGGATAACGGTTCAGAATGCTCGAAAAAATCTTTTGCGCGTCTTCGATACGTCCGATACCGATTAGAATAAACGCATAGAGGTTTTCGATATCGACATCCTGCGGGGAGTAACGGCGCGCCTTTTCCGCGTAGACAATAGACTGATCGTATTCGCCCAGCGCGTAAAAACATTCGGCTAATCCCCGATACACGGCATTATAGGCGGGATTTTCTTTTAACGCCTGTTGATAGAGTTCTATAGCGCCGTACCAGTTTTCATGGTATTGCAGCTCCTTTCCTTTCTCAAAGAGTTGAATAGGAGAAGCCAAAAGAGGCAGCGAGACACAGAGCAGAAATATACTAAACAGACTATTTTTACGCATAAATCTTCCTTTTATTGATCCTCATCTTTAACCGCAGCAATCTTTACCGTGTTTATTTTATGCCCGTCCATATCCTGAACGATAAAATCAAAGTTCTTCCACCGTACTTTTTCGTAACGTACGGGAATTTTTCCGAATAAATCAAATACAAACCCGCCGAGCGTTTCAAATTCATCGGAGGGAAGCTCCGTATGCAGAGCTTCCGCCAGATCATCCATATCGACACGGGCATCGCAGAGCCAGAGTCCCTCTCCGATGGAAGAAATATCTTCGCCTTCATTATCGAATTCATCCTGAATGTCGCCGACAATCTCTTCGATAATATCTTCCATACAGACAATTCCCGAAATACCGCCGTATTCGTCAACCGCAATAGCAATATGCACATGGCGGCGCTTAAACTCCCGCAACAGACCGTCGATACGCTTGGATTCGGGCACAAAGAACGGCTTTCTGATAATCTTTTCCAAATCGATCGGCTCTTTTTTTGCGAATGAATTGATTAAATCCTTCACATACAGGACGCCCACCACGTTATCGATTGATTCGTCATAAACCGGAAACCGCGAATGTCCGCTTTCCGCCACCCGTTTCAGCAACTCTTCCGTTTCCATATCCAACGGAATAAAGTCAACGTCAATACGCGGTATCATCACTTCTTTTACTGCGGTATCGGACAAGTCTACCACCCCGCGTATCATATCTTCTTTTTCTTCATTGAGCGCCTCCTGCAAAATCTCGGAAACCGCCCGCTTTTTTTTCAGTTTATCAAATATCCCCATACTTATTCCTGATAGATAACCGTATTATTATATTCTTTGAGTATTTTTTCCTGTAATTGCAGCATTTCTTGCTGCGGATCGTTATCGCTGTGATCCATCCCGCTCAGGTGCAAAATACCGTGTATCAGCAGCCGTTTTAATTCTTCATTCATCGCTACATTAAAAGTTTCGGCATTTGAGCGCAAACTATCGAGGCTAATTACGATATCTCCCGCATTAAAACGCAAGGTTCCGTCTTCATCATCGTACTCGTCGCCCTGCTCAAAAGAAAGTACATCGGTCGGCGAGTCGATCTGCCGGTAGGTTTTATTCAGTTCGTGAATAAATGCATCGCGGCAAAACACAACGGATAAATCCCAGTTCGTGTACTCAAGTTGGGTAAGCACCGTCTCTAAAAAGGGCAAAATCTGTGCGCCCCATTTCGGTTCAGGGATATCCTGCCATGTAATTGCAATAGTATTCATTTTATTCTTCCTTGTTCCCCTTCCCATCCGAGCTTTCGGATGCCGCTAATCCGAGGTCTATTTGCAGGTAATTTTTTACATCGGGA
>ERZ772960.3421-NODE-3421-length-10673-cov-9.111791_pt1 | contig 10673 bp, 13 predicted proteins | sample MGYA00580678_ERZ772960 | MGnify/ENA primary metagenome ERZ772960 (study PRJEB29015, sample SAMEA2737930) | human oral metagenome | biome: human oral; feature: human-associated habitat; material: dental | place: China | collected 2059 ...
TAAGACGAAAAGATGTAGAAGTTATTTATATAAACTAATTCTGATTACTTACTTACCGCACATTATCTTTTCTGTTGCGATTGCTCTGCTTTTTTATCAGCTTTTATGAAAGCTTATATAGTGTATCTTTAAAGGAATGTACCGCTCCAAGATTGAAGCAGTGCATTCCTTTTTGTTTTCTATCATCCGGTACCGGACATATTCCTTAAAATTCAACTTTAGGCGCGGTTGCAGCTTGCTCATCAGCCTTAAAATATGCCTTTTCTCTAAAGCCGAACATATTGGCAAGAAACGCTTGCGGGAACCGTCTGACTTGCATATTGTATGTCTGTACGGCCTCATTAAAACGCTTCCGTTCCACGGCAATGCGGTTTTCGGTTCCTTCAAGCTGGCTTTGCAAGTCGCGGAAGTTTTCATTTGCTTTCAATTCGGGGTAATTTTCCGCAACGGCAAGCAGCCGCTGCAGTGCACCGCCTAACTCGCTCTGTGCTTTTTGGAACTTTTCAAACGATTCGGGATTGTTGAGTACTTCGTCCGAAACATTGATAACGCCGCCCGCTCTGGAGCGCATTTCGGCAATTTCGGTAAAGACTTTTTCCTCATGGCTCGCATAACCTTTTACAGTGTTAACAAGGTTGGGAATTAAATCAAAACGGCGCTGGTATACGTTTTCTACCTGACTCCATGCCGCTTTAACGTTTTCATCCGCCGCTACCATCGAATTGTACGAACGGGTAACACAGCCGTACAGTGAAAAAATAATCAGCACAATAATGCCGAGAATGATAAGACCTGTTTTTAATCCTTTGCTCATAACCGGATACTCCTATCAAAAAATTGAAAGTATTCTTTGGCACACTGATGTATGTCAAATGATCAACGGCGAAGTATAGAGCATTTATCGAAAAAAAACAACGTACCGAAAGATTAATCTTAAATGAGCGTTAGGTAACTTTAAATAATCTGCGGGCATGGCATTTTCAGTGCATATTGAATTTTCTCTCTATTTTATGGCATACTAGACCACGTTAAAGATTATTGGCTGTGGTTAAAAATTGTCTGTAGGAGTTTAGCCCCAAGGCCACCTTATAATCCGTTATCGCTAGACAATCAGGAGGAATACGATGGAACTCATACATCAGGAAAATAGAATTTACGCGGAAAACGATGCAGGAAAAGTTATTGCCGAAGTTACGTTTCCGCAGGAAAACGATTCGACGGTTTGCCTCGACCATACCTTTGTCGACAACTCATTAAGAGGGCAAGGAGTTGCCGGTAAACTCGTTAAAGAAGTTGTAGACTATGCTCAAAAGAATGGGAAGAAGATACGGCCTCAATGTTCGTATGCAGCCGACTGGTTCAATAAACATTCGGAATACGCGGATTTAGTCGCACATTAGTTATTTAGCAGAATCCTTCCTTAAAATGCAACAGTTGAACAAAATATCAATTTTGGAAACTGTTGCATTCGTACGCGAAAAGCGCACACGTCAATAAGCGATGGGACTGTCCAAAAACTTCAGTTTTTGGACAGTTTCCTTAGATTTAGATGCGATGTTTAAAATTAAGTCATTACTGTATAAAGACTTAATTTTAAACTCGCGGGGATGTCGAAAAAGTAACCAACTTTTGGGACATCCCCGCGCAGTGTTTTTCAGCCGCGCTATCTTAGCGGCTGAAAATAAACCTTCTTTAAAATGCAACAGCCGAACAAAGTTTCAAAGCCGTTGGCTCTGTATGATAGTTGAGCATTTTTTAGAAGCGGCAAGGATGCCGCTCGTATTAACCGGTAGTGAGTTTCGCGCCGATGCGACAACGCAGATGTGTTGCATATTTTCAAAAGGAGTTATTTGTTAACCTTGCTAATCTTCACCGTCCATTCTCCGCCGTATTCGATTTTGTGTACGGCGGCAAAATTGTCCATATTCAATGCCATCGATAAGCAATCGAGGCTATTGTAATACAGCAGTGGCTTTCCATCCGGAACATCACCGAAACTGTTCACATACGGCATGGTGCCGGTGTATATCTGCTTGCCTTCATTGTAAACCGTTACTTGTACGACATCATTCACGGCTAATTTTAATGCCTCCGTGGTTTCACGGCCGATGTTTGTCCAGACATTTCCATACTGAACATCAAGTGCAGGAATAGTACCGAGCAACGCTCCGTTATCAAAACGAGGTTTTTCATAAGGAATGCGAACAATATCCTTTTTTGCAGGCCCGACTTGTTCAAAGCTGATAATTCCTCCTGCAAGCCTCGCTCCGGTAAACGCATACACATCGCGGCCGTGGAAGGTGTAGCTCTTTTCGGAGTTTTTCCGACGGTTCACTGCTTCATCGATTAGACGGACTTCCGCAATCCCCAACCGGTCTGCAACAAGTGTAAGTGTTCCGTTATCGGGAGTAACGATATAGTGGCCCGTTTTAGTCTTTAAGACAACCGAATCGCGGTCGGTACCGACACCGGGATCCACCACCGATACAAAGACCGTACCTGACGGCCAATATTCTACCGTCTGAAAAAGTCGATACGCTGCATCCCAGATACTGTAGGCAGGTATTTCATGGGTAAGATCGTACAGCGGAATAGCAGCCGATTGCGTAAATGCAACACCTTTCATTGCCGACACCGCTCCGTCTTTTAATCCGAAGTCCGTCTGAAATACCAACGGATGGGAATTCCGCGGTGTTCCCGCGCAGCCGGAAATTCCAATCGCTATGATCAGTGCTCCCGCTACAACCAAACCGAATAACCTTTTATTGCGCATAATTTCTCCTTTTTTCGCAAGACGGCTCAACATTTTCGGACTCCATCTCGCAAAAACTTATCGATATACCCCTTTTTTGAGGTTAAAATTCATCAAACGAAACGTCTTCTTGTTTTACCGGCATATCGCTCCCTTCAGGAGCACTTTCTATATTTTTAAGTGCTGATGTATTCGAATCGAATTCATCATATCTTTGATAGTCGGCTTTTAATTCTTCTACAAGCTGTAAAAGCGCCTGTTCGTCCAACACTTTTAAAACATCTTTGCACTGCGCCGGTGAAATTGCAATCCGTATGGCGGGGCAATTTGCACCGTCGGCAGCTTGAGTTGTCGCATTGGCAAGAATAAAATACGGGCGCTGCGGGGTAATAAACTGATAATCAAACCGTAAAGTCGGATATGCTTCATGTGCAGAACCGAACAGTCCCCACGTCATTAAGATATCGGTTTTTCCAAATGAACCTTTTTTCTTCGCGCCCTCCGGTGTCAGTGTTTTATCGGTAAAAGCAGTAAGATATTGTTCAATCGCTTCCCGCAGAAGTGCCCGCTCATTCTTTTTTAAAGATATCCAGATGTTATCTCCCATCATCTTATGATGGAATTTAACTAAGTTGGTAGACGGCTCAAAAACAAAGCTAACATCTCGGGGCAGTAAATCGTTGGAGTAGCGTCTTACTATATTAAGGTGCAGTACACCTAACGACTGCACCGGATAATTGCCGAGAAAATCGGGATCATGCTTTTTTGATGTAGAGGCACATGCACCGCTCAAAAAAACAATGCCGAGCGTTGTAATTAATGAACATAAGTGTATAATACGTTTCATAATAGCTCCTTATCCGTGATTGTACGGGAAACCCCCGCTTAATACAAGGTCTCGCATTACAAATATTTTTTCTTTTGCAAAATTATCTTTTGTCGGGTATACTATAACTATCGCAGATACCGGAATACCGCTATTTGCTAAGGAGTAAAAGATGCAGATGAACAGTGTGGTTATTAGAACCGACAACATGGAAAAATCATTACAGTTTTATGAGAAAGTGCTCGGGCTCACCTTTGAGTCTATGATGTCTGCTGCCCCCGGCAAGCAGATTGCCTTTTTGTATGATCCTAAGTCGAACGGTCGGTTGGAGCTTATTCATAACGATCATTCAAAGGTAAAAAAAGAAAACTCTATTTCGCTGACTTTTACTGTGAATCAGATTGGTGAGACTGAAAAATATCTCCGGTCCAAGGATGTTCGTATTATTATGCAGCCGCGAACAGTAAAAGACGGTAAAAAAATATTAACGGCGGTTGATCCCAATGGGATTGAAATAGATTTTATTGAAGCTAAATAAACGGGCCGTAAAAGCGGAGTTTGATACTCTTCCGTGCGGAAACATTCTTGCACAGATCAACGATCTCGGGCCAGTGCCCTGAGTATTAGTCTTTCCGCACAAACAAAAAAGCGCTATAAAATAATTTTTACAGCGCTTTTTACCGTTAATCACCGTGTGAAAGATTCTTTTTATAGATTATTTATTTTTGTTTTGGTCGCTATTTGAGCCTGAAATGCTTCGCATTACTTCGTAAGCTCTTGTTCTGACAGGAGTTACATAGCTATAGTTGTTTGCAATGCGCATTACCGTTTCAAACATGTCTTTTTTATTGGTAACAGAACCGGATATTTTTTCGAAGGTGTTCAATATCTCAAGCGCGAGCGAGCTTGTCGGATTAACCGTGTCGAATTTGCGGGCAATCCAGTTAATCATATTGAATACTTCATCGTTATCGTTTTTTCCGATTTCGCCGAGGGACTTTACAGCTGCTGTAATAACGGACGGTTCGTTATCGGTGTACATAACCGAAACCAATACGTCTTTCGCTTTGTCGGTTCCCATCTGCCCGAGCAGTTCGCATGCGCGGAGTCTTATTTCCGGATAATTGTTTACTACTCTGCCGTCTTCTCTCACAACAGATGAAAGCCCCTCGGTTGCTAATGTACTTAAAGCAGCCTGAATTTCTTCCGATTTACGCCCTTCATTTAATGCCTCTTCGATGTACTGTAAGGCAACGCGTTTTGAATCGCGCCCCTCGGCGGCAACCATTTCGTTAATCATAACGCCTTCAATCGAATTGAGGTATGCCTGTTCGACGGTTATCATACTGTCGGATTCGCTGTTTTTATCGTTTTTCTTTGCAGTCTCTTTGTTTTGTGCGCAGATAAACGGAGCGGTAAGCAGTCCTAAAGCCAGTGATAGTATCAATAATTTGTGCCGCATGGTAACGACCCCCTTCCTTTATTCTAAGTTAGTATCTTACTAGAATACTTACTTATTTTCAGTTATTTTTTTGCAAGTGTCAAGAGGTCGACACTTTTAAATTTCAGAGATTCAATACATTTTGCCTAACCGTTGCGGCTGAGGCAAGGAGGATACCACCTCTCTTCTCTGTCCACACCGTCATTTTTTACCGCTTGACCTTTCATTATTTTACTTATATCATAAAAGGGAACCTCTAAAAACTTCCGTTTTTAGAGGTTTTCCTTAGATTTATTTGCGATGTATTTTTTATAAACTATTACAGTATAACAATTTATAAAAAATACTCGTCGGACGTCTCTAAAAGCTAACCGAGTTTTTAGAGATGCCCAAAAGAATTTGATAGAGGATTAGAAGAGTATAGATCCTTGAGTTTTGATAAATAAGGTGACGCGAATGAAAAAGTTAAAGATACCGGCCGTACCGTCGATCAGAAGATTACCGTCCTATTTACACATAGTAAAACAAGCTCTAGCGGATGAACTACCCTATATTTCCGGTACCGTTATCGCTGAAGAGTTGCATCTTGAGCCGATTCAAGTGCGTAAGGATTTAGCCATTACCGGTATTATCGGCAAACCGAAAAAGGGCTATCCGGTTGAAGAACTCATTGCAGCTATTGAACATTTTCTCCGTTGGGATACGCTGCAAAAGGCTGTCCTTATCGGGGCGGGCAATCTTGGTACCGCGCTTACCGGATATCAGGGATTTAGAGACCACGGATTGGAAATCTGTGCGGCTTTTGACAGTGACAAAAAAAAGATCGGCAAAAAAATTCATGGTATTCCGATTTTTGCAATGAATGAATTGGCGGAACAGATTAACGTTTTGCACCCTGCCTTAGCAATTTTGACGGCGCCGTCGCCCAGTGCACAAGATATTGCCGATCAATTGGTAGCAGCGGGAATTGATGCAATCTGGAATTTTACAAATATAAAAATTAAGGTTCCCGATCATGTACTCGTTCAGCGGGAAGATCTTACCTCAGGTTATGCGCTTTTAGGCGTTATGATGAATACCCGTATTCAGCAGGCAAGTGAATAACAATCGTATTATTCTATAACCGGTACATATATGGGACTTTAAGAAGTACACGCGTTAAAGTCTCGTAGTAAAACTGCTATGAACCCTTCCGAATATTCTCAACAGGCGGCTCTTTTTTATAACCGCCTCGTAAAACGGTATAAGCATTTAAAAAAATATGCGCGGCGATTAAACATCTTTGCCTATCGGCTGTATGATAAGGACATTCCTGAAATTCCCGTTTCCGTCGATCTCTATATTGAAGATATAACCGGTGTACTGTTTGCCGTACTTACCGAATATGAACGGCCTATCCGTAAGAAAGAAGATAAACGTGCTGCTTCCCTTTCGGAGTTGGCGGAAGCGTTATGCGATGCTTTGCAGATTCCTACAGCGCAGGTATATCAAAAATGCCGGAAACGGCAGCGCGGTGAAGCTCAATATGAAAAGATTGCGGACAGCGAAAAGCGGATTATTGTGCGGGAAGGTAAGTGCCGATTTTTGGTCAATATATCCGATTATCTCGATACCGGACTGTTCCTTGATCATCGTCCGGCTCGGCTTGCCGTTGCCGAAAGCGCCGCCGGTAAGTCGGTGCTGAATCTTTTTTGTTATACCGCTTCTTTTTCCGTTCATGCGCTGGTAAACGGAGCGCGGCGGGTTTGTTCGGTTGACTTGTCGAAAAACTATTTGCAATGGGCGGCTGAAAATGCTCAGCTGAATGGGGTTGCCGATTCCGAGCGCTGCCGGTTTGTGCAAAGTGATGCCCGCCTTTTTTTGGATCAGGCCGCAAAACGGAAAGAACGGTGGGATATCATCATTTGCGACCCGCCGACGTTTTCCAATTCAAAGCGTGCGCCCCAATTCTTCGATGTGAACCGGCATTGGCAGGATTTAATTCGCAGCTGCTGTCAGGTATTGGCGGCGGAAGGCGTTTTATACTTTTCGACCAATTCACGGACACTCCGCTTTAGTACGGCGGAGCTTTCGGATAGACCGGATCGCAGCATAGGAGAGAATAAGTTTGTTTATCACAATATGCTCTTTATCGTGCAGGACATCAGTGCGCAGTCAATACCGGAAGATTTTCGGAATAAAAAAATTCACCGCCTGTGGAAGATAAGTCGCAGTACGACCTTTTGAAAATATACGACACATCTTTTGTATTTCAGAATTTATTGACAATTACGTACATACACTATATGCTTATCGTAGGTTATAGATAATGCTAAAAGGTGAGCTGGTTAGGTGTGGCAGATTCGAATGGTGGTCTGAAAAAGACAAGGCAAACTGCAGTAACCACAAGGACGCAAATAACAATGGGATTTCGTTTAGAGACATTTTGCCTGTTTTTGACGATCCGTATTTTTATGAGATATATGACATAACACATTCGGACGATGGGCAAGATAGATATAACGGTTTTGGGTATATGGAAAGGTTTGGGCTAAGCATTGTGCAGGTTGTATATACGGAAGCAGACCGCATCCATATTATCTCAGCTCGTTCTGCAACATCGCAGGAAAGGAAAATGTATTATGACAGACTTAGAAGAATATATTGCCAAATGTGAAGCTTGTGCAGTTCCGGACAATCAGATTAATACAACAGATATTCCGGAACTAACCGAAGAGGATTTTGCGCGGGGACACTTTAAGTATTGGAAACCGCTTAAAAAATCGGTAACATTCCGTATCGATTTTGATAATTTATCATGGCTGCAAAGCAAAGGTGCAAAAGGGTATCAAAAACGAATGAATGAGGTAATACGCTGGGCACGTCAAAACGGGTGTCCGTTAGTGTGAGCCTGTCAGAAAAAAGTAAATGGATACTTGATCAGAAAAGCTCGATTTATTTCGTGTGATTTTTTGTAAGCGCTACTGCTTGCTCCGTTCGCTGCCTGTCTTACCTTGTCCACCGCTTCTCCTATCCACAACTGCCGCATGAGCCGCAGGTACTGCGCGGGCTGCTTGTAACTGGTGTCCGCGTACCGAATACCTGCTGTTCAAATTTTTGTCCGGTCGGTGTTATCGCAAGCCCGCCTCGGGCAGTTTCGCGCAGTGATGCCGGAAGCCCGTCGCCGACCCGTTTCAGTGCTTCTATCGTTTCGTCAACGGGGATTGCGCTTTTTATACCTGCGAGCGCCAGTTCTGCAGCGGTAAAGGCAAGTGTAACACCGGATGCGTTCCGTTTAATGCAGGGGATTTCCACTAAACCGGCGACGGGGTCGCACACGAGCCCTAAGATACATTTGAGCGTTATTGCCACTGCATGGGCTGCCATCTCCGGCGTACCGCCCAAGAGTTCCACAATGCAGGCAGCTGCCATCGCAGAAGCCGTACCGCACTCGGCTTGGCAGCCTCCCGAGGCGCCTGCAATCGAAGCCTTGTTTGCAACTACCATGCCGATAGCGCCGGCGGTAAACAACGACAGCACTACATCTTCCCGCGGAACGCCGTGTATCTTCAATAAGGCGCCTAATGCGCCGGGAAGAATCCCGCAAGAACCGGCAGTAGGGGCCGCTACAATCTTCCCCATGGCGGCGTTTATCTCGGAAACAGCCATCGCCATTTGGATAGCGTTTGACATGAGGTCTCCGCAGAGATGTTTGCCTGCTTCAATCGTTTGTCTAAGTCGATAAGCATCCCCGCCGGTTAATCTGCTGGGTGATTTAACCTCGGGTTTACTGCCGTTTTCAATTGCTTCAAGCATCACTGTCAAGTTCTCTTCCATCTGTCTGATAAGCGCTTCTTCCGGCTGTTCGAGCTGCGCCGCTTGATCCTCCAGTACAATCTCCCGAATACGTTTCTGCTGCACTTCCGCTGTTTTATATAATTCGCTGATCGATTCATAACTAAGCATTGTTGTCTCCTGATATTGTCTATTGCTGCACTATTTTTAAAATGGCTTGACAAAAATCACTTTAGTAACGCCGTGTATCTTTTCGATAGCGGTCTTCAAATTTTCTCCAAGGGAGCGTCCGTCAATCTGTAAGGTCATTATCGCCGTACCGCCTTTTTTGTCCCGTGCGAGGTTGAATTTATAGACATTGAGTTTATACTGAGCCATAAGAGCCGTGACGGCGGCGATCATACCCGGTATGTCATCATGTACCACAATAATTGTAGGGGATTGGCCGGTTATTTTTACCTCTCTGCCGTCTATTTTATTGATAACGATATTGCCGCCGCCGACTGATGCGCCCTGAACGCAGACTGTTTTTCCGTCCGCTGCAGTTAACGTAACTTCCGCTGTGTTTGGATGAGCATCGGGAATAACCGTCGGTTCAAAGGTAATATCCAACCCCGATTCCTTGGCTATTGTAAGACTTTTTCTGATGCGCTCGTCATCGGTTTGCATCCCCATAATCCCAGCTGCGAGTGCACGGTCAGTTCCGTGTCCTTTGTACGTCTGCGCAAAAGAGCCGTGCAGTCTGATATGTGCCTTTAGCGCAGGGGCGCCCAGCAGCAGCCGGCTCATTAAACCGATCCGTACTGCACCGGCAGTGTGTGAACTCGACGGGCCGATCATGATGGGACCGATTATATCAAATACATTCATTGCAACATCCTTCTTTCGCTTTATTATAACCGAAAATAGGTAATAAAAAAAGAGAAAGTAATTCATAATTAGAAATCGCAGAAAGAGTTCGATGTGTTTATTCTGTGCGGCAGAGCGGTACCCTTTAAAAATTGGCAAATGTACGGTATAATGAAATATCTGAAAGTTTTTATAGGAGAAGGTATGCGGAGATATTTTATTGCAGGTAACTGGAAAATGCACAAAACAAAGGGTGAGGCCGTTGAACTGGCGAAAGGCGTGGTAGAGGCTGTCAAGGGAGGAAAGCACAAATATATGATCGCGCCTTCCTTTACCGCTCTTGATGCCGTTTCTCAGGTAGTAAAAGGAACTAATGTTTTGCTTGGTGCGCAGAATATGAGTACCGACGAGCAGGGTGCTCATACTGGCGAAGTGTCCGTATTGCAGCTTAAAGACCTCGGTGTACAGGTTGTTATACTCGGCCATTCGGAACGGCGCCATATTTACGGGGAAACCGATGCAATGATCAATAAAAAGGTGCGGCTTGCATTGCAACACGGGCTTGAAGTGATCCTTTGTGTCGGCGAATTGCTGGAAGAACGCGAGGCCGGTCGTGCGGAGAGCGTCTGCGCAACTCAAACCGAAAAAGGATTGGAAGGGGTAACCGCACAAGAATTGACACGGGTTACCATTGCGTATGAGCCGGTATGGGCAATCGGTACCGGAAAGACGGCAACCCCGGAGGATGCCGATGCGATTCATGCACATATCAGATCCGTCATTGCGAAGCTATACGGAAAAGCCGTTGCCGATGCAATGGTCATTCAGTACGGAGGTTCGATGAAGGCGGAAAATGCTAAAGCCTTGCTTGCCAAAGAGAATATCGACGGCGGCTTAATCGGCGGCGCAGCGCTTAAAGCAGAAACCTTCGCCCCGATCGCTCTATGTGAATAACGCGGAACAAGGCAACCGTACTGCTACTATTTTCAAACGGTTGCTTTCTTTTTCATTCGAAATTTTGTTAAAAATTT
>ERZ772960.3422-NODE-3422-length-10664-cov-14.094071_pt1 | contig 10664 bp, 7 predicted proteins | sample MGYA00580678_ERZ772960 | MGnify/ENA primary metagenome ERZ772960 (study PRJEB29015, sample SAMEA2737930) | human oral metagenome | biome: human oral; feature: human-associated habitat; material: dental | place: China | collected 2059 ...
ATCAGCCATACGATAGGTCTTGCTATCTATATCTAAGAATAAATCTACTGCATCCGGTGTTTTTCCTACACGCGCTTTCATCGCAGTGCAGCCATCGATGGCATAAGGTGGGTATAATTCTATATACATAAAAAATCCATCATGCATGGCCTGTAAGGTATTATCTATACCTACTATGTTAAAACCGTTCCGATTATAATCGGGGCTCTTCATGCGCCACTCTTCGTAATTGTCGAATAATTTTTCTTGAATCCAATTATAAAAACTCATATAGACTCTCCACTATGTATATTGATTTTGACAAGAAACTTTATTTATCTAAATTATATCATGATAGAGGAGATATTATCATAATCAAGACCCCTCACACTTACTAAACTATAGTTACAAAAAGAGATACGCATTTCTACGTATCTCTTTTATATATACTGATTAAGTTTCTACTAATAATATAAAAATTTAGTAATAGTATGACGAACGCCCATATCCAGGTTTAACTTCATAATACCAACGAAGTTCCTTCATAACATACTCAAATACTTGGCTTTTAGGTGTAACGGGTTCAAATCTGCCCGCTTGTTGAGTTTTTATATAATATCGCCACATATCAGTCTTATATTTTGAATATTGAGTTGTTGAAACTCCAATTAACTGACCATTACGAACTCTTTTTGTTGATACAGAGAACCACCTTCCTGTTTTATTAGTTCCATATTTTATAGTATCATCCATAACATAAATATCTATACCATTACTATTTTGTGCTACCCAGACATCAGTAGCTTGAGAGTTAGGTGAACCGAGCAAGAACAATCCAACTAGCAACACTAACAACATCGGAATTTTGCTTACAACCTTCATGCTATTGCCTCCCATATAATATAAAAGCCTCAATAATTTCTATACAAATTCTCTTACCTCACCATATACAATATTGAAAATTAATAAATAATCAACTACTATAACCATATAACATCTTTAATCATATTTTCCAACATAATAAGGGAGAAATATGTCTATTCAAAGTATAACTCGAAAATTAAATTTCATATCTCAAAATACACACGAGAAATTCAGAAAACTTGATGAGTGGTTAAATATATATCTTAATTATATTCCATTAGAAAGTAAAAGTACTGAAAAAAACTTTCCCAACATTAAGCGCGGACAAGTTCTTTATGTCAATTTTGGATATAATGTTTTAAGTGAATTTAGATATAAACATTATTGTGTAGCACTTCACAATAGTCCAAGGCTCAACCCTAAAATAACAGTAGTTCCTATAACTTCAAAACCTCATCCTCACCAATTAGCAATCAATTACGAACTTGCAGATAATTTAGAAACTATCATTAGAGATCAAGAACGTTCCAAATTTTGGAGACCCTTTAGAGGAATTTATCCCGAATTACAAGCTAGAGGGTTTACAGCAATTTCACCAGCCATCGGATCATATGATACAATATTTACTAATTGTACCGCGTTCATTAATCAAGCTATGAAATATCTATCAGAAGATGATACTAAATTAAGAACTACTCTAAAAGAAATCTTAATATCACTAAAAAATTTCGATACCTTCTATAAATCTGCTCCCAACTTATTACTATCTAGCTATTTAAAAGTAGAAGATATCACAACTATAAGTAAAGCTCGTATTATTTACCCTAAAACTAAAACACATCCCTTATACCAATTAAATTTATCAAACTCCACACTAGATTACCTTGATCAAGAAATTATCTCTAAATTCACAAAGTCAAATTGACTTGCAATAAATCCACACATATAATAAGAATATAGACAAGGGCTAGCCCCTTAGAATCAACCTTTTTAAAGAGTAGCTCGCCTACAAAAGTAGCTGTTATTAGGTCATTCTAATAACAGCTACTTTATTTTTATCATAAGGTTATAAGGGGATATAGAACAAAACATGTTGATACTTTAATCCCAATTATTGATTATCTATTTTGTGAGGATATGGTGGAGAAATCAAATGCAATTTAGATAACCTATCTTTATAACCTTCTCCATTCTTCGTTCTACCATAACTATCTCTAAACCATTCTTTCCCTTGAAAATCCCTAAAGAATACTCCGATTACTAAAAACTTAGACATGCCTAAACCTTTATGTTTCATAGTAAAATGTTCACTATATCCCCCTCGTAGTTCTCTAATATAACATACCTTGGAAGTGCATTGACCATTAAATAAATCCATATTATTTAAGCCCTGAAGAACAACAATATCATATACTTTAAAGTCAGATTTATTATAAATCACAATCGAACTTTCTGTTGACTCAGAGGCTATATGTTCATAGCTAGGTTCTATTTTAACTGCCTCACTAAGTGATTTATAATACTGCTCTTTCATCCAGAACTTTTCATTATTCATCCGAGATTTCCAGCTATTATATAAGCCAAATATCGAAATAACAAGACTGAATAAAGCTATAAGAAGTGACCAATTAAGTTCGTACACATATACCTCCACACTATATCTTGATTAATTTACTCTTGTTGTAAAGAGACAATCATTTTATTAATAGCATCCGTTATTTCTTCGAGTGAAACTATAAACCATTCTTTAGCCTCAACATACTTGCCATTACCTAACTTTACAGTTGTAACTAAACGTTGATTTGCAAATACTTTATGAAGATAATTTTCTACACTAGATGCAGATAAATTTTGAATTTCATAAGTTGCAACAAGTTCTATTGGCGCATAGAAATATGTTGATTCATTTTCTGTATTATTAAATCGATTCTTAAGATTTTTGGTATATCCAATTTTATATAGATTATTTATATTACGTAAATCTTGATGTTCACCAGCATATTTAACTACATACACATAGCCAGTTGTAGTAAACAAACTTTCATCTACATCGTCCAAATCAGTAACAATCTTTCCGTATCTTGTTTTATCATATAAGGAAGACACCAGACTTAAGAGTTTAATATCATTTTCTTGCTGATTCTCATAAATAGTATGAACTTTAAATTCTCGTCCATCAGTCTCATTGTATGTTTGGCCGGTCTTTGGATCATAAATTCGTTCTACATAAAGGAGAATACCTTTATCAATATAAAATGCATTGGCACGTATTCTATTTCCCGAATAATCTATTACTCGTCTTCTCCCATCAGCAATTTCTTGCTGCGTTTTTCTAAACATTTCACGGAATTTTTCAAAGCCTTTATTCATGCGTTTACGTTGGCTTAATCCATCAGCCATATGAACAGTGTTTTTATAACGTCCCATATTAGTTAAAGATGCCAAAAGTTGCTCGTCTTCATCTAACAAATCATCATCAAGAATCTCATCTAGGCTCAATTCACTAGGTTTAGGCTTAAGCAAATTTAAATAATCATACTCCTGTAAAGATTCCATTCGATTAAAATCTTGGCGTAACGCCTCTAACCATTTAGCTAATTTGCGTTCTGTAATATTAGTCCTCGAAATAGTTGGTTCGCCGCCATTTTCTTTAATCCAATTATTTAATTCTTCGAATTTAATAATATCTGGATTTAAACTAACGGTGCCTTTCTTTTTCTCAATATCTTTAGTTAATCCTTCAAAATCCGGATCATTAAAGATATCATCTATACTAAAATCACCCATTATCTCGCTCCCGTTTTAATTCAACCAATTTAACAAGTGCATAGTACAGTTTAGTTTCATATTCATCATCTGAATTTTTTTCTGGACTTCGATTATGGCTCTGCTTAAATTGCTTAATTTGTGGATATAAAACTTTTAGATCTTCTTCAGTAAAGTCATATTTCTTAGCATCATAAACTTTTAAGAATAGCCGTAATGTCTTTGCATCTACATTACGAGATAAGATTTCATAAGCACTTTGGAAGGGATTAATACTATCAATCAGCTCAATATTTAAATCATTGACATTAATAAATTTATTGGCCATTTTAATGAGGCTTCGATTTTCCTTATCTCGTTCTGCATGTGTTAAAACAAAATCTGCCATTACATGCTGACGCACTTCTTCTATTTCCTGGTTACTCAAATCTGGATATACAGTCGCAATAACACGTGGTATTAATACAAAATTAATATTTCGTGTATCTTCATTTGCCGCAATAGCTTCTCTAATTTTATCTTCTTGAAGTATAGTTGCCTTAAGCTCCGTTAAATCTTGTTCAATTATTTCCTTAGTTCTAGAAGTTGATGGTTTAGCGATTCCCTTCACATAAATATCCTTTTCTTTGCTTACTTGTTCAGGGGATGTTCTAGGTTTAAAGCGATAATTAGGTGCGAGAACATTTTCCATTAATAAACTTGCAGAAATCGCTTTCATCGTATTATTAATAGCCCATGTAACCTCATCATCCTTGGCATCTGGTGCCGCTAATAGATTTGTAAACTGTGCAGTAGTTTTATTACTACTATCACGTGTAACACGCCCAATAATTTGTACAACCTCTGTCAAAGAATTCCGATAACCAATTGTAAGGGCATACTCTGCAAAAGGCCAATCAAATCCTTCTTTAGCCATGCCTAAAGCAATTATAATATCTAAATCATCTAATTCTGACATATTAGCTAAATAACGGCTAACACGATCACGACCTTCTTCATTTACTAAATCAGCAACTTTCAATAACTTACCTGACTCAGTTTTTATAGTAATAAGGCCAGATGTACTATCTTGTCCCTGAATCGTTCCTAATACATCAAGGATAGCATCAACTTCACCATATTTATCTTTTGTAGATTCACCAGAGTTTACACTAGGGATATGGATAATTGTCTTTTTATCAATAAATTCAGGTAATACTTCATGAATTGCATCCGTATATGTCCCTTGATAGAACTTATAATTCATACTAAAACTTTTTAGATATTTATAACCTTCTAATTGTTCATAATATGTATATGTTACTCTATCAAACTCTAATTCATCTTCTGGTGAAAGAATTGGTTTACTATCCCCTCGAAAATAAGAACCGGTCATAGCAAATACATGAGCACTAGAATTCTTAATAATCCCGCGTAAAGCTTCACCAAGAACGGAGTTAGTATCATCAGACACATGATGAAATTCATCAATAGCCACCAATGTATCATCAAAGTCTGCATCTGAAAGGTTTTCTACAGCAAAACGAAATGTTGCATGTGTTACGATTATCACATTATCTGAAGCATCTGTAGAATGCATAAACTTAACAAAATTCTCAACCTTACTTTGATCACTCCCAATAGTGGTTAAATTATTCTCAGGTTTAACATACCAATCAAAAGGAAAACCATTATCTGATAATTTAACACTAGCAAAAGATCTCCCTATAGATTTCTCAGGTACTGCAATTATCGCCTTTTTTATACCTTGGTTGTGTAGTTTATCTAGTGCAACAAACATTAAAGCTCTAGATTTACCAGAGGCAGGCGGTGCCTTAACTAATAATTTTTTACTATTACGTTTCTTATATACACGAGCCTGCATCTCACGCATACCAAGAGAATCAGTATTTACACTACTACCTCTTTGCCCATATGTTACCTCAAAAACTTTATCACTCATTAGACTCCACCTTATCCTTATACATGTTTAACAAAAGACTTAACCGTTCTTGATCATCCACAAAAGCTTTTGTTTGATATAACTTATCCACTAATAAATCTAATCTTTGATGAATTTCTAATAATTCTTCTGGCATCGTTTTTGTATCATATAATTCTGCCAATGTTTTCCCTGACATCTCCCTATAATCCAGTATTTCAAATACACATTCTTCAATCTCCGCTTTCGCTTGTTCCGAAATCTTAGGCACAGGAAATGTATTATATACAAGCCCCGCAGAATAACGATATCGTGTCTCTAATTTTCCACCAATAGCACGCATCCAAGTCATATGCATTCTAGATTCGAGAAGACCTAGAAGATATATAGGGGCATCGTATATAGCCATAGCTGAATTAGAGACAATTACATCTTCAGCTATAACTCCCATAGGAATATAAGCTCTATTCTCAGATGAATGACACGGTATGATTATTGCCTCCCGATCTTTATTTCTATCCTCAACAAATTTATATGGTATACTAGCAGCTTTTTTTGTTGATAATTGAGCCTTCTCTCCACTTCTATAATCCACTACTTGATTTATTCGCTCAATAACATACGGATTATCTTTAACGCACATATACTGCGTTTCATTCATCCATAAAGTATATCGTAGTTGATTATTAATAAACTCCTTCGCGCCTATAAACTTTCTAATATAGGCTCTCAGTATAGGATATAACTTTATAACTTCATTGTACTCTTGATATGTATTAATAATTAACCCCCCATTATCTCTTGGCATACTTCCCATAACCATTATAGGAAGACCAAAGAGATTGGTTTTACAATTTTTTACATATATATTAGGACCATCTGTTAAATAAGCATTAATGTTTTCCACTTTTCTTTTCTGATTATCAACAGAATATAAATACTTTATAGAACGATTATTCTTATTACTAAATCCAATAATAACGACTGTAACACCCGCTGGATTAGCTGCACTATTACTCCATTTAAATGAATCATATGCAAAATCTATATCTACTAATTCAAACATTTCTGGCCAGAATATTGCAACTTGTTCACCTTGTACAATAGAGTTTGTAGAAACTAAAGCAGCTCTACCATTACAATTGGTGATTAACTTTGCGGCCTTATAGAACCAACAACAAACATAATCAAGACTTTTATATGAAGGAATATGTCCTAAAACAAACTCCTTATCTTGATTTTTATAAGTATCTTTTGAGTTCTTTTTACCGCTATATGGAGGATTCCCTACAAGGTATAATTCACTATCTTTAGTTAAATTAACCAATTCAAGCCAATTATAATTAGTTGAGTTTCCCAAGAAAATTTGCCCTGCATCATGTAATGGAAGTAAATTTGACTTAAAATTATAGATGGACTTTTCCATCTCTATATTCATTTGATGTTCAGCAATCCATAGTGAAAGCTTTGCAACTTCATGCGTGAAATCATCTATATCTATACCATAAAAATTATTTAACGAAATCTTACTTTCATTAAACCAACTACCTTGTTCTAATTCATTAGAAGATAGCTCATCTAACTTAACAAGAATTTCTATTTCTATATACCGTAATTCTTTATACGCAATAATCAGAAAGTTTCCTGATCCACACGCTGGATCAAAAACCTTAATTTTTGATAATCGATCTAATAAAGCTTCTAATTCTTTAATAAAACCTCTTCGATTAGTCCCCTTAGTCTTATCACTAATATCTTTTTCTTCATTATCATCAATACGATTAAAGATATCTTGTTTTACTTCATTTAAATCATCGATAAAAAGTGGACACAAAACACGCCGAATATTTTCTACACTTGTATAATGCATTCCTGTTACTGAACGTTTTTCTCCACTAGCTACAGTCTGAATCATAGCACCTAATATATCCGGATTAATTTCATTCCAATTGAGTAACTCACCAGCTTCAATAATAAGTTCACGAGTCGTTTTATCGAATACCAAATCAACGTGAGGTTCGGAGAAAAGCTTACCATTTACATAAGGAAAATCTTTTAACCATTCAATCTCTATATCACGATTTTCACGATCTAAAGATGCATAAATTTCTGAAATAACCTGATTTAAATCAGATCCATCTACATTAGTACGTGTTTTAATAGCATTAGTAAAAATACCTTTTGGCATAATATCAGTATCTTCTGCAAACAAAAGGAATAATAAACGAATTAAAAACAGATTAAATGCATGTTCTTGTGTTGTTTGATCCTTAAAAGTATTAATCTCTCTTAACTCATGATATAACTCTTTAAATCTAGATGCAGCCTTAATATCCGCAGGGTTTTCTCGGCTATAATCTACCTTTTCAATACCATTCCAAGGCAAGAAGAAATCTGCATGTAATGGCAGTTCAGTTATTGGCGTAATTAATGAATCACCTGTCTTCGTATCAATAGCAGCAATTTCATCATAATTTGTTGCTATTACTATACGCGGTTTATTTCGTTCTTCTGATACTTCTTTTACCATATCAGTAACACGAGCCATAGGAGATGATAATTCAGAAACTACTTCGTACATTACCTTATTTTTTATTACTGTTTTACCTGCATTTCTTGCTCGTGTAATTGAAGCAGCTGGCAAATCATAATTTGATATAAAATCATAGAAGAAATTTTCCTTATCAATCCCATCTTTTAGATATTTTTTAATATTATTCTCTATAGTAATGATATCTGCCATAATAAAATCCCTAAAAAACACTACACACCCTAAGATACTAACTATAAAAAAAGAAGTTACTGAACCAAGTAACTTCCTTCTTTATATATAGCCAAATCAGAAAGTTGGCTGAATTATGGTCTATTAAGTTTTTATCTATTACAAAACATAAATATCCCAAATTTTGGTGCGCCTAGAGGGAATCGAACCCCCAACCTACAGTTTAGGAAACTGGCGCTCTGTCCGGTTGAGCTATAGACGCATGTATACTTTATTATATCGTTTTTAAATCTATCTATGCAAGAACTATGGTATAATACGCTTGTTAATGGTATTAGAGAGTGTTTATTGAAAGAGGTATATGTAATGAAACTATGTAAACGATTGATTAGCACCGGTTCATTATTAGCTGTATTGGCTATATCATCCGCTTACGGTGCCACACCGGTACAACCAACAGAAAGTACAGAGAGTCCAACGGTTACTATGGATTACTCCACTATTCCAGAGCTGAAAGCATCTGTAGAGAACGCAGCTCCAGCTATAGTACAGGCTTCAGTCAATGCGTCTAAGGGAAATCCCACTAAAGACAAACCTATCTACTCAACGGTAATTATGTCTGCTAACCGTGTTGTAGGTGTAAAAACCTATAAATCAAAAGAAGAACAAGAAAAAGCCATGTTAAAGGAGCGTGAACGCTTAGATAAGGTCACCGCGGAACGTCGCGCTAAACGGAAAAACGAAACTCGCTCGGATATGCTAAAAGGTTTAACGCCAATACCATTCTATCCACCTGTGAGTGAAACACGCGAATTACAAAGCGAAATGTTCTCTCGACCATTTGGTAGGCAACTCGATTTGCGTTTGGTTGAGGCCTACACACAAGATTATGACAAGGCAAAACCAGGCGATATTTATGTCTATGCTGATTATGTAGACTATACATCTAAACAGCTATTAGGTGAAAAGGATGGTACTACTGCTATTTCAGCTATGATTCTTCGAACAATTATGAGAAAAGATGAAAATAAAACTTTCAGCATCGATGTAAATGCATACTTTATAAATCCAACAACACATACCATTTCCATAAGCCGTTCTGACGATGTAAAGGGCATCGATATCAAGAAAGACGAAATAGCTGAAGCCGTATTTAAACTACCTTCACACCAGCTACAAGCTGGTGATCCACAATTTGAAATCGCTAAGCTTATGTATCAAGACCTAACAAATAAAAAATTTGATGAGTAACAATTAAAAATGACAAATCCCCTCCTTACTATGTTCTACATAGCAAGGAGAGGATTTTTGTTAGTTTAAGAAAGTGCTTTAATTGTTTGTAATGTTAGGAGAGTATAATTTTTTATTTTACATCGCTGAAATCGATGTTCATGCCCAAGGCTTTAGCTACGCCTTCACCATAAGCTGGATCACATTGGTAGCAATGTTTTGCATGACGTTCCTTAATAAAATCAGGTACGCCATTCATAGCTGCCGCCGTATTGTCAAACAAGGCTTGTTGTTGTTCAGGGCTCATGAGGCGGAACAATTTACCTGGTTGTGTAAAGAAGTCAGAGTCGTCTTCATAGAAGTCATATTGGTAGGCTGGGCCAGATACGTCGAGAGGAGGATTTTTAAATTCTGGTTGTTCAGCCCATTCTCCGAAGCTATTAGGAGCATAGCCAATTGTAGAACCATGATTGCCATCTATACGACCTTGACCATCACGATGATAGATATTTACAGGGCATTTAGCGGCATTCACAGGGATTTGATAATAATTTGCCCCTAGACGATAGCGTTGCGCATCGGCATAAGAGAACAAACGACCTTGAAGCATTCTATCAGGAGAAAAAGAGATACCAGGAACGATGGTTGTTGGTGCAAATGCAGCTTGTTCTACATCTTGGAAATAATTTTCTGGGTTGCGATTAAGTTCCATCACACCAACTTCAATCAATGGGAATTCGTCATGATACCATACTTTTGTTAAATCGAATGGATTGTATGGCATATTGTTAGCTTGTTCTTCTGTCATCACTTGAATGCATAATTTCCATTTAGGGAAATCGCCTTTTTCAATAGCCTCAAAGAGATCACGTTGGTGACTTTCACGGTCACTAGCTACCACATTAGCAGCCTCAGCATCGGAAAGGTTTTCAATCGGTTGTTGGCAAACCCAATGGAATTTAACCCATACGCGCTCATCCTTTTCGTTGATAAGACTGTATGTATGACTGCCGAAACCATGCATTGTGCGGTAGGATTTAGGAATACCACGGTCACTCATGACGATTGTTACTTGGTGGATCGCCTCTGGCAAGCTAGTCCAGAAATCCCAGTTTGCTGTCGCATCACGAAGATTTGTTTTCGGATTCCGTTTTACAGCGCGGTTCAAATCAGGGAATTGCA
>ERZ772960.3423-NODE-3423-length-10664-cov-9.379395_pt1 | contig 10664 bp, 10 predicted proteins | sample MGYA00580678_ERZ772960 | MGnify/ENA primary metagenome ERZ772960 (study PRJEB29015, sample SAMEA2737930) | human oral metagenome | biome: human oral; feature: human-associated habitat; material: dental | place: China | collected 2059 ...
CGCATAGCAAAAGCTATGTGGAGGATTTGCCGACACAGTGCGGGCAAAAAAGATGCGTCAAGGTGGCGGTGCTGAATTTATCAGCGATTCCTTAAAGTAAGTCGCGCGCATCCGATCCCGCATCTCCACGAGATTGGACGGGAGGAGTCGGATGTTGTAGCCGATGAATACGGGGGAGGTGGCAAAGCGCGGCATGATCTTGATAAAGATCTCGTCACCCTCGTTGTAGAAGAAAATATTGTAGCTTGTGAGCGGACGGCGAAAGGACTTCATCAGAAAATCCACGGAGATCTGTATATAATCCGCAATCGTCGCCACAGCACCCGTGTCCTGCGGCACGATGTTCAGCTCCCAGAAACCGACGCGTGGTGCGGTGGAGAGGTTCAGTACGACACCGTCCTCCTCTGCGACGGTCAGTCCATCGAACTCGCTGCGGTGAAAGGAAAGTTCCTGACGGAATGCAGGAAAGCCGACGAGCTGCATATGCGGATGGCGGATCGTGCCGCCCGAATACGGTCCGTAATTCTTGAAGAAGAGTACCGTGTCGTATTTCCCACTCGCGCGCATCTGTGCCCAATGCTCCATGCCGAACGCAATGAGGCGGTGCATATGGTCGCGCGTGTAGCTCGGCATATCCGCGTTGCAATCCCTGCCCTCGATGAGGACGAACTGATCCGCCTCCTCGATGACGTTGTATTTGTTTTTGAGCAGGATGATGTCGCCGTCCGCCGCGATGATGTCCGTGAGCTTGTCCGTCTCGCAGAACGGGCAGGCAGCGTCGCTGTGGATGATATTCTCGGGCTTCTGACGTCCGAGCTCCATGTTGAAGTGGGCGAGGTTGATGTCCATAAATGCTCCCAGTTTCTGTAATCACTTTCACCCTATTATATCGCTTCTCCGCAGATTCGTAAAATATTTTATCACAGATCTCTATTCGTTGCTCTATTCTGCTATAATGGGGAGCATTACGAGATAGAAGGGGAGCAGCTATGAGGATTGATCTTGTGACGCTCTTTCCAGAGATGTTTGTGGGCGTATTCGGTACGAGCATCATCGGGCGGGCGGCGGAGCGCAGCATCTTGGACGTGCACTATACGAATTTTCGCGACTACTCGACGGATAAGCACCGCCATGTGGACGATACGCCGTGCGGCGGCGGGGCGGGCATGGTGCTGAAACCCGAGCCGCTCTATGCCGCCGTGCGCGACATCCATGCACAGACCGCAGCCTATGAGGGACGGCGCTGCACGATCATCTTTGACCCTGCGGGGGACGTGTTCACGCAGAAGACGGCAAAGGAACTTGCCTCGTTCGATCAGCTTATCCTCATCTGTGGGCACTATGAGGGCTTCGATCACCGTGTCTACGACCTCGCCGACCGCCTCATCTCCGTCGGCGACTTTGTGCTGACGGGCGGGGAGATTCCCGCGATGCTCGTCGTGGACGCGACGGCGCGCATGCTGCCCGGCGTACTCGGCGACGATACGTCCGCGCCGACGGATTCCTTCTTCGATGTGCTGCTTGGCTATCCGCAGTACACGCGTCCGCGCGAATTCGAGGGCAGGGCAGTTCCCGATGTCCTCCTCTCGGGCAATCATGCAGAGATTGCGCGCTGGCGGCGCGAGCAGTCGCTCCTGCGGACATTGCGCCATCGCCCCGAACTCCTGCCACTGGCGAAGCTGACGGATGCGGATCTGAGATTTCTCGCGAAACAGGAGCGATAAACTATTTTTGCGTGAATCTTGAGGAAATGGTATAATGAAAAAGCATTATTTCCATACATTTCTTTTCTCCGAACAAGGGGGACTCACTATGACGCAGTTTGACAAGCGCAATCTATCCATGATGATGGATTTCTACGAGATGACGATGTCCTACGGATATTTTCATCGGGGGCACGGCGATGTGCGCGTCGCCTTCGACCTCTTCTTCCGCTCCGTTCCCGACAAGGGCGGCTATGCGGTGTTTGCGGGGCTTGAGCACGTGATCGAGTTCGTGGAGAACCTCGCGTTCTCGGATGAGGACATCGACTATTTCCGCGCGCAAAAGCTTTTCTCGGAGGAGTTCCTGAGCTTCCTGCGCGGCTTCCGCTTTCGTGGGGACATCTATGCCGTGCCCGAGGGGACGATCATCTACCCCGATGAGCCGCTGATAACGATTGTCGCACCGATCATCGACGCGCAGCTCATCGAGACGGCACTGCTCGCACAGATCAATCATCAGTCCCTGATTGCAACAAAGGCGTCGCGCATCGTGCGCGCGGCAGAGGGGCGGCGCGTCTCGGACTTTGGTGCGCGGCGGGCGCACAATATGGATGCGGCGACGTACGGCGCGCGTGCGGCATACATCGGCGGCGTCGACATGACGGCAACGGTCTCGGCGGGGCAGCAGTTCGGCATTCCCGTGTCGGGGACGATGGCGCACAGCTGGGTCATGTTCTTCGAGGATGAATACGAGGCATTCAAGAGTTATGCGGAGATCTATCCACAGGCGACTGTGCTCCTCGTCGATACCTACGATGTGATCCATTCGGGTATCCCAAATGCGATCCGCACGGCACATGAGGTGCTCGAGCCGCAGGGGCGGCGCCTCGCAGGTGTGCGCATTGACTCGGGCGATCTCGCCTATCTGTCGAAGCGCATCCGTGTGATGCTCGATGAGGCGGGACTGACGGACTGCAAGATCATCCTGTCGAACAGCCTCGATGAGTTTACGATTTCCTCGCTCCTCCTCCAAGGCGCACAGGTGGACAGCTTCGGCGTGGGCGAGCGCCTGATTACGGCGAAGTCCGACCCCGTCTTCGGTGCGGTCTACAAGCTCGTCGCCGTGGAGCAGGACGGCATATTCATACCGCGCATCAAGATGTCGGAGAATGTGGAGAAGCTGACGAATCCGGGGATGAAGGATCTCTACCGCATATATGACAGCAATGGCAATGCCGTGGCAGATATGCTCACTGTGCAGGGGGAGGAAATCGACCTCACGCGCCCCTTCCGCTACGTTGACCCGATCAAACCGTGGAAGAATCGCTTCTTCGAGGGCGTCTCGGCGGTGAATCTGCGCCGCCTCTATATGCGTGGGGGAAAGCGTGTGGAGCAGCTGCCGACACTGGAAGAGGTTCGCCGCTATGTGCAAAAGCAGCTGACGGAGGAGATCTGGCCGGAGGAGCAGCGTTTTGAGAATCCGCATCGGCACTACCTCGATATGACGCCGATGTACTATGAGCTCAAGATGGGGTTACTCGACGAAGTGCGTGGCAGGAACAGTTAGGAAATGCGGATGATTACAGGAAAAACAAAGCTGCTGGGCGTCATCGGTGCGCCCATCGGACACAGCCTCTCGCCGATCATACAGAATGCAGCCCTGCGTGCAGCAGGGCTTGATTATGTGTATACGGCGCTGCCCGTGCATCCCGATGTCCTCAATTCGGCGGTGCGCGGGCTGCGTGACGCTGGCTATCGCGGGCTCAATGTGACGATCCCGTTCAAAACGGAGATCATCCCGCTGATGAATGCGCTGAGTGAGGACGCGCGGCGTATCGGCGCCGTCAATACGGTCGTTATGCAGGAAGATGGCACGATGGTCGGGCACAATACGGATGTTACGGGCTTTCTCGCAGGCTTTGCAGAGCGCGGAATTTCCATTGAGGGAAAGCATGCCGTTCTCATCGGTGCGGGCGGCGCGGCGCGGGCGACTCTTTGGGGACTGCTGCGCAGTCACGTCACTTCCGTCACGATTGGCGTGCGGACGGCGGCAAAGGGGGCGGCGCTCACGGCGGATTTTGCAGCGGACGGTGCGATAGAGGCCTATGCCTTTGACGATCCCGCATTTACGCGAGCCCTCGCCGCTGCCGATGTTGTCGTGCAGACTACGCCTGTTGGGATGACACCGCATACGGAAGCGTTGCCGCCTATCGATCTGGCGACACTGAAAGATGGCACCGTTCTCTATGATCTGATCTATACGCCTGCCGCAACGCGCTTTCTGCGCGAGGGGGCGACGCGCGGACTCCGCACAATCAACGGCGAGACGATGCTTGCGGCGCAGGGGGCGGAGGCGTTCCGTCTTTGGACGGGCATCACACCTGATTTGGAACTGATGAAGTGCGTCCTGCGTGAGGAACTTTCACGCAGGGAATAAATCGTATTTTGAAAATATCTTTTTTTATGTTATGATACAGGGTGTTTTGAGAATGGTGGTGGATGATTGGCAGCGATAACATATGAGCTGATTCGCAAAGACGAGACGACGGGCGCACGTGCGGGCGTGATCCACACGCCGCACGGTAGCTTTCCGACGCCCATCTTCATGCCCGTGGGCACGCAGGCGACGGTCAAGGGCGTATCGCCTGACGAGCTGCGTGAACTTGGTGCGGGCATCATCCTCAGCAACACCTATCATCTCTTCCTCCGCCCTGGCATGGAGCTCGTGCGCGAGGCGGGTGGCCTGCATCGGTTCATGCACTGGGACGGCGCGATTCTCACGGACAGCGGCGGCTTTCAAGTGTTCAGCCTTGGCGACCTCCGCAAGATCACGGAGGAGGGCGCGACGTTCCGCTCGCACATCGACGGCTCGAAGAAGTTTCTGTCGCCCGAGGTATCGATGGAGGTGCAGAAAGCACTCGGCTCGGATATTGTCATGGCGTTCGACGAGTGTATCCCGTATCCTGCCGACCACACCTATGCAAAGGCCTCGACGGAGCGCACGCAGCGGTGGCTCGTGCGCTGCCGTGACGCAATGGCGGATGCCGAGGGGCAGGGGCTCTTTGGCATTGTGCAGGGCGGCATGTACCGTGACCTGCGCGCATGGCATGCGGCGGAGATGACTGCGCTCGATCTGCCGGGCTACGCGATCGGAGGTCTCAGCGTCGGCGAGCCGCACGAGCTGATGGAGGAGATTCTCTCCTATACGGTGGAGCTCCTGCCGCAGGATAAGCCGCGCTACCTCATGGGGGTCGGCACGCCGGACTATCTCCTCACAGGTGTGTGGCACGGGATTGATATGTTCGACTGCGTCTTCCCGACGCGCGTTGCACGCAACGGTATGGCGATGACGTGGACGGGGCGCCTCGTGATGAAGAACGCCGTCCACACGCACGACCATACGGTGCTCGAGGAGGGTTGCGGCTGCTATGCGTGCCGCAACGGCTATACGCGCGCGTACATCCGTCACCTCGTGCGCGCAGAGGAGATCTTCGGGCTGCGGCTGCTGACCCTGCACAATCTCTACTTCCTGCAGGAGTTCATGCGCCGCATGCGCGCAGCAATCATCGCGGGCACGTTCCCCGCATTTTATCAGGATTTTATGAATCACTATCATAAAAGATAATATTTGAAGGAGTTGTATTTATGGATGCAGAGTTGATGGCACAGCTGAGTTCGTGGGGACCCATTATCATATTGGTGCTCTTCTTCTATTTCCTCCTCTACCGCCCGCAGAAGCAGGCGCAGAAGAAACGTGATGCGATGCTTGCCGCGCTGAAAGTTGGCGATGAGATCATCACGCTCGGCGGGATGCACGGCAGGATCACGGCGATTGACGAGAAGACGGTGACGCTGCGCGCGGCGGACAACGTCAACATCGTCTTTGAGCGCTCGGCGATCAGCGCCGTGAATACGGAGCAGGAGTAAGGCTGCCGCAATGGCAGACGGTATGACAGGCGAAAAAAAGGCGCTGCGGCGGGAAATGCTTGCCCGCCGCCGTGCATTTTCTGCACAGGAGCACGCTGCTCTGAGTGAGGCGATATGTGCGCGTGCGCTGGACTTCTCCGCCGTGAAAGCGGCGCGGACGATCATGCTCTATGCCTCCACAGCGGAGGAGATCGACCTCTATCCGCTGATGGAGCAGCTGCTGACAGAGGGGCGGCGCATCGCACTCCCTGAGATTGTCGGGAGTGGCGTGATGGAGGCACGGGTACTGCCCGCGATGGATGCGCTGACTCCGGGGGCGTTCGGCATATTGACGCCGGATCCCGCGCGCGGGGATCGCATCTCGCCCGAGGAGATCGATGTCATCATCGTTCCTGGGGCGGCGTTCGACGCTGACGGCGGGCGGCTGGGACTCGGCGGCGGCTATTATGACCGCTTCCTGCCGCGTGCGCCGCGTGCTGTGCGCCTCGTTCTCGCCTACGATGTTCAAATTGTTCCGCATGTGCCGATGGGCGCGCAGGATGTCCGCGTGGATGCGATCCTGAGCGAGCGGCGCACGATATTTTGTAAGTATATGGGAAATCACGGAGGTGTGAGGTCTTTTGAGACAACATAGTCTGTTGAAGCTGGTGATTACGGTTGTCGTCATCATCGGCGCGTTTTTTGCCCTCGTTCAGCCGCTTGCGAGTTCCATTCGGCAGGGGCTTGACCTGCAGGGCGGCACGCATGTCGTTCTGGAGGCGGTCGACACGGAGCAGGCGCAGGTCAATGACGATGCGATGAACCGCGTGGTCACCATCATGGAGAAGCGCGTCAACGCGCTCGGACTGACCGAGCCGATCATCCAGCGCGAGGGTGAGCGGCGTGTCATTATCGAGCTGCCGGGCATCAAGGATCCCGATGCGGCGATCCAGACCATCGGCAAGACAGCGATGCTCGAGTTTCGCGACGAAGAGGGGAATACGGTGCTGACGGGTACGGATCTGAAGGATGCACAGGCATCCACGAATCCGCAGTCGGGGCAGAACGTCGTCAACCTCGAATTCTCGGACGAGGGGGCGCAGAAATTTGCCGACCTCACGATGAAGAACGTCGGGCGCACGATTGCAATCCTGCTCGACGGCGAAGTGCTCACCGCGCCGAATGTGCGTGAGCCGATTCTCGGCGGGCGTGCGGAGATCACGGGGCAGAAGACGCTCGAGGAGGCGCAGAACCTCGCGGTTGTCCTGCGCAGCGGTGCGCTGCCCGTGAAGGTCGAGATCATCGAGACGCGTACGGTTGGCCCGACGCTCGGACAGGACTCGAAGGACAAGTCCCAGTTTGCCTTTGTCATCGGACTCGGCGCCGTTGTCATCTTTATGATCTTCTTTTACCACCTCTCGGGCTTCATAGCGGACGTGGCGCTGATGGCGTATACCATCATGCTGCTCGGCATCCTCTATCTGATGGACGCAACGCTGACCCTGCCGGGCGTGGCGGGCATCATCCTCTCCATCGGCATGGCGGTTGACGCGAACGTCCTCATCTTCGAGCATTTCAAGGAGGAGTATCAGGTCAACCAGAAATCCCTGCGCCTTGCGATGGATGCGGGATTCTCGCGCGCGTTCACAACGATCTTTGACTCGAATGTCACGACGCTGATTGCGGCGGGCGTGCTCTTCTTCCTCGGGACAGGAACGATTCGCGGCTTTGCAATCACCCTTGGGGTCGGCACGATCCTCTCGATGTTTACGGCAATTACGCTGACGCAGTACATGCTGAAGCTCATGATTAACTCGAATCTGTCGAAAAATCCTGCGCTCTACGGTGCTAACGGCTTCATGCTCGGCGTAAAGAAGAAGGGGGATGAGAAGAATGCCTAAGTTCGATATTGCAGGTCATCGGAAAATCTGGTTTCTCATCTCGCTCGTCCTGATTATTCCGGGCTTTATCTGCATGGGGATGCGCGGCTTCAATTTTGGCATCGACTTCACGGGCGGTACGATCATGGATCTGCGCTTCGAGCAGCCTGTGACGCTCTCCGATGTGCGTTCGAGTCTCGCAAAGTACGATCTCGACGGGAGTACGATTCAGCTTGCGGGTGCCGAATCCGGCATTGAGTCCTCGGAAAACGTCATGATCCGCACGGTCGACCTCGAGGAGAATCAGCGCAAGGAGGTCATGGCATCGCTCACGCAGGATGTCGGTTCCTATACCGTACTGCGCGAGGAGAAGGTCGGTGCGACCATTGGCGGCGAGCTGATTACGAATGCCGTGCTCGCACTCGTGATTTCGTGGGCGCTCATCATTCTCTATGTCGCCTACCGCTTTGAGTGGCGCTTCGGCGTGTCGGCGGTGCTCGCGCTGATCCACGACATCATCATCGTGCTTGCCGTGTTCTCGTTGACCCAGCGGCAGATTGATTCGTCCTTTATCGCGGCGCTGCTCACAATCGTTGGATACTCGATCAATGATACCATTGTTATCTTCGACCGCATCCGCGAGAATCTGAAGCTGCATTTCCGCCGCGGCGGCGATATCAACGAGCTTGTGAACCGCTCCATCTATCAGACGCTGACGCGTTCGCTCTACACGGTGTTCACGGTTCTGTTCACGACATTCGCGCTGTACTATTTCGGCGGCGAGACGACAAAGGATTTCGCATTCGCGCTCCTCGTCGGCTTTGCCAGCGGTTGCTACTCCTCCATCTTCATCGCGAGCCAGCTCTGGATTGAGCTGAAGAATCGCACGGAGCGGCGTCCTGCCGTAAAACCTGCGGTTGTGGAGGGATAAAGGGGAGAGCCTCAAGAGAGCCTGCTTTCGGGAGTTCCGGGACGGGCTCTTTTGCTATTGCATGGAAGGGGGGGAAGAGTATGCTCAAGGAATGGATTGTATGTGCGGAGACGGCGGAGGGCGCCGCACTCGCGCGGGAACTTGGGACGGCGCCCATCATCGGGCAGATCCTGTGGAATCGCGGTTTGCAGACGGCGGAGGCGGCGCGGGCATTTCTCCATCCGGAGGATGAGCCGTACTGCGATCCGTTTCTCATGATGGATATGGAGCGCGCCGCGCATCGTATCTTAGAGGCGATCCATGCGGGCGAGCAGATCGTCGTCTACGGCGACTACGATGTCGACGGCATGACCTCGACCACGCTGCTCATGAAGAATCTCCGTGCGCTCGGCGGCACGGTTTCCTACTATATTCCGAATCGTTTTACGGAGGGGTATGGGCTCAACGGAGCAGCGCTCCGTCAGATTGCGGCGGAGGGCTGCGGTCTGCTCGTCACGGTGGACTGCGGCATCTCATCGGCGGATGTTGTGGCGCAGATGGACGGGGCGATGGACATCATCATCACCGATCACCATCTGCCGGGGGCGGTCCTGCCGCCCGCGTATGCCGTCATCAATCCGCACCGTGCAGACTGTCCCTATCCGTTCAAGGAACTGGCGGGCGTCGGCGTCGCCTTCAAACTCGTGCAGGCACTTTGGCAGCTCGAGGAAGAGCGGCTCTATGCCGACGATCTCGATATTGTCGCGCTCGGCACGGTTGCCGATCTCGTGCCGCTCGTCGGAGAGAATCGCAAGCTCGTTCAGGCGGGGCTCCTGCGCATGACGGAGCGTCCCTCTCCGGGCATCGCGGCGCTTGTGCGTGTCTCGGGCTGTGAGGGCAAGGCAATCAATACGGGCATTGTCGGCTTCCAGCTTGCCCCGCGTCTGAACGCGGCGGGGCGCATCGAGACGGCGCGGCGCGGCGTGGAACTCCTCACCGCCGAGGATGCGCATGCGGCAGATCGCATTGCAGCGGAACTGAATGCGCTGAACACGGAGCGCCGCGATCTCGAGCAGGATATCCTGACGGAAGCGGAGTCGATGCTCGGGGGCTTTACACCCGATGTACCTGCGATTGTAGTCGCCGGTGAGGACTGGAATGTGGGCGTGATCGGCATCGTCGCCTCACGTCTGGTCGAGAAATACTACCGCCCGAGCATTGTGCTGACGCGGCAGGGCGATGTATACAAGGGCTCTTGCCGCAGCATCGCAGGACTCCATATGTATGACGCACTCGCCGCGTGCAGGGACACGCTCATCCAATTCGGTGGTCATGCGATGGCAGCAGGATTGACGCTTGAATGCAATCGCTTGGAGGACTTTCGCTGTGCGTTCGCGAATTATGTAAGTACGCATCTGAGGTACGAGGACTTCACGCCGAAAATCTCCATCGAGGCGCTGGTCGCACCTGCAGATTGGACGATTCCGATGGTGGAGGAGATCGCCCTGCTCGAGCCGTACGGCATGGGCAACCCGCGCCCGATCTTCGGCGTGCGGGACGTGCGTCCGCGCACGGCAACGGCAATCGGGGCGGACGGGAAGCATCTGCGCATGGAGGTCGGCACGCGGGAGAAGCGCGTTGCGGCGCTCTACTGGAACTATGGGGAGCTCGCGGAGCTCGTGACCGAGGAGGCGAGCGACCTCGCCTATACGCCGAGCATCAACGAGTGGCAGGGCATGCGGTCGGTGCAGTGCATGGTGGACTCTGTCATGCCCGCCGCGCATGAGCGCATCTTTCCGGATCGCGGGATTCTGAAAGCCGTCTACGCATTTCTCAGAGAACTCGGCGGAGCGGATGGGCACATTCCGTACAGCACAGTCGCGCTCACGCGGCGATTTTCGCGCAAGATGGGGCATATCTCGCGCTATACGATGGATTGCGCGCTTTGCATTTTTCGTGAACTCGGGCTGCTTGTGCCTCGGGAACAGGGCGGATGGCATTTCATCCCGCCGGAGGGCAGGCTCGAGCTCATGGATGCGCCGACATTCCGTCGGCATGAGGAAAGAAAGGGTGACATGTAGATGTCAGATGATGCACAGAGGGCTGTCACCCTCGATATGATCTTGGACAAGGTGCACTCCTATCAGGCGGACGCCGATCTCGCAAAGATCAAGAAGGCGTATGCCTATGCGGAGAAGGCGCACCGTGGGCAGGTGCGCATCTCGGGCGATGCCTACATCATCCATCCGCTCAATGTCGCCTACA
>ERZ772960.3429-NODE-3429-length-10659-cov-2.432761_pt1 | contig 10659 bp, 11 predicted proteins | sample MGYA00580678_ERZ772960 | MGnify/ENA primary metagenome ERZ772960 (study PRJEB29015, sample SAMEA2737930) | human oral metagenome | biome: human oral; feature: human-associated habitat; material: dental | place: China | collected 2059 ...
TCAACCATTTCGGTTTTAATATTCAGCTCTTGAGAAACTTCAATTGCGGCTTTCATTTCATCGCCGGGTTTTACGCCAAGGTCGCTTCCAAGTTTTTTTTGAAAAGAGGCTAGAACCAGATTTGCAAGGAGTAAAAAGCCTTTCCCCTCCCTTAATACTTGGGAAATATTTATTTGCTGCCAAGCATCTTTTGAGGTTAAGGACTTATATCTTACTTCGTCCAATTCTACACATACACAATCGGGGTTTTCTTCCCTAATTGTAGATTCAACATCATTGATACTTTCTTTAGAAACATGAGCCGTTCCTAAAAGAATAATTTCACGGTCTTTTAAAAGAATACGCTTTAAAGTTTTTTCGTTATTTTCGTCCACAGTTGTTTCCTTGTTCAGAATTAGCTAACTTAATGATAGAGTTTAAAAATGCGGTTTTACCGTAGTATCTTTCTGCATCTATTGCTCCTCCGGCCATATGTGCATGGCCGCCTCCCGACCCCATGTCTTTTACTGCTTCTTGAATTAGCCAGCCCGCATCAAGGTTTTTATCACGGCTTCGTGCGGAGAGTTTATATTCAGGGCCGTCTGTTTCTATTACAATAACAAAAGAAATATCTTTTATCCAGATTAAAAAATCGGCTACAACCGACAAAATAGCTCTTGAGTAGTCTTCACTTAATTCTACAATTAAAAAATTATCTATGCGTAAATAGTTTGTAAAGGCCTGTCCTATTTCTTCGAGGTCGTCGATGTTTATGGTCGTTTTAATCATTTGATATGTCTTCTGCACATCCGATTTAAAGTAGAGTTCATAATAAGCATCCAGATCAAGTTTACTTACACTTCTGGATAAAAAAGCCGTATCCAGCTGTATACCCGCAATCATTGCTGTCGCGGTCATTTCGTCATATTCTTTTCCGGATTCTTTCCAATAAGACCAAATAATGGAAGAACAGGCTCCGATTCCTACTCTTATATCCGTATAAGCTGCCGTAGACTGCATTCTTGCCGGATGATGGTCTATTACGGCTTTTAAGATACCGCCTACATCTTTTACGGTTCCCTTAAAAGGAGAGCCGTCTACAATTACAACTTGGTATTTTTTTAGATCATCGATTTCATCAAGTTTTAAAAGCGGGTAGCCTAAATATTCTACAAATTCTATTAAAGATAGACTTTGAATATGACCGCCGTAAGCAATCTCTACTTTGTAGCCGTAAGTTTCTAAAAGTTTTAAAAGAGCATAGGCTGCACCCAGGGCATCATGATCGGGAAAATCATGAGTTTGTACAAGTACCGATTGGTCTTTACTTAACACCGAACAAAGCGTAGATAATTTTTCTTCCATAATTAATCCTAAAGTAAACTAAGGGATAATATAACATAAAAAAAAGTGTTTTTCAATCGGCCGGTATTTTTATCTTAAAAGCTTTTCAATTTCCTCTTCCTTATAATATTGAGCTTGGGCATTCCAGAGCTCGTGATATTTACCCTCTTTGTCTTGAAGAAGAGCATCGTGGGAACCGTGCTGTACCAACTTGCCCTCATCAAAGACAGCAATTTCATTACAGAATTTACATGAAGAAAGCCGGTGCGAAATGTAAACGGCTGTTTTATTTCCGATTATGGTATCAAACTTTGAATAAATTTCAAATTCGGAAATAGGGTCAAGGGCTGCGGTAGGCTCATCGAGTATTATAAAAGGTGAGTCCTTGTAAATAGCCCTTGCCATCGCAATCTTTTGAGCTTCGCCGCCCGATATTTCGATTCCGCCTTCTTCATAGTCTTGATAGAGATAGGTTTTTAAACCTTGCGGCATTTTTTGTAAAGCTTTTTCAAAGCCGGCTTTGGTTAAGGCTTCTTCCGCTCTTTTTTCATCATATTCCATCGAAGCTGAAATATTTTGTCCCAACATAAAAGAGAAAAGTTTAAAATCCTGAAAGACTACCGAAAATATATCCAGATACTCGTTATAATCATACTTTTGGATATTGATACCGTTTAATAAAATTTCGCCATCCGTCGGATCATAAAAGCGGGTTAGGAGTTTTATCAAAGTAGTTTTTCCGCTGCCGTTCATGCCGACTATGGCAAGCCTTTGTCCTATTTTAAATTTTAAGTTCACATTTTGTAGAACATATTTTGAGGTTTTAGGATATTTAAAACTTACATTTTTAAATTCAAACTCATATTCATTATCATCTCTTTTTTCGATAGGAAGAGAGCCTTCGTATTTTCCGTTCGATAAATTAAGATAATCGAAGATGGTCTTAAAATAATCTTTATTGGCATAAAGGCTTGAAATAGACATGATGATAAGAGTTACGGCATCGGCAGTTAATACTGCAATGCCCGTATACTGAACAATATCGCCCAACTCGATAAGACCGTAATAGGCTTTGAATCCTGCATAAAAGTATACAAGCAAAGAAGAAAAAATTGTCATCAGTCCCGTTTGAACATTGCACTTAAAAAAATTATGAGACATCCGGTTATAAAAATTTTTCACATTATTATTGGAATTTTTAAACACACTTGTAAGTAAATTGTAATTATAAAGACGGACATCCTTTCCCGATTTATAATCATCGTTTATTTTCATATATTCGCGGAGTAGTCTGTTTAAAAATACGACATCCTTATCAAACATTGCCTGCATTTTGGTATTAAATTTTTTGGAAGCCAGTATTGAAATAAGGCTGAACGAAAAAAATAAAAGAATAAAAATCGTATTCCATAACCAATTGGCTATAGGAATAAGCTCCGATTGCATCCTAAAAAGATTTATGGAAAAAATTATTGCAAAAATAAAAGTCAATACCGAATTTATTATTGCACCGAAATGTCTGCCTACATGATAGATGCCGTAATTTCCGAAGTTGTCATATTCTCTCATCTTTGTAAGACCCAACTGAAGATCAGTGTCTTCCAAAAATTCGTAATCGAGTTTCATAGTTTTTTTATTTATTTCCATATCCCTTTTATACAGTATGATACGGAATCTGTTAGTTTGAGTTTCTTCTGAAAATCTTTTTATCAAAATTAAAACAAAATTACTTATAAGGGCTATAAGACAGAGAAATAATATTTCTTCCTTTGTTTTCCCCTTTACAAAAGCATTGATGATGAGCTTTACCAAGTAAAGGTTTATAAAAATATCGACTGTACTTACAATTTGTTCTAAAATTAACGATGTAAATAAAACCTTATCCGTTTTATAAGAAAATTTAATAATATCTTTTATACCTGTTTTCATTTTATTCTCTTCCTTTATTTTTATTGTCTTGATAGTATGAGCTTTGTATATCGAACATCTTTTTGTATTCTCCGTTTTGTTTTATCAAGTCCGAATGACTTCCTTCTTCTATTATTTTACCGTTTTCGATTAAAATAATCCTATCGCAAAAACGAGTTGATGCCATTCTATGCGAAATAAAGATAGAAGTTTTATCCTTTGTCATATTATTGTACTCGGAATAAATTTGACTTTCCGCTATAGGATCAAGAGCCGCTGTAGGTTCATCTAAAATAGAAACAGGTCCGTTTTTATATAGAGCTCTTGCAAGCATAAGACGCTGTTCTTGTCCGCCTGAAAGGTCTATCGCATTAGGCCAAACTCCTTTTACAAGATAGGTGTTTTCCTTTTCGTTTAAGTTCTCAATAATTTTTTGTAAGCCTGATTGTTTTAGGGCAGAATCAAAGTCATCTTGGTTAAATTTCTTATTTCCTGCGGTAACCAGATTTTTAATAGTATCTGGTAAAACATACATATCCTGAAAAACAGTTGAAAATAAAGAATAGTATTCATCAATATTGTATTCGTTTATATTTTTTCCGTTTAACAAAACTTCGCCTTCAGTAGGTTGAAGCAGATTCATTATCAAACAGGTTAGGGTAGTTTTTCCCGCTCCATTTACTCCGACTATTGCAAGTTTTTCTTTATCTTCTATGCGTAAATTTAAATCTTTAAAAATATATTTCTCAGATTCGCCATATTTAAAAGAAACATTTTTTAATTCTATATCGAATTTTTTAGGAAGAGGAATGCCTTTACCTTTGGTTAATCCGTCATCAAGCTCGCAAAAATCGCGGTAATAGTCTATGCTTAAACTTTCTCTTTTTAAGTTAGTAATCTGCGAAATAATTCCCAATAGCCAACCTGAAAATGTTTTTATAATAGAAAATAAAAAGATAAACTCTCCTATGCCTATTTCTTTGTTTAAAACCATTCCGGTTAAATAAATATAGGCAAGACCGTCTCTTAAAAATATAAAAAGAGCCGATATAATGGCACCGATAAAATTTACGGTTTTTATTTTTCCGTAACATTTGTTTATTATTTTTAAAGAACTCTTATATGCTTGCACTATCCAAGTTTCTATCTTGTAGAGTTTTATATCTTTAGCAAATTTATAATCACAAGCCCTTTGCGTAAGATACCTCATCTTATGATGTTCTTTTTTTAAGACTTCATTTATTTCTTTATTCTTTTTTATCTCATATTTTCCGTAAAAATAACTTATTGTTCCCGATATAAAAATTAATCCGATAAGAATAGGATTAATAGAAATAATAAGGCTTCCGAAAAAGAAGATGCCGACAATACTTACAATAAGGCTGCTTATTTTCTTCGGGAATTGCTGACTTATTGAGTAATCATTATCTACCATATCTCTTGCTTTTTCCAAACTTAAAATTCCTTCTTGTGAAGCAATATTTTTATATGACATTGTCCACATTTTTTTGTAAAGCTCGGTCATAAGCTCTATTCTCCGGTAAGATCCGCGGCAATTAAACCTTGCATTCAGGAAGGTTTCAAGAGCTTTTAATGCTGCTACAATAAAGGCTATAATCAAAAAATTTTGAATAAAGACGGAAATTCCTGCCTTATTTTGAATCGATTCTATTACCGCCCTAGGCAAGTAGGCACTTGCAAGAGGCGAAAAAACAAAGACAGGTATGTACAAAACCATTAGACTAAAAAGAATCTTATCGGTTTTGAGAATGTTCTTTAGCATATAAAGGCAGTTTTTTATAAACCCTCTTTCTTTTGACTCCATAAGAGTTGCCCTCCAATGAGCCTTATTATACAATAAAAACTAAGGTTTTGGGAGAGAATGGCATAGAAGGTATCAAATTTGACACAACCGGTATTTTGAAAAGTATATAATTGTGTAAATTAAAATTATAAGATTTATCCATTGCGAAGTGGAAAAAAACAGAACTTTTCCTCGTGCGGAGTCATATCTAAGAAATTCCAAGATAAAGCGGATTATGCTATAACAAAATAAATATATAGGGACTGTGTGCCGGCTTTTATTTTTTAATGTTAAGTATAATAAAAAAAACGATAATAAAATCAGAAAAAAAGCTTCACATAGCTGGATCGGAAAGAGATTTATGCCTTGGGGAGCAAATGAGTTTTTTGGAAAAACTACATTAAAGTATCCGCAGTAGGGAATTCCATAACAACAGCCGGCTAAAAAGCATCCTACTCTTCCAAAAGCATGTATAAGCGGAAGCATAAATATTGATTTTTTTAAATACACCTCTACTTTTATGTTATGTATTTTTTTTATAAAAGGAATTATTAATATACCCCCTATGACCCCTCCATAGAAAACAAAGCCTGATTCCATTAAATTATGAAAATAGCTTAAATCTAATATTTTTGACCACTCAATTGAATCTTTGACTATTAATAGATATAAGGCCTTTGCTCCTATGATTCCGCTTAAAAAAAGGTAGGCTTCAATTATTATAAAATCGTTGATATCCAATTTTTCTTTTTTAATAACTATTCCGCCTATTATATTTGCAACGATAATACCAAGAGCAATCATTAACCCATAGGAAGGAATTTCAAATTTAAAAAAAGATATATAAGGCTGCATATTAATTGAATGATGGTGTTTTATAAATAAAAATAGATAATCGAATTAAATATTCGACTATCTATTCTTAATTGTAAAGATTATCTTGCCACGAATTATAGTTTTGGTCTAATTTTGTTAGATATCTTTACATAGTTGATAAAGCAGCTGCAGTTCCTGCAAGGCACGCAAAGCATGCAATCCATAATATAACTCCCAGCAGCAGAGCTATAATGGACAAAACAAGACCCGCGGTCGAAATACCCTTAGATTCAGGATTTTTTCTGCCAAGTGCACCGAAGATTATACCTAGAATTGCAAGAATTGTGCCTAACCAACCAAGAGAGCCTCCGGAAACTACTCCGATTACAAGGGCAATAATACCCAATACCAAAGATGCGACAGCCATTAAGAACCTCCTTAAATTATTTCTCAGTATAATCTAAAAAATAAAATTTATCAAGTACAAATTACTTTCTATTAAAAAATATAAAAGAAAAAATCAAATCGATACATATGTAGTTTGAAATGTTTAGTTTTTGGCTATAAGACATTCGGAAGATTAGGGAGCAAAACAAGCGGAAACATAAGTTCGACGGCGAAGGCGCCTTCTTCGCTTTGGCGGTTTATAAAGGCGGAATATTTTTTTACTATTGCATCGATGCGGCCTGAGCCGAAGCCGTGATCTTTACCTTCTTTTGTTGTAAGAAATTTTCCTTGGGTCTTTTTGCGGCGGCCCTCGCAAGAATTTGTAAACGAGATATAGAGGTTGTCATTTAATTTTCTTATGTACACCCTTATAAATCTTTTCTCTTTTTCTTTTAGACTTAAAGCACCTTCAATGGCATTGTCAAAAAGGTTTCCTATTATTACGCAAAGTTCAAGATCGCTTAATGCTATGTTTTGAGGAATGGAGGCTTTTATGTTTAGTTTTATATCATGGGAAAGAGCGATAGCAGCCTTTGTATTTAAGATTGCATCGCTCATCAAGTTTCCGGTTTTGATTACACTGTCTACCTTAATCAAGTCATCGGTTAGATTGTTTAAATAGCTTTCAAGTTCATCATAGTTTTTAAATTCAAGATAGGCCTTCATAACTTGAATATGATTATGAAAGTCGTGCCGCCAGCCGCGCATTTTTTTATAGATGGAATCTACATCCTCGTAGTATTTATTAATAAGACCGTTTTCAAAATCATCAAAACGCTTATTGACGGCTCTTCTAATTAAAAAGTACAGAAGTATAAACAGCAAAAGGATTGAGCTTAAAACAAGTATAAAAATGAACATCAGGTTTCTCCTTGGGTAAAAAAGCCGATAAAGAGGGTGTTGACATTTTTATATTCCCTGCGGCTTATCGGAATTAAAGTATTATCCGCAAGGACGGCCTTGTCTTTTTGAAGCTGCCTTATGTGCATCAGGTTTGCAATAAAGGCTCTGTGAGTTTTTACAAATAGTTTGGAATTTAACTTTTCTTCCGCCTCCGATAAATTCATCCTTGTTATGTATTCGCTTTTTAAAGTTTTTATTTTTAGATTATGCGAAATAGATTCTATAAAAACAATTTCAGATTGCTTTAATGTTGTAAGACGGCCTTCGCAGGAAAATACAAAATTTTCTTCTTTAACTTTATCCTGTTTTTTTAAGGCTCGATCCAAGCAATCAAAGAGCTTTTCTTTTTTTACAGGTTTTAAAAGATAGTGCAGGGCTTCGACATCATAGCCTTCCTGCATATAGTCGGGTATACCTGTTATAAAGATGATAACTGCATCGTTTTTTGTTTTTCTTATTTTTTTTGCAAGCTCTATGCCGCTTATCCTAGACATCTGTATATCCAATAAGATTATATCTATATCGGAAAGCTCTTCAAATTCAAACCAAAACTGTTCGCCCGAAGAAAAAAGTTTAATTTCCGGCAAAAGACTATTTTTATTTGCCCATTCGTTTGCATAGTCTTTTAGGAGTCGGGATTGAACTTCATTATCTTCGATGACGGCTATTTTAAGCATGGTTTTTCTAATCTTATCAATAGAAAGAAATATATTTCTCCGGAACTTCTTGTTCGGCTGACTTTAATTTAGTTTTTTTATTTAAATTAATATCATACAAAAAGAATGTCAAAAGGTTTCCATCATATTCAGTAAATAAAAGTTGGTTATTGTCTGTAATTCTAGCTTTATATACTGAGTTTGAAATTTTAATTAAATTTTTACCGTCATAGTCGGAAATATATAAGGCTATATTATCTTCCGAATTTAGAGTCTTATCATCATTTGTATCTTCATTTACAACAGCATAAATATTTTTATCGCAATAAATATCATTTCTGGTTTTTTCTTCAGCAAATCTATATTTATATATAAAAATATTTGAGTCAAATAATTTATACTCTTCATAACTTGTATCTTTTATAAAGATAAAGTTGGTGATTCCTTCGTTATATGATTTTCCTAAAAAACTTGAATCCGATTTAAAGCAGGATGCAGATATATCATCATACAATCCATCAGCTTTTATTTTTGAACTTTTAAGATTAAAAATAAAAACATCTTTTAGCTTTTCATTGAATTCTATATATTCCCGTATCTCCTCTTTTGTATCGTCTTCAACAATTGTTACTTCATTTGATACGGTATGGCGGCTAAATGGACCAAATGCATCTATCATAACAATAGCCCATGTAATAATTCCCAAAATCAAGAAAATAAAAATTAACACAAAATCGATTTTTTTGATTAATTCAAACGATATTTTTTTCATTTTATATCTCCTACGCTTATGAATATTATATTAGCATTATTGTATATCTTTTAGGTAGAAAGTACAAGGTGCCGGTAAAATAACAAATTATTATCGGGAAGTGTATATTATGCAAATTCTAGATCAGAAAAACTTACGCTTATAGCTGAATTTTGATTGAATTTTTTATATATTGGTTTTTCCAATATTAGCGGATTATCCAAAACATAGATGTATGCTTTATCATCATCAGAATTATAAATACGAGAACGAGGGGTTTTAGGCGGTATAATTTCTTTTACGGGATATAATTTTTTTATCAATACTTTTTTTGCATCTGTATCCCATTCACGAATCCCGATAAATATTGGTTGGTGATAATTGTCATTTCTATAAACAAGGTCTTCCTCTATTCTTTTGATCTCAGCATCTTTATTGATGACAACCGCCCATATGTCTATATCCGATATTTTCATATTTTGACTCCCTGTAAGATAACTATCAAATTCATCTGCGATATTTATAGTTATGTTGTATTTTTTGATTACTTCATATATTTCTTTCCATTCTTTATACAGAATCTTTACATTAGTGTTTGCTGAAAATTCAATTTGATTATTATACTGTGTTAGCAATATAAGAATCTTTTTCGGCTGACTGTAATTTTCAAGAATTTTTAAATACCTATTCATTTGATCTTGTCCAACAGTGCTTAGCCCTATTTTAGTTTCTATAACTATTGCATAATTCTTGCTTAAACAAAGGATATCAAAACGTGCAGAACCAAAACTGGGCTCATAATAAACTTCTAGTGTCTTAACATCTTCCTTTTTAAATTTAAAGTTTTCGCCTTTTATAATTTCTCGAATTACCCTATAGTCAGAATAAAATAAGCAAGCCAAAGTTCTTGATAAGCCGGTTTCTTTACGATTGTATAAATCAAACAATGATTTTATTTTTTCCATTTTTTCTCCATGCTTAAAGTATTGCTATAGCACACACAAAAAATTATAAAGGTATACTGTTTTACTTTACAAATTTTCTCGTATTTCCTTAGCTACTCTTTCTAATTCTTCTCTATTCGGCTTGTGATTATAGTACCTTCCAGAAAACTGTAGTTTAAATCCGTCATCTTTATATCTTGGGAAACAGTGTATATGAGCATGGCTCACTTCTTGAAAGGCCGCTTCTCCATCTGCTAAAAAATAGTTAATACCCTCACATTTTATTTTAGACTGACGTATTGCTTTGTTAATTTTATTTGTTACCATAAACATTTTAGATGTTATCTTGTCATCGATTTTATATATGTATTGTTCGTGTATTTTGGGAATTATTAATACATGGCCTGCGTTTACAGGCTGAATATCCAAAAATGCTAAGCAATCATCATCTTCATAAATCTTACTTGCGGGTATTTCGCCTTTAATAATTTTACAAAATATACAATTATCCATTTTAATTTTATCCTCCGGTTTTTAAAATTATTTTCACCCCTAAATATATCCATACTTTTCAGCAATCAATTCGAAATATTTTGATGGTGTAAAAATTAACGGTTTATCAATTTTTACATCTTCAAAATCCTTGTCTCCCGTAATCAAAATATCTGAATCAGATAAAATTGCGGATACAAGAACCGGCAAATCTTTTATATCACGAACTTTTGGATATTTATTTTCATCAATTGTATCGGGACTCTTAAATTCTTCAAAAGTAATTCCATCAAAGAAAATACCCAATAACTCTTTTTTAAATGGAAATTTATTTTCAAAAACTTTTTTGCATTCTTCCTTTGTATATGAAGAAATTATTACCGTATGATTTTCAAGCAAATGAGAAAAAACTTTAGCAACCTTACCATCAGGGAAAAGTATCGCAGAAATCACAATGTTTGAATCTATGAAAATCCTCAACTCTTTTTCCTTAGCTCTTTAATATAAGCAATAACATCATCTTCTGTTTGAAAGCCGGCTTTTTCTGCTTCTCCTTGCATTTGAGTCTGAATATTTGCTAAAGTTATTTGAGAAGCATTTGTAATATAAACTTTT
>ERZ772960.3430-NODE-3430-length-10653-cov-3.040574_pt1 | contig 10653 bp, 10 predicted proteins | sample MGYA00580678_ERZ772960 | MGnify/ENA primary metagenome ERZ772960 (study PRJEB29015, sample SAMEA2737930) | human oral metagenome | biome: human oral; feature: human-associated habitat; material: dental | place: China | collected 2059 ...
TTAATTTCCCTTGGTGCTTCACGGTTGACAATCACCATTTTTACAGCTCCCATCTGTGTTGAAATGGAAATACTGTCGGCAGTAAAAGTTAAGTCTTTCACTTGTTCATGAGGAATTTTGTCCTGAACTTTTTGAATATTGCTCAGGTCGCTCAGCATATTATAGACTGCTTGTTGCGGGTAAGCTATCTCGCGTATGGTGCTTTCTATCTTTGTCATATCTTTTAACGGCTTCGTTTCCAGTTTGCAGGGTCTTTGCGCCACTCACGCAGAACCTCAATATCGTCTTTTGAAATGTAACCAGTCTGTACGGCAATTTCAACAGTATGCTCATAGTCTCCGATAGTAACAAGCTTTAAACGAGCTTCCTTAAAGGCTTCTTCGGCAACAGGAAAACCATAAGTATAGCTGGCTACCATGCCAATAACGTCGAATTCTGCAGCACGCAGGGCTTCAACGGCTTTTAGCGAACTACTTCCCGTTGAGATTAAATCTTCTATAACAACCACTTTAGATCCTTCGGGCAAACGACCTTCTATCTGGCTCTTTGTACCGTGATCTTTCGGTTTTGGCCTCACGTAAGCATAAGGCAACTGCAATAAATCGGCAACAGCCATGCCCATGGCGATGGCCCCCGTGGCAACACCAGCTACAGCCGTAGCCTCTGGAAAATGGGCCAATACAGCATGGGTGAGTTCGGTTTTAACAAAAGCTCTCACGTCCGGATAACTGAGAACTAAGCGGTTATCAGTGTAAATAGGCGAGTTCCAGCCCGAGGCCCATTGGAAAGGCTCGTTGGGGTGAAGCTTGATAGCCCTTATTTTCAGGAGCTTTTCAGCAAAAGCATATTTCACGTTATCCATATATTTTATGATGTTTTATTTGATGACAAAGTTAGTGTAAATTGGCGATAATCCAAAAGAAAGACGTTATTTATCTTTCTTTTGGATGGCTGTTTTAGCGTTGTTCATTGGCAAAGCCTATCGACACCAGATTTATTCTGACATCTTCTGCCTTTCTTATTTCTTTTCCCAGAGAGCATACGGTGGCTCCCGTGGTCACAACGTCATCTACAATCAGCACATGGGCACCTCTTATCTTGTCGGTATCTATCAGTTCAAAAGCCCCTTCTACGTTGGCAGCCCGCTCTAACCTACCCTTGTTTGTCTGGCTCGAGTGGAAGCTTTTGCGCCTGACAACATGGTTCCATATCGGTAATTGGCTTTCCTCTGCAATACCTTCGGCTATCATCTGGCTTTGATTGTATCCTCGTTTACTTTGATGCTGCCGTGTCAGCGGGACGGGAACCAGAGCATCTATATCGCCGAAGAATCCTGCCTTACACAGTCGTTTCCCCACATAGCGGCCTAATTCTACACCTATTTCCGGTGCATTCAGGTACTTTAGCTTGTATACAGGGTATGAAGATGTAGCGTGAGCAGTATAATACATCAGCGCATAAGCTTTCTCTACAGGTAGGCGTCCCCAGAACATTTGTGTCATAGGATTGTCATCGGGCTGCGTAAGAAAGTCGGTTAGAGGCAGGTGAAGGAGACAGACTGTGCAGAAAAGTGTTTCTTCTGCAGCCAGTCTTTCCCCACAAACAGCACATGCCCGTGGATTCGTAAGGTCAAGTAAACGTTGTAAAAAGCTAACTTTCATCCACTTTTGCGATAATATCCTCGTCTATACAACGGCGTATAAGCGCCATGTCAAAGCCACGACTCATGGCAAATTTAATCAGTTTCATGCTGCGTTCATAATCGGTTTCGGCATGAATTGTCGGCCATTTGGTTTTCAAAAGCGGTCGCAGAATATCTACGTAAACATTGTCATCAATGCTATCCAATACCGTTTTCGATACATCTTCCTGTATGTGTTTCATCCACAAAGCTTGCTCAATCTTCCGGCGTCCCCACTTATTGTATTTGATTTTATCGTTGACAAAAGCCTGGCAATACCTCATATTGTCAACATATTGATGATCGATCAGGTATTCAATATTGCGCTGACGAGCCTCGTCATTAAGGCCCCATCGTCGCATTTTTTCGTCTAAGTCGCCCGTGCAATATTCAGCTTTGGCACAGAGGGCCGCAAGTTTTTTCAAGGCTTCTTCTTCAGTGATGGGTGAACTTTTTCTAAACATCTTCCTGCTATAATATAATAAAGGTGTAAGTTGGCTTGTTTATCCGTTCCATACGGCTTGGGTAAAGCGTTCCCGTTTAAACTGATCGGTAAATATTTGCACATTGTTGAACCCTTCTTGTTGTAACATATTTTTCAGCTCGTTGGCGAATAATGGATTTATCTCGAAATAAAGTTCGCCTCCTCGTTTCAGTGCCAAGCGAGCGTAGTGAGCTATGGCGCGATAGAAAAGCAGCGGGTTGTCATCGGGCACAAACAACGCTTGTCTCGGCTCATGCTGAAGCACGTTTACGTGTATACTTGCCTTTTCTCGCTCTGTAATGTATGGTGGGTTCGATACTATTATGTCAAACCATCCCTTCTCGCTATCTGTATAGGGGAGACTTTCTGTTGGCGATAGAATATCTTGTAATTGCAAATTTACCTTGGCTCCCAAAGAATGTGCATTTTTACGCGCTATAAGTAGAGCGTCAGCAGATACATCCCACGCAGTTACATCACTGTTATCGAGGTCGAGTGCCAGCGTAATAGCAATACATCCACTGCCTGTACCTATATCCAAAACCCTTACAGGTTCCGGCGGCTGCAGGGCACAGTAAGGCTTGTTATATTCATCTTCTATATGCTTGCACAGCATGGCGGTTTCAGGACGAGGAATAAGAACCCCTGGCTCTACGCTGAAAGTGTATCCGCAAAATTCGGCTTTGCCCAGTACATATTGTACGGGTTCTCCCTCCTCTATTCTGTCTATGGCTTGTGTAAGCCACGCTTTTTCTTTATTATCCAGTCGTTCAACACCGCCCGTAACTATGTCGGTAAGTGTCATATTAAACCGTGAAGCGAGCAACATACGTACAATCGCTCTGGCCTCGCCGTCGTCATAGCATGATCGTAACTGCTGCCATAGCTTTGTATAACTATCTTGTACATTCATATTTATGACAAAGATACTTGTTTTTTTCGGTTTGTAGGTTTTATCTTTAAAAATAAATCATGGCATTTTGTTGTTTCTATCCACTTTATATTATTAAGGTGTACGACAGTCTTTTTCACGCCGGCATGGTATTGTTCTGTCAAAATTCAGGTACGAAAGTTGTTGACTTGGCAAATAAAAAGTATATTTGCGTCCGTAACCCATAGCATAACAGGCTATATGAATCAAAAAGAACGAATCCTCAATCCACAATCACAACGAACCGTTGACGAACATTTCATGCGCCGTTGCCTGCAGCTTGCCCGTAACGGCAGGCTTACGGCGCGTCCCAATCCTTCTGTAGGTGCCGTTATCGTATCGGCTGAAGGCCGTATTCTGGGCGAAGGTTTTACCTCTCCTTACGGTGGGCCACATGCCGAAGTAAATGCTTTTGCTTCGGTGCGTCCAGAAGATGAGGGTTTGCTTACTGATGCTACTATCTATGTTTCATTGGAGCCTTGCTCTCACTGGGGACACACACCGCCTTGCTGCGACCTTATCATTAGCAAACGTATACGTCGTTGTGTATGTGGCTGTATTGACCCGTTTGCTCACGTTCAGGGGCGTGGCGTACAGCGAATGCGTGAGGCTGGTGTTGACGTTACGGTGGGGATGCTGGAAAAGGAGTGTATAGAGAGCAACCGTTTCTTCTTTACGTTCAACCGCTTTGCACGCCCGTTTATCCTGCTTAAGTGGGCACAGACATCTAACGGGCTGTTAAACGCCGCATCTTGCAGTAGGCAAAGTGTTCCTCTTCATATTTCTACGCCATACACATTCATGCTGGTTCATCAGCTCCGTGCTGAATATGATGCTATTTTAGTGGGGAGAAACACAATGCAAACCGACCGTCCTCGCTTGGATGTGCGCCTGTGGAGTGGTTCAAATCCCGAGCGATTGGTGCTGACACATCACCCGGAAGGGGTACTCGATGGCTTTAAGGCGTTCAGCAATATTGATGATATGCTGGCTTATTTGCATAACAATCAACGTCAAAGCCTGATGGTAGAAGGCGGAGCTACTACCCTTAATAGCTTTATTCAGCGGGGTCTTTGGGATGAAATTCGTGTGGAAACAGCTCCCTTAACTGTCAGCGATGGCGTCAAAGCGCCCTGTTTACCTGCTGATGCAGTGCTTAAACGTCAGCAGTTTATTGACGGAAACAGCATATCATGGTATAGAAAACATTAAAGGCTACCATAACACAGTAGCCTTTATTATGTATAACACAGAAAGAATTTTGTATTAAATTCTTTAACTCCCCCTGTATCTTCAACTCCGGAAAAGGGCTTCCTTAACTTCTAATTGCCTGCATTTTTCATGCGCTTCTTGAAGTTTTCGAGTCCCTTATCCAGAAAATTCAGATAGTCTTTTATATTTTCATTGTATGAATAGGCGCCGTTAAGCGGATTTCCCTGGCTGTCAACAGCCACATAAAAAGGCTGTGTATTGGCACCGAATTTATGGCTTTGCAGATAGCTCCAGCGGTCACCGACGGTACGTAATGTACGTGTTCTGCCGTTCTCGTCCTTTACTTCTATGGGCTGCGGCAGTTTAGTCTTATCGTCTACATACAATGAAATCAGTACGTAATCGTTTTCAAGCTTGTCGGCTACTGATGGATCGGTCCATACGGCAGCCTCCATTTTACGGCAGTTTACGCAGCCGAATCCGGTGAAGTCAATCAGTACGGGCTTGCCCGCTGCCCTTGCGGCAGTCATGCCGGTTTCGTAATCAGTGAACCGTGCTTCCACAATCTTAGTGTTTAAATTAAAGTCTTGTGTGTTCATTGGCGGCGCAAAGGCTGACACAGCCTTGCAGGGAGCACCCCATAAACCAGGTATCATGTAGACGGTAAAGGCGAAAGAGCACAGCCCCGTCATAATGGCGGGTACCGACATAGGCTTATTGGTGTCTCCTTCGATGGCGTCATGTGGGAACTTCAACCACCCTACGAGATAAGCTCCCAAGGCTCCAAAGATAACAATCCAGATAGAAAGGAATACCTCTCGGTCCATTAAGTGCCATCCATAAGCCAAGTCGGCCACGCTGAAAAACTTTAGTGCGAACGCCAATTCTATAAAGCCGAGCACTACCTTTATGTGGTTCATCCAGACCCCGCTCTTCGGTGTGCGCTTCATTAATGAGGGGAACATGGCGAAAAGTGAGAAAGGAACGGCCAGTGCCAACGCAAAACCGAGCATGCCTATGGCGGGTGCAAGTCGTGCTCCGGAGGTTACAGTTTGTACCAACAGTAGCCCGATGATGGGAGCCGTACATGAAAAACTTACCAGCACAAGGGTGAATGCCATGAGGAAAATAGACAGCAGGCCCGTGGTATTGCTGGCTTTGGTATCAACCTTATTGGCCCAGCTGTCGGGCAGTTTAATCTCAAACCAGCCGAAAAAGCTTAGTGCAAACACTACCAGCAGCGCAAAAAGAAAAATATTGAACACCGCATTTGTTGACAGTGCATTGAGCGTACTCGGTCCGAAACGCGCCGTAACGCCTATTCCCAGCGTAAGGAAGATAACGACAATAGAGGCTCCATAGATAGCGGCATCGCGCACACCGCGCCGCCTGTTGTCCTTTGAGCGCTTCAGGAAGAAGCTTACGGTCATGGGAATAATGGGCCAGATGCACGGCATTACCAGCGCAAGCAGTCCGCCTACTATGCCCATCAGGAAGATGTAAAGTAAAGACTGGTCTGCAATATCGCCTGCACCGCCGAAGGCTTTCAGCTCTTTGATGACAGGCTTCCAGAGGGCAACCTTGTCAGCGTCAGACGGCATGGCTGCAGAAATAGCGGCTTGAGCCGTAGTGTCGGCTTTTGAAAGAGCAAGCGTGTCAGTGGCAATGGCTGCTATATTAGCGCCGGATGGTGCTGTCTCGGTTATGGCATCCTTTGTCCCGGCTGCTTTAGCCTCTTCAACAGCTTTCCCATCTACTGCCGGACTTTTGCCGCTTTGCTTCAAGTTTACGTCCATAGGGCGCATGCAAGTCTGGTCACTGCATGCTCCGTAATTGAGGTAAACGTCAATGCTGTATGTAGGCTTGGTAAACTTTATCTTTTGTACAAACCTGACGTTGCTTTCGAAAAAGCGCAGGTTCATCTCAAAGTTTTTGTCATAAGCAGCTATCTCATGGCCTATCGCCTTCATCTTCCCGACGAGCTTAATACCTTCTATACGGTTGACGTTAAAGGTAGCTTCGGTAGGCCCGTCCTGCCCAAGGTTGGTGGAATAGACGTGCCATCCTTTCTCAATTTTGCCGGTGAAGACAATCTCTGCGTCAGCCGTCCCGTTGGTTTTCAGCTCTGATGTGAATTTCACGGGATTGAATAGTTGCGCATTTACCATCAAGGTAACGAGCAGAAACAAGGCCAGCGTGATTATTTTTCTCATGTTGTTGCCTTTCTAAATGGGGGTTTGTATGGTTTTGCAAGGGCTACATCGGTCCCTGTTGTGACGTGGTGGCTATCCCACCTGGCTGCCGGGCTTCACCTCGCCAAGCGTTGTAGTGACACTTAAGCTGCCGTCAAAATTAACGGCGCTTAGGATCATGCCCTGACTTTCAAGGCCCATCATCTTGCGCGGAGCGAAGTTTGCCACGAAAAGTACGTCCTTGCCGATGAGCTGTTCCGGTTCATAGAACTTGGCAATACCCGACAGAATAGTACGGTCGGTGCCTGTACCGTCGTCGATGGTAAACTGCAACAGCTTGTTCGACTTCTTTACTTTCTGGCAATTCTTGATGTGGCCTACCCGTATATCAAGTTTTTCGAAGGTGTCAAAAGCCACTTCCGGCTTCACCGGTTCGGGCTTATACTCCTTCGCTGCTTCTGCAGCCTCGTTGGCTTTCCTGGTGGCAGCCAGCTTGTCGAGCTGCTTTTGTATCTCCTCGTCTTCAATTTTCTGGAACAAAAGGTGAGGTGTAGCCAGCTTGTGCCCGGGCTTAAGCAGGTCGGTTCGGCCCAGTTCGGCCCAGTCGAAACGTTCCATTCCTATCATCTCGCGCAGGTCTTTGCTGCTGAATGGCAGGAAAGGCTCGAAGGCAATAGCCAGGTTTGCCACCAACTGCAGCGAAATATAGAGGATGGTTTCCACGCGTTTGGGGTCGGTTTTCCACACTTTCCACGGCTCACACTCGGTGATATACTTGTTGCCGATGCGTGCCAGGTTCATAGCTTCCTTTTGTGCTTCGCGGAACTTAAAGGCGTCAAGATACTGCTCTACCTTCTCTTTCACGTCCTTAAACTCGGCTATGGCCTGACGATCGGTGTCGGTAAGTTCACCGCATTCGGGCACAACACCGTCCCAATACTTCCATGTAAGCTGCAGGGCACGGTTTACGAAGTTGCCGTAAATGGCCACAAGCTCTGAGTTGTTACGCTCCTGAAAGTCTTTCCACGTGAAGTTATTGTCTTTCGTTTCGGGCGCATTGGCGGTAAGCACATATCGCAGAACATCCTGCTTACCGGGGAAATCGCGCAGGTATTCGTCAAGCCAGACGGCCCAATTACGACTGGTTGATATCTTGTCGTTCTCTAAATTGAGGAACTCGTTAGCCGGTACATTGTCAGGAAGAATGTAGCCGCCGTGAGCCTTCAGCATCGTGGGGAATATCAAACAATGGAACACAATGTTGTCCTTGCCGATGAAATGCACCAGACGGGTGTCCTCATCCTTCCACCATTTCTCCCAGCTTCCCCAGCGCTTCGGCTCGGCATCGCACAGCTCCTTGGTGTTCGAGATGTAGCCTATAGGCGCATCAAACCACACGTAAAGCACCTTTCCCTCGGCTCCTTCAACGGGTACGGGTATGCCCCAGTCAAGGTCACGCGTCATGGCGCGCGGCTGAAGGTCCATGTCCAGCCAGCTTTTGCATTGGCCGTACACGTTGGGGCGCCACTCCTTGTGCCCCTCGAGAATCCACTGTTTCAGCCATTCCTGATAGTTGTTCAGCGGCAGATACCAGTTCTTGGTGCGCTTAACGACGGGCTGTGCGCCCGATATGGTGCTGTGAGGATGTATTAACTCCATGGGGCTGAGGTCGGAACCGCACTTCTCGCACTGGTCACCGTAGGCGTTTTCGTTGCCGCAATGCGGACACGTTCCCATGATATAGCGATCAGCTAAGAACTGTTTGGCCTCGGGATCGTAGTATTGTTCGCTCTCCTTTTCGATGAGTTTGCCGTCGTCGTACAGCTTGCGGAAGAAGTCGGAAGCCAGCCGACTGTGCACCTTTGAGGTGGTACGGCTGTACACGTCGAACGAAATGCCGAACTCCTTGAACGATTCTTTGATAATCTTGTGATAGCGGTCGCAGACGTCCTGCGGCGTGATGCCCTCCTTTCTGGCGCGTATGGTGATGGGCACACCGTGCTCGTCGCTGCCGCCGATGAAGATAACGTCCTTTTTCTTCAGACGCAGATAGCGTACATAAATGTCGGCCGGAACATATACACCGGCCAGATGGCCGATGTGAACACCGCCGTTGGCATAGGGCAGGGCGGCGGTGACAGTTGTGCGTTTAAACTTTTTCTCTTCCATATTTTCGTTTTATCTGATTAGCCTCATTGTTCTGCAAAATTACAAATTTCCGTGCAGAATATGGCTATATGCGCCTTATTTTCCTCTCTCGCAGCAGATAACGTGCGCTCTGTGCGGTGCAGGGCTTTTATGGTTGTGTGGCCGAATTCGTGTTGCGGCGGCCGTGGCACGCTCGTACGCCGACCGCCGTAACGGTTGTATCACGGCCGCCGCACGCGCGTACCGCGGCCGTCGCACGACGACCTTTTACGCATAAACAGTGGAAGATGATGCTGTAAATATTTTTACAAATCATCTTAATGGTTTGGTAATAAAAATGCTGCCTGATTATAACAAGCCCCTGCGGCCGATGGCTTCGAGCAGGCGTTCGACGAGCCGCGGGACGGCATAGCGGCTTACGTCTTCCTGTTTTATCCAGACAAAGTCGGCCGGAAGCTCGGGACGGACGTCGGTTTGCAGCAGGTAGAAGTCGGCAAGGATAACGCGATGGGTCAATACATGCCGCACGTTGCTGCTTAAAAGCGTCAGCGTTCCCTCCCATTCGGGCAGGGGTTCGCCCTCAAATACGCACGGCTCCCAAAGGCCCTGCCATATATCTTTCGGGCCACGACGGTGCAGTGCACAATAGCCCTGGCAGCTGATAAGAACGTATGAAAAATGCCGTTCTTTCACCTTTATGGTACGATTCTTTACAGGAAGTTCGGCCACGCGGTTGGTATGTAAAGCCTCACAGGTCGCCATGAACGGACATTCGGGGCATTTTGGAGCCTTTGGTGTGCAGCAGGTGGCACCGAAATCCATCATAGCCTGGTTGAAATTACCCGCTTCTTCGGCGGCGGGAAGGTCGGCAATGAGGCTGTCTGCCAGCTGTTGGAAAAGGTGTTTACCCTCGGTAGAATTGACGGGTGTGTCTATCGCGAAGACGCGCGACAGCACGCGGTAGGCGTTTCCATCCACTGCAGCAGCCCTGATGCCGAAGGCAAACGAGGCAATGGCCGCCGCCGTGTAGGTGCCCACACCCTTAAGACGCCGGATGTCGGCAAGGTTATCGGGAAAGCTGCCGCGGCTAACTATCTGGCGTGCAGCCTCATGAAGATTGCGCGCGCGGCTGTAATAGCCCAGCCCCTGCCACATGCGCAGCACCTCATCCTCGCTGGCAGAGGCAAGGCTGGCGACGGTAGGGAAGCGGCTGATGAACCTTTCCCAATAGGCTCGGCCCTGTGCAATGCGCGTCTGTTGCATGATAACCTCGCTAAGCCATATGGCATAGGGGTTGCGCGTATGGCGCCACGGCAGGTCACGGCCGTGCTGGCGGTACCAGCTTACAAGTGTGGTGGTAAAATGGTTATGGGGCATGCTACTTCAGTTGCTTGCGTGCACACGAGGGACAAAGGCCCTTAACCATATAGTTTATTGAGTTCATGACGAAACCGTGCGGCAGCAGAACGTGGGGGATTGGCGTGTCATAGAAGCAGAATGTCTGGTGACAGTGCTCGCAATAAAAGTGTACGTGCATGTCGTCATCATCATCATCGTCACTCCCGTGGCTCATGCAGAGCTCGTATTTCACGTTGCCGTTGCCGTCTTCAATGGCGTGAACGAGGTGGTGTTCACGAAAAAGGGCAAGGCTTCTGGATATGCCGCTCTTGTCGATGGTGAGGATAGCCTCTTCCAGTTCGGTCATTGACGAGGGGTGTTCTTCGGCAGCGAGGGCCTTGACGACGACAATACGGTTGCTCGTTGGCTTAATGCCGTGCCGCTCAAGCAGTTTAATACAGGTTGTTTCGTCCATAGCAAGGCAAAAATACAAAAGAATTTTGATAACAACCTATATATATTGAAGAAGATTGATTATATTTGCACTTAATTAATATTTACGGAGAAACATCAGTTCAGAAGGCATGAAAATAAACTCCCCACAGTTTGAGATATGGCCTCAGGAGCCAGGTTTGGACGGCATGTACCGGCAGGTTGAACGCGCCGG
>ERZ772960.3432-NODE-3432-length-10650-cov-31.179707_pt1 | contig 10650 bp, 7 predicted proteins | sample MGYA00580678_ERZ772960 | MGnify/ENA primary metagenome ERZ772960 (study PRJEB29015, sample SAMEA2737930) | human oral metagenome | biome: human oral; feature: human-associated habitat; material: dental | place: China | collected 2059 ...
CTCGCCTGACTGAAAGGGCTGAGGCTGATAGCCCAGATCATTACTGTCGATGTTACCGGATTGACCGGGCGACGCTAGGATTGCCTCTTGATCCTGCTTATCGTTATCCATGATCTTAGTATAGCATGATCCTTGACGTTAGAGCGCAGAGAGTAGGAGAGCATTTATGCTTATGTAGTCGCTTTATTTCTAGTACTTTCAACTCTGAATCTTAGCACGTCATCACAATTCGGATTTTTCAAAATTGCTGTTTGTACTTCTCTTTCGTCTCCAGCTAAGTCAAATATTCTACTAAGAGTGCCGTTTGAGGCGCTTGGGTTATTGGCAATCACCATAAGCGTGAATTTATCATTACTGCCGGCATCTTCGACTGTCTGGCCTAATATTGCAGACGAAATAGCTTTATTGCATAGAGCCAGCATTCTTACGTTGAAGTCTTCATCTCTCGTAAGTAAATTAAGGTTGTATGACTCCATGGCTGCAATCGCCATTTTTCGTTTAGTTTCCTTATCTGCGGACATTATCTCTGTATTATATGAGTCTAGCTCGTCTTCGATTTGCTCTACCGTATCATCTAATTCTTCAAGAATATGCCAAGGAGAAAGTTGTGCTTCGATATCATCTAAATATTGTCCAAACTCATCATAATCAAAGCTATTGTTATTTTGTTTTCCAGCTTCCTGTGTAGGTGTAGACGTGGTTTTATCAATTGTTTCCATATCTCTCTCCTTTCTTTAGTCAAATGTTTCCTCTATTTGATCTTCTATTTTACGAATCAACGTATCAGAAAGCTTGCTGACATCTTCTACTCCGACTGAATTCTTGCCAAAGGTTTTATTAATAGTGTCGGCAGCTCCCGCTAAACCAATACCCGTGATTACTATATCTCTCTTAAATTTTTCTATTACTGGCAATACTGGACCGCCTACAGTTGTAAGCCCGTCCGTGAGAAAATATAAGAAATTATACGAACGATTAAACTGGTCGGCATATTCTGTCATACTTTGACACGCAGCTTGAAGGGTTTCTGCGTCGGAATTACCAGTGTTAGCGTCCAACTGCACTAATCGAGAAAGGTCATCCCCGACTAAGTCTTGGTCAAAAGTCTTTAAGAATCTGAAGCCGCCACCTTCTCCACCTTGAAAAATTAATATCTCAAGTGGAATCTGAAGCTGTTTGGCAACTTCGACTAATGCAACGGACGTTTTTCTTTCTTGTTCAATTATCTCGCCTTGAGTTGATCCAGAATTGTCTACAATGATGCTCCAAGTGAAGTTTGGCTTTTTAGGTATCGACCTGCGCTCAAAGATTTCTGGCTCAATAGACGTTTTTCCTAATGCCGTTTGCCCAAGTATTTTACTAGTCCATCCACGTTGCAAACGATTACCTCGGCGTTGATTATTTTCATATGTATAGTCGGCATCCATTTTGAATTTTTCGGTAAAATAGGAAGTTAGATCATCGGTAAGGGATCTTGTTTCTTCACGGTAATCAATATATCTATTCAAGGCTTCACCGGAGAGTCCGGATTGTTCACGATAAATTGATTCTAGCTGTCGTTGCTGTTGCTCTTTTATTGCCTCGAGATTATCTATTGACTCAACTGTATCCGGTTCAATATCCTGGTCATCTATATCATATTCCTGAAAACCGCCCTGTTTGGATATTGATTTTGAGAACGAGCTCTCCAACTTTCCCCGTGTCTCTTGGAGCTGGCTAAATAATTCTGAAAGCTCTCTTTGGCTGGAAAACCCGCCTTGTTCGCTCATGCTCGGACTACCCTCGCCTTGATTACTATTGCTTCCATTGTTGCCACTCTGAGATTGGTCAACACCTGTTTCACCTTGCATACCGCTATCGCTCCCTTGTGATTGCCCGGATCCGTTCTCGGAAGATTGATCTGTTTTGCTATCAGCTTCTCCACCGGTGTTAGTACTGCTAGGGGCACCTTGCTCGTTTGTGCTATCTTTTGAATCGTTATCATTACTATCAGAGTTCATATCGAGTAATTCTGACATTTCTTCGCCAGATTGACTATCTTGTAGGGCTCTGGATAGGGCGTCCATAATAGCCTGATTGTCTCCACTACCTTGTTCGTCCATAAATGAATTTAGTTCACCCAGCATTCTGGAGAGTTGCTTTTGTATATCACCCTGGCTCGTATTGTTGTCCATCTCGCCAAAATTACCACTAAAATCACCTGTCTGACCAGTGTCGTTACCACCGCCCTGCTCTATGCTATCGGGTTCACCAAATCTGCCAGAACTACCGGGCTCACCTTGTCCGTTTTTACCGACCTCGGAGCTACTTTCTCTGTCAGGTGTCTCACTTGAGCTCGACTCTGATGATGAATCGTTTTTACTATCATTTTCAGCTGAATTCGTCTCTTGTTCCGCAGAACTGTTGTCGGAACCGGACTCTTGCCGTTCTCCTAAATCTAAATCCAGCCCTATTACGTCATAGAGATAGTAGTATTTTTTGTAATCATGCTGTCCAAAGGCATTGAGGCGATCAAGGAATAGCCCTTTTCTCGGTGCAGCATCAATCGACCTCCAAATTGCAGGCATACCGCTTCTATAGAAGTGACCCCATTCAATTGCACCCTCCGGTACGGGTTGGGATTTTGCGCCTACGCCACCACGATACCAAAACCTACCTAAAATGTCCGGTAAGTTAAAATTGAGCACCATATCGTTAGACTCGAAACCCTCAATCCCAAGCTCCGGGCAAGTATTCTCAATGAAGTCCTCGCCGGCTTTTTTGCCGTAGATAGTAAAACTAGGAGTATCATGTCCACGAAGAATTATTCTCTGCATCATTTCGTCTGTAAAGTTTGGGTTACGACTCTTGTACTCTTCCATAATGAAGCGCATTGTCCTTACATAGGTGATAGTGGTAGTCTTGCAGAATTCTCTTAAATTGTTAAGTAGCTTAAGCTGAGATTCATCCAGCTCGACTTCGTTAATCCCGACCTCGTTAATCTTGAATTGTAAGCCTTCTAGATCATCACCGGAAGCATTTTCTGGATTTTTTAGATCATCCAGGAGTGATTGTAGCTTTTCTAGTTGTTTCTGGATATCAGCGCCTTGTTTTTCTTTATCGACGCTTTGTTCTTCGTTGTCTAAAGACGAAAGCTGTTCAGATAATTGGTTTGCTTTATCTTGAATTTCATTAGAGAGAGAAGCATTTGCGAAGACTCGCTCATTTGATTCTTCTTCCGACACCCCCCGACTTCTTTTTAGAATATCTAACGCTCTTTTGGCGGCAGATGTGCCATGAGCACGTTCCTCAAGGTTTTTCGTCAATTGCTCTCTTGAAGTAGTCTCGCCACCGGCTTCCGGTATGAATTTCGAGAGTTCTGGCCATAAATAATCTCTGACTAATTGCACTCTTATCTTACCGGAAGATGTTCTGACAGCCTGTCTAATAACTGAATTTATTTTTCCGGAGAATGAGGCCCTTACATCGTCAGAGAGATGATCGCTTGCTGTCTTTAAGGTTTCTTGGTCTACCAATCCGGCAACACTAAGCGATTTTAATAATGTCATATCCACTGCCTGCTTGTATTCTAAGCTGGATCTTATGTCTTCTGCTATGCTCCTTACTGGTATCACTTTTTCATAAAGAGGCTTAAATGCAGCTGCCGGATCGTCTGAGATTGAGTTCCTCATCTCTAGGTAGTTTACGGAAGCTTCTTGGACTGCCTCCACGAGCGGTGCCACAAGCCTATAATCTTGACCATGTTGCTCACACCATTTTGAGAGTTCTGCCATTTCGCCGTCTATGGAGTGATTCAAATTGCCGACCTCATGGCGAAGTTGGGCATTCGTGATCACTCTGTCTTCAGATAGAATGCTTTCCGGATAAACCACAATATTTGGTATGTCTTTTCTTGGGTTGTTTTTACTAACGCCTATTCCCCAAGAACTACCCATCATGCCTCGTATAGAAACTTTGCCGCCAAGTCCATTTCGCTGTATTTTCTCAGACAAGCCATAAGCAAGGAATGGAATTTGTTCATTTATCTCTCTTATCAAATCAGCTCTCTGCTTATCCTGCTCTGGCGAGGCAACAAGTTGCTCTGGAGTCCGGGATTCCTCCAAAGCACTAAAACCAAAGGGATCGTTCCCGGTATTATGTCTGCCATTGTCGGTTGGCAAACCCTCATGCATAGATTAGCGAATTCCCTCTGCCAAGATTGTCTCAATGGCATTCTTGTCTTGCTGACCTTTACGATAGGTCTCGGTGTGCGGTAGATAAGTCATGGCGACAGCGTACTGCGCAGCATTCCATGGAGCTTTCCAGCCCGGCAGCCCAGAAAGATCTTGCTGCCAGAGATGATTTTCGGAATAATACTTCGTCGCTTCGTCCATGCCACGTAAGGATATATCACGCTCCATCCTAGCGTCGCCGGTGCGAGTCTTGTATGCCTCAACGGTTTGTCTGGTACGATTAGCTATGAGAATCATATTCTTCAGATCGTGTATAACTTTTACCACTTCCGGCGATACATCTGCTCGTCCCTGCTCATTGATAACTCTATCCCAGATTTGGATGAATTGCGCATCGGAGAACCCTTGTAGTGGAGAGATATTATTCTTAAGGATTAGCGCTTCGTCATAAGTAAATCTTTCTTCGCCAGTGTTACGATCATGCTCCTTGAGGGGAGGATAATTCATCGTCATAATATTAGAGCGGTCATCAATAGTTTCCGGTAAATCTTCGACGCCATTATAATCAGCGGGGTTCATCAACCCAACAAATATCACTCCCGGTGCAGCGTGAATAATTTGGTCGTTAAGAAATATTGAGCGATCGCCATCAAATAGAGAGTTGAAAAATTTAGCTACATTCGGGCGAAGTAGGTTGATCTCATCTAGCTCTAGGATGGCATTTTCTGTTGAGATGGCAGTTAAAATACGTGTCGGGACTTTTACTACTTCGCCATCAGACAATTCGACGTCATAAGTGAGGTCACGTTCTTCTTTATCTGGCGAACAAGCATAACGAAATAGGGGTCTCTCAGAGATCGCAGCATAATGATCTACTAATTTATTCTTACCGGTACCCCTGGGACCAACTATGACAGTCATACCCTTTGCTGAAAGTTTTTCCCAATCTGGAGCTTGCTCATTGTGGGCAAGCTCATCCATATAGGCATTGTTGCCGATGCCCATTTGACGATTAAGTAGTTGTGCAAATTCGGCGAATTTCTTCTTAATATATGGTGTCGTCTTATAGTTGCGGTCGATTGTCGGTATAAATTCGGTCTGTCCCGGGTCTACCTCCCTCAAATATTGAAGAGTGGAAATAATATCCGCAACTCTTTCCGAAAAGTCTTCAGCATCCTCAATCTTTTCAGCCTCTTTTTCAGGTATTTTAAAAGCGATACCCTCGGGTGTAGTGAATGAATCTATTTGCGCCGCAAGCTCCTTTGCTCTTTCGTCGTAATCTGGACTGTCCGGATTTAAGCCGTTATATTCCGATGTGGTACTTGCCAGCTCCTGGTAGATTGAGTTAAAGGATTTTAGTTCATGTCGACCTTGTAAAAGAGTGTCGATAGATTCTAACCGCTCATTTCTTGCACTCTCAATGAAGTCCATCTTTTCGCCGGGCTTTGCAACCGTAGTTAAGCCGTTTTTGTCTCTTACGAATTTTACTTCAGAGAATTTCTCTCCACCGGATACAGTCATCTTACCGGGAACTGCTTCCCATTCGGTAGTTTTACGAGAGGATCTCGGTATAATCGGGACATACGTTCCATCGACCTCAAAAAACCTAGCTCTTGGCCGCGAATGCGGAGCTTTGATGTTGCTGGGGTTAGATTCACTTGCCGGTCTAACATCAAGGTAGATTGCCGGAGCTTCTTCCGAAGCCTCGGAAAGATGAACTTTCTGTTGGTCCAATGTATTCCTCGTGGGTGCATTTCTGAGGTCATCCCATTCTGTTCCGACTGCATCAGTGTCAGATTCAGATAAAGTTTCCCGTATTACGTCCATACTAGACAAGGCATCTTCAAGCTTCTTTTCGACTTCTTGCTTTGACTCGCCATTTTTACTGGTCCAATCTGATGGATATGCCCTAAGCCTTGCAAGGAGGCTGCTTGTGCGATCAATCCTACTTTGCACTTCTACTGTTGTCAGTTCCGATCTTCCGGCTTTGCCGGCACCTAGCTGTTCTGGACTATCGTTCATCTTGAGCCTTCTTCCTCTCAATCTCGGATTTTAGTTTATTAAACAATGCCTCTGCTTCTGCGGGCTCAGAAGGATAGTATATCGTTATCTTTGAACCATTAGCAGCTACTCTGATATGCCCATCATAACCGGGTACGCCAAATAGGAATCGTCCGAGACGATCAACTTTAATCTCGTTGCCTGCGCTATCTTTACCTATTTGCCAGCAGTCTACCGGCCAATTATATTCTTCTAATTTTCTAGCTATCTCGTGTAGCCAAACCGTAGCGGTAGCTCCAAGTCTTTTCGGGGTATAAATTACTGTGGTTTTACTTAGTCTAGGGGATACATCATTAATAGGTATCATCGTTCATCCCTTTCTTTTATTAATAAATCTGATGCTAAGAATGGGTATAACTTAATCTCATCGACGCTAAACCCGGCATTAATTGCACGTAAGAATACATCTACCTCAAGATTATTTTGAGCCAGATGAAGTATATTTTCAAGAGTATTAAATCCTGAGTATTTTTCGTCTTCATCTAAAAGATACTTCACGCGAGAAGCATGAACCACATCTGCGCCACTCTCAGCAAGTTGATGTAGTATATCCATGTCGCCATCAAAAGATTCTATAGCCTCCTTTATCCTCCAATAGTTGGGATTGTCTCTGAGCGCATTCTGTAGCAATTTCACTTTGTCGTCAAAACTTAGACTGCTATTTTCTTTTACGTCAAGATTATCGCCGTCGTCTTCAGTACTGATGAACACACTTCTATAAGCACTGGCGGAAATTCCATGTTCATATAGGTTTATTACTTGGGATTCTGTATATCCTACATCAGGATTATACAGTGTTTGTATCGATGCTTCTTCTTGATCTAAATCTCTCAATCCATACATAGCTGTGCTAATTTTCTCTGACAATCTTAGTGTTTTGTCAAAATCATCGCCCACACTGTTTTTAAATTCTCTGGTAGCCATATTGAAAGTATCTAAATCAGTGCCGTGCTGCGACAGCAGGTCATCAGCTTTTTCTATGCCCATAGAGTTTATAGCTGTACGATATTGTGAAATAAGTTTTTCATAACCGCCCTCGTATCTATCTGAAAGTTGTCCAATTTTTGTTGCACGATCCAGTATCTCTGAGAAATTGCTAACTCCTTGTGTGGATACTATTGACCTTACTGCATTTAATATTCTTAAATCAACACCGGTATCCATAGCGGTTATCGCTTCATCTAGCGAAAAACTGCTCAGAGTAGAAATAAACACCCCCTCAACTTCTTTGTGACGGTAGGAATTTATTATTTCTTTACTTGAGAGCTCTATTAGTTGGTTTGTGTCCAATTTGTACCCAAATTCTTCGGTAATACGACTCAACCTTGGAACAAGGGAAAGGTCTAGTCCTTTGTCTATAAATTGTTTTACATCCGAAAACGGGAAGGCCGCAAGTGAATCCTCTATCCATCGCATATCTTTGTCAGACATAGACTCCAACTCCGAATAGCTTAGTTCCTCTGAGTATCTAGACAGTTTTCCTGCCAAACATATGATTCCGCGAATCCTCAACACATCGCACATACTATCAATAATAGGTCCGTCTTCTATCTCCCTAAACATCTGATGCATAGCTATATCTGCCTGATCTGGATTATTGACTGCCTTTCGAATCGTCTCACTTATCGCCAATTTGTATATTTCGTCGGCAGACATCCCGTCGACCATTCTTTTATGTGCACGTTTAATCACTCCAAAAGGAGCATCGTTTATCCAATCCAGGCATCCTTGATATTGGGAAACATCTGTCGTGTTCTGTTCTTCTAGGTCATTACTCCATTCTCCTTTGCATCCATCACCTAATTTAAAATGAAGTTCTATTGCCTTTTCGGCTAACGATTTTCTTTTTTCGATTCTGTGCGACAGCAACTCTCTTCTCTCGTTGATATCTGAAAATAGTCCGTCCAAAGCCCTGTTCTCAAAATACTCAATTCGTTCTGAAGAATCGGCTACGACTCTCTGGATTTCTTCTTCTTGACGGCTTGCGTAAGTAGCTCTACGTTCTTCATTCCTAGTCTTACTAATAAGTTTCTCATATTTGTGTTTTATTCGTTCAATCTCTTCTTTTCGCCATTCTTCTTGTTTCTTTATCTCAAACGCATTTTCTTTTGCTAGAAATTCTTGTTTACCGTCCTCGGATAGACCATTGATATACTTCACCCTATTTCCAAGACGTGACCTTTCGGACTTGAAAGAGCTGCATTTCTGCGAACATCCGGATTTTCCAATAAATCGATCTATATTATGAAGGTTTGAATTCATAATTCGTTGCCTCATTCCTCGGAGCTGTCTCTGTACTCCATAACCAAGCTGAGCCCACGCTACTGATTCATGGAATGAGGATACGTATGGTGATTTTGGCCCCCTGCTAGCGTCATTGTATTCCATTGAATCTGCGAAAATCCTGGCAGCCTTGCGGACCGTTATATACTCCAAGTTTTCTTCGTCTATGCCCGGGTTTCTTCTGGCAACTTTATCTGCTATTGTTCCGTATTCGTCGATGATTGTCTTCCACGATCCTATGCTTGTGTTAGTAATACCGGACCAATAACCGCTAATTTCAGGAAAATCAGATGTTATACTCCAGTCTCTATCTTCCACGATGTCCATCGCCATTTTGTATGCGCCATATTCAGGTGTACCTATCATGGCAGATCTGAGAGATGCCCTATTTAGACCAAGCAGGATGTTGTATCTGTCGGCATCAGACGAGTCCAGAGATCTTTGCACGTCAATGTACTCACCTTTGCGTTCATCCCATTCTTGTCTCCATACTCTGGCGGTTCCATTTATGAAATCTTGCTGGAATTGCAGCCTATGCATAAAGTTGTCATAGTTAGGGTGGCCAAAGCTCTCGCTGCAGAAAAGCCTTACCTTGTCGGATAGCGAAGATAATAGAATAAACCTAAGTTGATCTTTCTTGTCCGAAATCTGTTGGTATTTTTCAATTACATTCGGATCGCCTTTTATATCTTCGCCCAAAAATGCAAATAGCCCGTTAAACTTTTCGAATACCTGTTCCGGTGAAAGGATCTGTTCGTAAGAAGAGTCTGTGGCTTTATCATAAATGTCGGGCATTGGGGCGTCTACATGACTTAAATCTTGCTCAGCTCTCTTACGTTGTTGCTCATATGGTGTCTCCGGTTCAGAATGCTTTTGTTCTTGCTCTATTCTTTCTCTTGCTTTTGTTTTTTGCAGAGCGTGTGCTGCAAAAGCTGCTATGGATTCGGATTTGTCATCTGTCAAGCTTCCCCAGTTATTTGCGGTCTCAAAGTCAGTATTATTGTTATTGATATCTGTATTTAGATTTTCGCCGCTTTCCATATGTGTAATTATGGCATAAAAGCTATCATTTTTATAGGTGTTCACGTTATCTCATAGCAAAAGGTTACCGTGCTTATGGGCTAATGGCGAGTAAATGGGTGCCTTATTTATGAGATAACGCCCACTTGTTGTCCAATTAGAGAAAGGAAGCTAAAATAGATGATGTTAAATCATTGCGGTAGAGATGTGGAGACTGATGACGAGGTAAATGAACAGCCGGATGCGGCGGAAATCCGACGTCGCTTGATGGCAGCAGATGAAGCTGAGGCGCAGCGGATCATTCAATATATGATTGACTATCCGGCGGAGGACTGGTTTGAGGTCGGCTTTGCTATTGACGACGATATGAACTATCCACATCGAGAGTTGATCAAGAAGTATCGGAATGACATTTTCGGCTCAGCCGCCATAGCCGTGGCTGACAATGATGGGCTGACTCGGTCGCCTGACGATGATGAAGATATGATGGATGAATAGAAAGCCCCGCCTTCCGCAAGAGGCGGTGGTGTAGCACGAGATTACCCCCTCCGTGCTCATCCGGAATATCCCGCCATGCCAGTCATGACCAAAGCAGTGCTATAATCTGCTTATGGATAAAGAGATCTTACGTCACCGGGAATTCATGCAGACTAAGCTGGAGAGGCTGGCTAGCGAACGTCGGGGCAAGCAACAAACCGAGCAGCTTTGGCTACTGTGGCGCTACCATCACTACCAAGTGCAGAACTTTCAGCACGAGCGCCAGATCCATCTGCTGGTCACGATTACCTTTGGTCTGATCATGCTGGGTGGCTGGGCGGGTCTGCTGGGCTGGCTGGTGGTTACCAGCGGCTTGTTTGATACGGTGACTTGGCTAATTATTACTTTAGTGACCATCCTAACGATCTTAGAGGGAGCGTATCTAGGCTACTACTATCGGCTGGAGAATCGAATCCAGCTACTCTATCAGCTAGACGATCAGATCTACCGAGCTTTGTCATGACGATGTGCTAAGATGAAAGCTAGGGTAAGTTATGATATTCCGAGTAGCTGACGACAGCCTAAGTACAGCCAATCGACCTCGACCTCGTCTGATCAGGCTAATCGAGACTGACTA
>ERZ772960.3433-NODE-3433-length-10650-cov-2.130156_pt1 | contig 10650 bp, 6 predicted proteins | sample MGYA00580678_ERZ772960 | MGnify/ENA primary metagenome ERZ772960 (study PRJEB29015, sample SAMEA2737930) | human oral metagenome | biome: human oral; feature: human-associated habitat; material: dental | place: China | collected 2059 ...
TCCTTTTTACCCATCTGCGAGCCAGAGGGTCCCAAGTAGGTAACACCAGCTCCTTGGTCGTGTGCAGCGGTTTCAAAAGAGCAACGTGTACGTGTCGAATCCTTTTCAAAGAGAAGAACGATATTCTTACCCTTTAGGAGTTGCTGCTCTGTACCTGCATACTTTGCCTTCTTGAGGTCAGCTGCCAGACGAAGGAAGAAACGGATTTCTTCAGGAGTAAAGTCGTACAACTTCAAAAAGTGACGATTCCGCAAATTAACTGCCATGACTATATTACGTTTTTAATGGATTCTACTATTTCGAAATACGAGTACCTCCGTTTGTACCGAGGCTGTTGGCATCTGTTATCACACTAACCTTTCCCCCCGCTTGCACAAAATCTACAGCTGCTTGGATCTTAGGCGCCATATTTCCTTCACCGAACATTCCCTTTACAGAATAGTCTGCTAATTCTGCTGCGGTTACCTGCTCCAACTTCTTTTCATCGGGTTGACGGAAGTTGATGTACACATTGGGAACATCGGTTAGGATGTAAAACTCTCCCGCACCAATTTCACGCGCTAGTACCGAATTCGCCGAATCCTTGTCAATTACTGCCTCAATAGGTTCCAACGTCTTGTCTGCTTTGTAAGCTACAGGGATTCCGCCACCGCCCGCTGCGATAACAATTACACCGTCTTCTGCCAATCGCTTTACCAAACTAGCATTTAGCACCTCAATAGGCTTAGGAGAAGGCACTACGCGACGCCACCCTGAGCCCGTAGTACGAACTTCTTCCTTAAATATCCAACCTTGGTTCTTTGCCAAAGCATCCGCTTCCTCTTTTGTGTAGATCTTTCCTACACGCTTCGTCGGGTTAGCAAAAGCCTTGTCTTGCTTGTCTACTAATACAGGTGTTACTAGGCAGCAGACCTCACGCTGTATGCCATGTCTTTTCATCACGGTGCGCAGGGCGCTCTCGATCATATAACCGATAGAACCTTGCGATTCTGCAACACAGACATCTAAAGGCATAGAAGGCACTGCAAAGGTCTCTTCACCAGCCGCCTGTTGCATCAAAATATTGCCTACCTGCGGTCCGTTACCATGACCTATTACTAGGTTTGCTCCTTCTTTGAGAAGAGGCACTAAGTGCTCCATCGTATCAAGGGTGTTGGCGATCTGTTCTTCGACCGTCCCCTTCTGGTTGCCTCGCAAAAGCGCATTTCCGCCGAGCGCAACGACTATTGTACGTCCCATGAAAATCAATTAAATTCTTACGCTTTCAAAGTACAAAGGTAGCAATTCGTAATAAGTCTTGCGTTTTTGCATTCGCTACGGGGTTAACTACGTGTTCTCGCCTCTTATTTTTTACTATGACGCGTCCTCGATAGATCATATTCTGTACCTAAACCTATGATCCGTATAGCAATCCGTCACTTATTCTCGCGGCTAGGCAATACCTACTTAAAATACTGATAGAAAAAATTTTACGTATATGAAACATGTTATTTTCAATTTGAAACTTGCATACTTGCGCAATAGACAATATTTGTGTCGCAAAACCTAAAGCGAAATTATGATTAGCGAGAACAACTGATTGTTCCTACCTGCTGGTAAATTGTAGTAATAGTAGCAAATCCGATGGCGCTACAAAATGATGCAAGCACACATGTTAATACTTAAATTTTGGAAATAATGCGAAAACATTGGTTCGTTTGTGCAACCTTCTTAGTTGCATTGTCTTTGGTATGCGGTAAGACAAAAGGTGAAGACAAGAAGCCCTTCATTACACGTTGGCAAGGCACAGCGGGACAAACATTAAGAATCCCCATTGTAGGGACAAACTTCAAGATTGTCGTAAAAAAAGAAGGCGTTACCCTCCTAGACCAGACAATCAGTGTTGAAAAAACAGATACACCCTACATACTCAATACTGACACTGACGGTGAATATATTGTAGAAGCTGGTCCCCAAAACGTACAATACATTCAATTTGTGGAAGATAAAGCAAAACGTGGAAGTGCAGAAGCTCTTCTTGCAGTAGAACAATTTGGCGATGTAGAATGGACTACCATGTTCCAAGCATTCTATGGGTGTAAAAACATGACGTTTGGCCCAAGCATAGACAAACCCGATCTGAGTCGAGTAACCGATATGAGTCAAATGTTCAGAGCGTGCTCGAAGTTTAATGAGCCGATTGGGAACTGGGATGTTAGTAGTGTTACAAAGATGGTAGCCACATTTTTCAATTGTCCTATTTTTAATCAAAACTTAAATGACTGGGATGTAAGTCACGTCACAACGATGTCTCAAATATTCCGTTGGTGTGTAAAATTCAACCAACCGTTAGACAAATGGAAAGTGAGCAATGTTACAAATATGGTGGCAATGTTCATGAGCTGCCGAGAATTTGCACAGACGCTCTCATCTTGGGATGTTAGTAATGTAACCGATATGAATTTGATGTTCGCTGGTTGCGATGCCTACGACGAAGACCTCTCTGGTTGGGCTCTAAACAAGTGCCGCGTCTTACAATTGCCTACAGGTATGAGTACCACTAACTACGATAAATTTTTGCAGTACTTTGCTTCAAAAGAGGATAGCCCTAAAGAGCTCTCTCTTACCGCAATGAATCTAAAATATACTACTGCGACCAAGGCTGCACGTACAAAGCTTATCAATGAAAAACGATGGTCTATTGTGCATGATACTCCTGAAGGGGGCAATAACTACAATTCTTTCATTATTGGTGGTTTTCAAGTAAACAGCGATAACATCGGAGAGCTAACCAAAGCACTTACAGATGCTCATGTTCTGAAAAAGGGCTCTGTATCTCTTGATATTAGCAAGGAACCAGCTGTTGTGACATTAAATAATGCTGTTATAGAACCTACCACTCTTCCGTATGCATTGGGTATGACAGGAATGTACCCAGGACTAATAATCAAACTAATAGGGGAAAATTATATACTAGGCAGTATGTCTTTAGGTAAACTGGATATTGTAGGTAACTCGACGGAAGATAAACTACTTGTAAACAGTAGTTCTTATGCATTGCAAATAGGGGGAGAAAATTCGCCTCTTACTATTCAAAATTGCACGGCGGTATTTGAAAGTGAGAAAGGGAACACAATTATGGGACATGTTAATTTTAGTAGTCTGACTATCGACAACGCTGTGGTAAAAGTAAGAGCACACAAAGAATTTTCTCCCATCGTTACCTTTAAATCTTTTGCTCTGACGAACTGCAAAATAGTATACCCTGCGGGTGCTCAATTTACAGAGGCAAAACATGGAGTGACAGACGCAAAAAGCGATCTACTAAAAGATGACTGGCTTGTCATTCATCCTGACGGACAACCATATGTACCAGCCAATTCTATAAACATTGAACCTAAAGAGACTACCTTAGCTCTCGGCACCTCAGTACAGCTTAAAGCCGTTTTTGAACCCTCCAATGCTACTATTCAAGAGGTAACATGGAGCAGTGCAAATACTTCAGCTGCAGAAGTTGATGGACATGGAAAGGTTACAGCCAAAAGCAAAGGCGATGTTATAATTACAGCCACAAGCACGGTAGATAATACCAAAACCGCATCTTGTACACTTCATATACAAATTCCCGTCAAGAAACTGTCTATTTCTCCTAAAGAACTTCCCCTTAAAGTAGGCGAGTCGCAACAACTCAAGGTCAATATCGAACCTAGTGATGCAACTATGCAGGAAGTGACTTGGAGTAGCAGCAATAATAATATTGCCGAGGTAGATGATGAGGGAAATGTTAAAGCCAAAGCTGAAGGCGATGTAGTAATTACTGCCTCCAGCAAAGAGGATAATAATATTAAGGATAGCTGCAAAGTGAGTGTCAAAAAAGAAACGACTGTCGAAGATATTACGTTGGCAAATATATCTGTACACCCTAACCTGTTCCAAATGCAACTAAAAGTTGTAGGACATTGCTATGAAAGTGTGACACACTATGCCTTAATCAATCTACAAGGCATTAGAGTACGCAGCGGTATACTGAACGAAAAAGAAACAATAATCAATACAGAGAATCTTGAGACAGGTCTCTACGTATTACGCTTAAGCTGTGAGAATGGCGCAGAAAAAGCATTTCGTCTGGTGAAATACTAAGACGATTAATCGTAGTTTTTGACCGTTTCCAACGGTAAGCGGACACAGCGTATAAAGAGCTGTGTCCGCTTATTTTTACAAATAAAAAACGGGTACTAACCAAAAGGCAGCACCCGTTCTAAGTTCCTTCGTATAGAAACACTCCTAACTTTGTGCAATCCCTACCTGAGCCGAAGGCATTACCATGGCTTTAGCGTTTTCTTTCAAGAAGTGTAGACGATTAAAGAAGTTCACCTCACTAACACCACTATCCAAATCTAGGAAAAGAAGACTAAGGCTTGGATAGATGTCTCGCACTTTTTTCTCAATCCCTTTAGCCACTATATGGTTTGCTATACATCCAAAGGGTTGAAGACATACCACACTGTTAATCCCCTCCTTTGCAAAGCGCACAAATGAAGCGGGAATTAACCACCCCTCACCAAATTGAGCATTGAGGTTGATAACCGACGATGCCATCTCTGCCTCATGACTCGGCATCCCTATGTGACGATAGAATGGAAAACTCTTTACCCGACTCTCCATTTTACGTATGATACGGAAGAGCAAACGTTCTATCACGGGAAGAAGGCTTACAATGAGTGACGAATTTTCAATCTTGTCTTTTACTCGTACACGGGCACTCGCAAGTCCTTCCAAGAAGAATTCACACAATGCTGGCACTACGGGTTCTATTCCTTGAGAGGCAAGCCAATCTACCACGCCACGGTTGGCATAACTATTATACTTAACGAAGATCTCACCAACTATCCCGACGCGCGGCATTACCTTCGGCGTTATAGCTTGGTTAAATTCCTCAGCCGCCTGATCCAAAAGTCCGTACATCTGCTTTGTTTCGTTGTTCTTTAACAACTTCATACCAAGTTTGGTGTACTTATCAAACAGTTGCTGAGCTAAGCCTTCCCTACGCTCACGTACCCGAGATGCTTGAAAAAGCGTAGAAAGTATATCGGCATATACCAAAGCACGCACCACAGGAAGCATAAGCTTCTTCCACGGGATCTTGAATCCTGGCTGCTCATTAAACTCTCCACTCCCAACGGAAACCGATATCACTGGAACATCATCCAAACCCACTTGTTGCAAAGCCTTCTTCACTAAGGCAATGTAATTCGTGGCACGACACTGTCCGCCCGTTTGTGTTATACCGAATGCTACTTCCTCACGCTTATACTTTCCTGTTGCAATAGCTTGCATAAAATCGCCCACCACGAGAGTAGCAGGGTAGCAGATCTCATTGTTGCTATAACGCAAACCGTAAATAGCAGTGGACTCAGAACTTGGGGGAAGATTTACAGCTTTGTAGCCCGCTAACTCAAAAAGTATAGGCAAATAAGGCGAATAGGGATCTCCGAACCACGGCATTAGTATCGTTCTATTACGATCCTTATCCTCGAACACACAATGAGCTACGTGTGGCGTCTTATCTGCTTCGTTGTCTACTCCTTCACGCAACTTCAGACTTTCGATTAGCGACCGTATACGCAAACGAAGCGAACCGACATTGCTCACATCGTCTACTTTCAGCACTGTTGCCGTCTTTCCCGTTGTACGAAGTATCTCCGTAGATTCGTCTACTACGTAGGCATCTGGACCACAACCAAACGATGTTATTTGCACGTAATGCACATTACGTCCTGCTTTGGCAGCCCAATGCGCTGCCGCTATAATACGATTCGTGAATCCCCACTGATGGACACTTACTGACCCCTTGGGATCTAACTCATCGCGGCGTGCAATATCTTCCGTTACCACATCAACACCAAATTCTGTAATGATTTGCGATACCTTGTGCTGTATCAATGGGTCGGTATGATACGGACGCCCTGCAAGCATTATAAGCGTACGCCCCTCTTTTTCTGCCTCTGTGGCTATTTGCTCATTATGTTTAATGAGGTCTGTAAAGAAACCTTCTTGTTCCTCTAATGCTGCATCAAATGCCTCATTAAACGTCTTTTTAGAAATGGGGAATACCTCTTTTGTGAAACTCTGCAAGTATTCCCAACACTGCTTCTTAAGCAGCTTATCATCCTTAAAACTGATTGATGGTGCATCTATTTCAAGGTTCTCGGGCAAATGACCTATGAGAGCACTCCGAAGCACTTCTGAGTAACCAGATACTACAGGGCAGTTGAAACTGTTGCTTACGCCCGTAACCTCCTCCGCCTCGTACACAACAAAAGGTACAAAGACACGATCTACACCTCGTTTTATCAAATCTAGAACATGACCGTGTGCTATTTTGGCAGGGAAACAGACGTTATCGGACATAACAGTATGCGCTCCCTTTTCACTCAAACGAATTGTAGACTCACCAGACACCTTTACCTCAAATCCGCACTTAGTAAAAAGCGTGAACCAGAAAGGAAAATGTTCATACATCCCCAGTATACGTGGAATACCGATTATCGGGGCTTTCTTGTTCGCCTCTGTGGCAGGATGTTGTGGCGATTTGTAATCAAATACGCGCTTGTACTTCCATTCGCTTACGTTCACTCCCTGCTTGTGTGCTTCACCCTGATTACTGAATACCTTTTCGCACTTGTTGCCCGCAAAATAGATTTCCCCGTTGTCAAACTCAAAGGTGGTAACCTCACAATGGTTGTAGCAACCTTTACAGCCTCCCAATTTCGTAGTATGCGATGCTACCTTAGCCACCTCAATGAGGTCGCGCTGTGGGAAGACTTTATGTTGCGCTTCTTGTTGCGCATGCAGTGCTGCACCAAATGCCCCCATTAGTTCTGGTGCATCTGTTATAATCACCTTACGACCTGTTTCTAGCTCAAAAGCACGAGATACTGATGGATTGCGAAGCGTACCGCCTTGCACCATCACGTGGTTTCCAAGCACGTTGAAATCCTTAATTTTAAGTACTTTATTCAAACAGTTCCGCACCACAGCATAACCTAGCCCTGCTGAGATATCGCCATGCGAAGCACCTTCGCGCAAAGATTGTTTTACACGCGAATTCATGAAAACGGTGCAACGCGTACCCAAATCGCAAGGAGATTGAGACTTACAAGCCTCTGCTGCAAAGTTCGATACTTCTTGCCCCAAACTCCGCGCAAACGTTTCTATAAATGACCCACAACCCGAAGAACAGGCCTCGTTGATCTCAAGGCGAGCAATAGTACCATGGTCTATAAACGCCGCCTTCATGTCTTGCCCCCCGATGTCCAGAATGAAAGAGACCTCAGGATCAAAGAAAGAAGCACCTACATAGTGAGCTATTGTCTCTACCACACCAAGATTGAGCCCGAAGGCTTTGCGAACAAGATCTTCGCCATAACCTGTTACACAGCTCCCGCCTATATGTATGCTAACTCCTTCGCGTTGTGCTTGCTCTACCAATTCGTGCAAACTAGCAGCTACTGCGCCAAGTGGATCGCCCGAATTTTTCCTATAGGCTCGGAAGATAATTTGTTTTTGACTGTTGAGCACAATTACCTTTGTCGTGGTAGAACCGCTATCTATGCCTAGATAGCAAGCTCCTTCGTTCGCCGAAGATAGAGGAGCGGCGGGTAATTTGTATTGCGATTTGCTTGCCAACCAACGTTTGTACTCCTCTTCGTCGCGAAAAAGGGGGGTTAAACCTCGTGGTCGAACAGAAGCCGATACACGATTCTGATCGCGAAAGAGTTGTAATAACTCGTCAAAAGTATAAGCTTGGTTTTCGGGATTTATGTGGAGTGCCGTTCCCCATGCGGGAATTGCCTGCACACACTCTGGTATAATGAAATCTTCTGGTTGAAGCCCAGTAGCTTCCATAAAAGCTGTACGCAACGGTTCTATGTGTGCAAAAGGACCTCCGCACAAGATTACCTTAGGGCGAAGTGTATAACCACGTGAAAGGGTTGTAAGCACCTGCACGCTTACTGCATGAAATATAGAAGCAGCAATATCCTCACGACGTGCGCCACGCGCTAGCAAGTTCTGGATGTCTGTTTTAGAGAATACACCGCAACGAGAAGCAATAGGGTGTTTCTTGGTTGCCTGCAAAGCTAGTTCACCCAACTTTTCAACCTCGACACCCAGCAAGACAGCCATCTGATCTATGAATGCCCCTGTACCTCCCGCACAGCTTCCATTCATACGAATATCAGGCGGACGATTTGCCTCGAAGAAAATCATCTTAGCATCCTCGCCGCCTATATCTACCAAACTAGCAGCCTCAGGATAACGCGTTTCAGCTACACGGCATGCGGCTATAACCTCCTGTACAAATTGCAAGTGACAGCGCTCGGCGATCCCCATACCCGCGGATCCCGTAACAGCAAGCTGTATGCGCTCATTACCTCGTGTTTTGGCTAATTCTCCGAAAACTCGTTCCAGAGTTCCCGAAACATCGGCATTATGACGCGTATAAAACGTATCTAACACGCTACCCGTGGCATCGACAGATACCACCTTGAGTGTAGTTGAACCTACATCCAACCCCACTCGTACGATTTCGTGTTCCATAAATATCTTCGCAATTGCGCTCTATATTAAATTTTCTTCTCCACGCGCACTCTCACTTTTTATATCACCCCAAATGAGAATCTATGCTATGCAGGGGCTACTACCACCTCTAAGCACTGTTCGTCCGTCAGTCTGTCAACACGCTTCTTTTTCCTCTAGACCTCTGCTTGTTGGTTCTGCTCTTTTGCCAACTTCAATATACGCTCTCGTAACGACAAAAGGTCGTCCACTGCTAGCTGAACTAATGCTTCTACTGTCGTATGCTGCAACTCTGCTAAAAGCGTTAGATCGTCCCACTGTTGCGACCTAATTGGAACGCAAGGAGTCGTGTTTTGTTCAGTTTGCCCATTGGTTGCATTCTCCTCTCCTCCCAAGTACTGCGTATTTGAGCGGAGAGCTTCCTGAATTTCGCTTAACGTCTTACGCTTCTTGCCCATTTGCTTTCAGTATTTCTTTTGCCAGATGCGCATAATCTTCACTCCCGTGGGACTTTGACGCATAGTCAAAAACTGTTTTGTGGAATGCCGCAGACTCCATGAGCGCTATATCTTGGCGGATATAGGTATCGAACATCTTTTTTCCTACGCGCACATCGTCAGCTATGCTCTTTACTACTGCTTGGCAGAACTTGGTTCGTGGATTGAGTTTCACAAAAAGTATACCAGCCAACGTCAAACGGTTATTCATCCGCTTACGGACTTTATCCGTCACTTGCAGGATTCGATCTAAGCCTATAAAGGCGAAGTTCTCGGCTTGCATGGGAACTATATACTCGTCTGCGGCTACTAACGAATTGATTGAGAGTATGCCTAAGCTTGGCGGGCAGTCTACGAGGATATAATCAAAACTTGAAGTAAGAGGTTCGAGCGCTTCGCGAAGCATAAACTCCCGCCCAGGCTCATTGGCTAGACGTGTTTCAAAATCGAGCAAATCAGAACGAGAGGGGATTAACGACAGTTTGCCAACCTTTTGTATAGAATCCTGTATGGAAACCCCTTCTACAAGCACTTCACCGATACTCACCTTTGGCGCATCAATATCAAATGACGATGTTAGATTGCCCTGACTATCGAGGTCTATGAGGAGTACCTTTTTTCTCCGACGTTGCAATGCAGCCCCTAAATTGAGAACCGTGGTGGTCTTCCCTGTGCCCCCTTTGTTGTTGATGACTGAAATAATCTTAGCCATTGTGAGGTAGTGTTTAGTGTTTCTGGAAAAATCTGTGCGCGCACCTCCTATCTTTTCGCCTGTTTACGCACTCTATTACCACAAAGATACACGGTTAGATCTTTTTGCTCAGGTAGTATTCGGCGACCAGTAGGTCTGTAGGGGTTGTAATTTTCATATTAAAATCCTGTGATTCAACCAGATGTATATCGATATTGGGTAACATTGCTTTTACAAGCGACACATCGTCAGAATATAGCATTGCGCCTTTTTTCTGCCAGCTTGTAAAAGCAGCTTCGAGTTGTGCACCCCGAAAAGCTTGCGGCGTTTGTGCACACCAAAGACGCTCACGCTCAGGAATTCGCTGTAATGTTTTACTTTCATCCAATTCATAGATGGTATCTACCACGGGAGTACCTAGTACTACTCCGTCATAAAGCTCTAAAGCCCTTATTACGTTCTCTAGGTCTCGCATAGAAAGCAAAGCACGTGCTGCGTCATGATAGAGTAGATTTATAGACTCATTATCAGCTCTATATGTGCAAAATGCATTGTAAGATGAATGAGTACGACTAGTACCGCCTTCAATAACCCTTATAGGCTTCGCATAGTTTCTGAACCAATCTGCTCCCGAAATAGCTTGTATAAAATGGTGTGGTAACACTACACATATTTCATCAATTGCAGAAGATGCAGAAAAGGTATCTATAGCGTGCTGTAAAAGTGTCTTACCTGCGAGCACAAGAAATTGTTTAGGCAGCTCAGTATGCATCCGTGTGCCGCTACCGCCTGCTAGGAGTACCCCTACGTTCTTCATTTGCTTTTACAATTCGTGATCACTTACACTCTGTGCAAAGGCAAATTAAAGGTATATTTTTATTCTGTAGAAAGTGATGAGGTAAA
>ERZ772960.3437-NODE-3437-length-10642-cov-9.609427_pt1 | contig 10642 bp, 5 predicted proteins | sample MGYA00580678_ERZ772960 | MGnify/ENA primary metagenome ERZ772960 (study PRJEB29015, sample SAMEA2737930) | human oral metagenome | biome: human oral; feature: human-associated habitat; material: dental | place: China | collected 2059 ...
GCAGCTTCATGACGATGTTGTCGATGAGCTCCTGGGCGCGGGTCTCGTCGATGACCCCGTTGCGCAGGTCCCGCTCGAAGTAGATGTCCAGGAAGCCGGAGAGCCGACCGATGCTCATAGCGGCACCGTCCTGGGACTTCACGGAGGCCAGGTAGGCGAAGTAGGTCCACTGGACCGCCTCGTGGGCGTTCTTGGCCGGGCCGGAGATGTCGTAGCCGTAGGTCTGAGCCATGACCTTGAGCTTCTTGAGCGCCTTGATCTGCTCGGAGTGCTCCTCGCGGTAGCGGGCCCAGTGCTCGGAGAAGGGCTTGTCCGCCACGGCGTCCTTGGCCTTCTGCTTCTGCTCGATGAGGAAGTCGACGCCGTAGAGCGCCACGCGACGGTAGTCACCGATGATGCGGCCGCGGCCGTAGGCGTCGGGCAGACCGGTGATGATGTGGCTCGAGCGCGCCGCGCGGATGCGCGGGGTGTAGATGTCGAAGACCGCGTCGTTGTGGGTCTTGCGGTAGCGGGTGAAGATCTTCTTGACCTCGGGGTCGACCTCCTTGCCCGCCTCCTTGATGGCGGTCTCCACCATGCGCCAGCCGCCGTTGGGCATCATGGCGCGGCGCAGCGGTGAGTCCGTCTGCAGGCCGACGATGACGTCGTCGTCCTCGCTGATGTAGCCGGCCGGGAATGCGTCGATGTCGGCGGGGGTGTGGGTGTCGACGTCGAGGATGCGGACCTTGCGCTCCTCGGAGAGGTAGTCCTTCTCCAGGGTGTCCCACAGACGCAGGGTCTTGTCCGTGGCGTCGGCAAGGAACGAGGCGTCGCCGTCGTAGGGGGTGTAGTTGCGCTGGATGAAGTCGCGGACGTCAATGTCCTCGGTCCACGGTCCGGTGACGAAGCCCTCCCAGGCGTCATTGCCGCTCGCCGTGGTGGCAGATGTTGTGACCTCAGTGGTCATCCGTGCCCTCCTCATGTGGGTGACCGGAGAGCCACCCGGTTGTGATCGCCCTTTGCGAGGCGAGGCGGCACATCGGCGCGCCGTCAGTCTCAGACTAAAACCCAGAGGATGGCTTGCGGGTCGCTGGTCCCAAGAAGAGCCGGTTAGATGACTCACAGGTCGATCAGCGTCGTCGCAATCCAGGACATAAGTCCCTATATCAACCCCTCAGGAGAATCTCCGCCACCAGCCACCAACTCCCTCCAGCCTTCGACAACGAGGACGAATGGGGCCACGTTCCCGGCGCATTGACCTATCGGAATGATTAGGACAGGTGTCCCAACGGATTCCTGTTACCGTGCGGGGAACCGGAACCGAGGCGCCGCCTCCACCGCCCTACTCGTGCCCTACTCGGACCTAAGGTCCTGGTCGGCGCGGGGGCCTGCGACGCCGTCGGCCGCACTGCGGGCCGCTTGGGCGATATCAGCCGCTCGCATGCCGAAGTCCTCCATCAGCTGAGCACGGGTGGCCGTGTCGACGAACTGGCGCGGAACGCCGATGCGGCGGAAGACCGGCGAGCCCCCGGTAGCGCCGTGGGCGGCCTGGTACTCCTCGACCGCGTCACGCAGCTGGGAACCGATACCGCCGTCGACCAGACCGTCCTCAACCACGATGACGACATCGACGTCGACTGAGGCAGTCACGAGAGGAGCCGGGGCAGGAATCACCCAGTGCGGGTGCACCACGGTGACGGCGTGCCCCTCCTGCTCAAGGAGCCTGCCGGCCTCGTAGGCCTGGGTGGCCATGGCACCCACCCCCACCAGCAGGATCCGCGCGCCACCGGCCGGCCGGCTGCTCTCAAGCAGGACATCGACGACGTCGAAGGCACTCATGGAAGGCGTGTCCTGGTGCACCGGCTCCCCGCCGCGTACCGGTTCCTCCGACTCCGGACCGAGGCGTCGCAACGCGGTCAGGGGCTCGGGCAGCGCGCCCTTGGGGTAGCGCACGACGGTGGGGGCGTCGTCAGTGCTCACGGCCGTGCGCAGGCTCTCGCGCAGCGTCGCCTCGTCGCGGGGGGCCGCCAGGCGCAGACCAGGAACGTGCGCCAGCAGCGCCATGTCCCACATGCCGTTGTGGCTGGCCCCGTCAGTTCCCGTGATTCCGGCCCGGTCCAGGACGATCGTCACTCCCGCCCGGTGCAGGGCGACATCCATGAGCACCTGGTCGAAGGCGCGGTTGAGGAAGGTCGCGTAGAGGGCGACCACCGGGTGCATGCCGGCGAAGGCGAGGCCGGCGGAGAAGGTCAGCGCGTGCTGCTCGGCGATGCCGACGTCGATGACCCGCGTCGGCATCTCATCGGCCAGGGGCTGGAGACCCACCGGGGCCTGCATGGCGGCGGTGACCCCGACGATCCGTTCATCGCCGCGGGCCAGGGAGACGATCTCCTCGGCGAAGACGGCGGTCCAGCCGAAGCGCTCGGCCACCACCGGCAGGCCGGTCTCGGGATGAATCTGACCCACCGCGTGGAAGCGGTCGGGGACGTGCTCCTCGGCCGGGGTGTAGCCCCGCCCCTTCTCGGTGATGACGTGGACGATAACCGGCTCGGCGTACTCGCGGGCACGAGTGAGGGCGAACTCGACGGCCGTGATGTCGTGGCCGTCAACCGGTCCGGTGTACTTGATCCCCAGGTCCTCGAAGAAGGCCGAGGGAACCAGGACGTCCTTGAGCCCCCGTTTGAGTCCGTGCAGGGCGTCGAAGGCGGCCCGGCCGGGGGCTCCCTGCGACAGGAGCGTGCGCTTGACCCCGGACAGGACACGCTCGTAGCCGGGATTGGTGCGCAGTGCGTCGAGGTGGTGGGCCAGTCCCCCAATGGTGGGGGCGTAGGAGCGGCCGTTGTCGTTGACGACGATGACCAGGTGGCGGTCCGAGGAGTCGGCGATGTTGTCCAGGGCCTCCCAGGCCATTCCCCCGGTCATGGCCCCGTCCCCGATGACGGCGACGACGTGGCGCTCGTCGTGGCCCTGCAGGTGGTTGGCCCGGGCGATGCCGTCGGCCCAGGACAGGGAGGTGGAGGCGTGGGAGTTCTCCACGACGTCGTGGACGGACTCGGCCCGTGAGGGGTATCCGGACAGGCCGCCGCGCTCGCGCAGATGAGTGAAGTCCTGACGGCCGGTGAGCAGCTTGTGGACGTAGGCCTGGTGGCCGGTGTCGAACACGATGGTGTCCCGCGGGGAGCGGAAGGTGCGGTGCAGCGCGATCGTCAGCTCGACGACCCCGAGGTTGGGGCCGAGGTGGCCGCCGGTGCGCGCCACTGAGGCGACAAGATGCTGGCGGATCTCCGAGGCGAGCGTCACCAGCTGCTCGCTGGTGAGCCGATCGAGGTCGGCGGGCTTGCGCACGCACGGCAGGAGCGCCTTGCCGGTCTGTCCGGCGGGCCCTGCCGGGCGCTCAGCAGCTGCTGGCACGGTGCGCCTCCTTGTCGAAGGTGGTGACGAGTTGTTCGTGTCGCTCAAGAGCGAGCCGCGGCGGGTCGCCGAAGCGGCACTCGGGACAGGGTAGCTGTTGACGCGGCGAAGGGGTCTTCTCAGGAGTCTCCTTCCCGGGCCCGGGGACCGCCAGGCTGCCCGGAGCGACGCTCCCGAGTCGACCGAGGGTGCTCAGCATAGAGCCGCCCCGACCACTGTACGGCCACGTGTCACGCGGGTCACGGCTGAGCACGTACTGTATGCCTTGGACGTCGAACCGTCCGCTCCCACCGGTCGACGGCGTCGTTCGTGATCGCCCGACCGCCCCTCAGGACTGTCCTCCAGGAGGAACCATGAGCACCACAGCCCCTTTCGGTACCTGGCCCTCGCCCATCACCCCGGGCACCATCACGACCCGGACGGTCCTGCTCTCCCAGGTCCGTGTGGACGGCGCAGACACCTACTGGGTGGAGCAGCGCGCCTCACAGGCGGGCCGCAACGTACTGCTCCGCCGCAACGGCGACGGCCAGATCGGTGAGGTGCTTCCGCTGACACCCGCCGACGAGCTGGTCGATGTGCGCACCCGGGTGCACGAGTACGGAGGGCGGGCCTACGCCGTCGACAGCGGGATCATCGTGGTCTCGCACGCCGGGGACGGGCGCCTCTACCGGTACGACGTGGCGCACCGCATGCGCGGCCTGGTCCCGCTCACGATCTACGGGGACGTGCGACACGGCGACCTGGAGATCGACACGGGCCGGGGCCTGGTCTACGCCGTCCGCGAGGACCACCGAGGCGGCGGCGAGGCCGTGAACACTCTGGTCGCCATTCCCCTGGACGGCTCGGCCGCCCGCGATGACTCCCGCGTGCGCACACTGGTGTCGGGCACGGACTTCGTGGTCGCCCCGACGCTGTCCCCCGACGGCGAGCACCTGGCCTGGATCACCTGGGACCACCCGGGGATGCCGTGGGACAACGCCAGCCTGCACGTGGGGGACCTCGGCCCGGACGGGACTCTTGGCGAGCAGACGCTGGTGGACGGCGGCGACGGGCACTCGGTCTCCGAGCCCCGCTGGACCGAGGAGTGCGAGCTCGTGCACGGCTCCAACGCCTCGGGCTTCTGGAACCTCTACCGCACTGAGGGCTTCCCGGTACGCGGCACCAACCGCACCGGCTGGTCGGAGAAGCTGCGCACCCGCCCCCTGCACCCGGCCGAGGCCACCTTCACCAACCCGGCCTGGCAGCTGGGGCCGCACTCCTTCGACGTGCTCGACTCCGAGCACATCATCACCTCCTGGGCCCGCGATGCGGTCTCGCACCTGGGGACCATCAAGCTCGCCAACGGGGAGCTCGAGGAGTGGAACGTGGGGTGGCAGCCGATCGGCAACGTCGCCTCCAACGCCGGGCGCGTCGTCATGCTGGCCTCCAACGAGATGTCGATGCCCAGCATCGTGGAGGTCAAGAACGGCACGGTGAAGGTGCTGCGCGGCTCGGGGGAGTTCGTGCCTGAGGGCACCGGGGTGTCCTTCCCCGAGCCGGTCTCCTGGCCCACCAGCGACGGCGCCACCGCCCACGGCTTCTACTACCCGCCGACCTCGGCCTCTCACACTGGCCCCGACGGCGAGCTGGCGCCGCTGATCGTCAACGTCCACGGCGGCCCGACGGCCACGGCGGTCCCCGGCTACGACCTGCGCATCCAGTACTGGACCAGCCGGGGCTTCGGCTACCTGGACGTCAACTACCGCGGCTCCATGGGCTACGGAACCGGCTACCGCAAGGCCCTGGAGGGCAAGTGGGGCATCTACGACGTCGACGACTGCGTCAACGGGGCCCAGCACCTGGTCGACGCCGGGCTCGTGGACCCGCGCCGTATCGCGATCCGCGGAGGTTCGGCCGGGGGCTTCACGGTGCTGTCGGCCATCACCCGCTCCTCCGTGTTCACGGCGGCCAGCTCCTGCTTCGGGGTGACCGACCTCAAGAGGCTGGTGCGCACCACCCACAAGTTCGAGTCGCACTACATCGGCCAGCTCATGGGCACCCAGGACATCGACGACCCGGTGCTCGATGAGCGCAGCCCCATCAACCACATCGAGGACATCAACGTCCCGCTGCTGCTCATCCAGGGCTCGGAGGATCCGATCGTCCCGGCGGAGCAGGCCACCGCGATGTATGAGGCCCTCAAGGAGGCCGGCGCCCCGGTGGCCCTGGAGGTCTTCCAGGGTGAGGGCCACGGCTTCCGTCTGGCGACGAACATCCGGCGGCGTTACGAGGCCGAGCTGAGCTTCTACCGGCAGGTGTGGAGGATCGGCGCAGCCTCCTCCCATGCCGAGGGGCAGGGTGAGGAGGAGACCTTCACGGTCAAGGTGGAGAACCTGCACTGATGGATCGCGTCTGGAAGAGGCTGTCCGCCCCCCTGTCGCGGCGCGCAGGCAGCCTCTTCCGCCATCATCGCTTCGGCCTCTACATCCTGGCGGTGCTGGTAGGGCTCGTCTCGGGCCTGGGTGCGGTGCTGTTCCGGCTGGGAATCGACGCCTGGTCCCAGCTGCTGAGCGGAGCCGACGACTACACCGTGTCGATGGGCCCCTCGGTCGGGCTCCTGGCGCCTCTGGGAACCTGGTTCGTCCTGGTCACCCCGGTGCTCTCCGGCCTGCTGACAGGACCGTTGATGTCCCGACTGGGCCGTACCCCCACGGGCCACGGGGTGGCCGGCGTCATCTGGTCCACTCGCCACGGCGACGGCACCATGGCGCCCCTGCCGGCCTTGGCCGCGACGACGTCGGCCGCGCTGACGATCGGTGGCGGGGGCTCGGTCGGTCCGGAGGGGCCGATCGCCGAGCTGGGCGCGTCGACAGCAAGCATCATCGGACGGGGGCTGCGGCTGCGCCGGTCCTCGATCCGCCACCTGGCCGCCGCCGGAACGGCCGCCGGCATCGCCTCCGCCTTCAACGCGCCACTGGCTGGGGCCTTCTTCGCCCTGGAGGTCATCCTCATGGGCTTCAGCGCCGACGCCTTCATCGTCATTGTCCTGGCCTGTGTCTCCTCGACGGTCCTGTCGCACCACCTGCTGGGAACGACGCTGTCTCTGTCGCTCCCCTACCTGGACCTGTCCGGTGACGCCCAGCTGGGCTGGGTCGCGCTGCTGGGAGCCGTGGGCGGGGGCGTCGGTATCGGCTTCATGCGTCTTCGCTTCGTCATCCTCGATGCCCTGACCCGAGCCTGGCAGCGCTTGGGCGTTCCGATCTGGGCGCGTCCGGGCATTGGCGGGCTGGCGGTCGGTGCGACTCTCCTGGTTCTGCCCGAGATGTACGGCGAGTCATCAGCCGCTCTCAACCGGGCGCTGGCAGGACGCTACGCCCTGACGCTGCTGCTGGTGCTGTGCGTCGCCAAGATGCTGGCGACCTCCTTGACCCTGGGAATGGGCTTCGTCGGCGGAGTGTTCGCCCCGTCCCTGTTCATCGGTGGGACGCTTGGCGCCGCCTTTGGCACCCTCGTGGCTCCCAGCTACGCGCCGGCCGCCGGGGTCTTCGGGGTGATCGGCATGGGGGCGGTCTTCGCCGGTGCGGCTCGCGCCCCGATGACGGCGGTCCTGCTCATCATCGAGATGACCGGGCAGCACGCGCTCCTGGTGCCCCTCATGCTGGCCACGGTGCTGGCCACCTTCATCAGCCGGTTCCTGTCACGCGGCACACTGTTCACCGAGGAGCTGCGTCGTCGCGGAGAGGATGTCGAGGACCCGATGGCCACCACGCTCCTGGGACGTACCCCCGCCGGGCGGCTCATGGTGGACCCGCCCGGGGTGCTCCAGGCCACGGCGTCACTCAGCCAGGCCGCCTCGGTGATGAGCCGGCGTGGCCTCTCGGCCCTGCCCGTGGTCGCCACCGGACAGGGCGGCACCGGCGGCGAGCTGCTCGGTTGCGTGACGGCCGCACAGCTCGCCGGGGCGCTCCTGAGCGAGGACTCCGACGACGTCTCTGCCCGGCCGGCGACGGTGGCGGACCTGTCACTGGTCCGTGACCGTCTGGACGGCCAGGACGAGGCGACCGACGTGCTTCAGGCCCTGACCGATACCCGTCTGGAGGGGCTTCCGGTGGTCGCCCGCACCGCCGGCTCCGGTGCGGAGGAGCTGGTGGGCTGGGTGTCCCAGAGGATCGTCGTCGAGCGGGTCTACGAGGCCCAGGCGCAGGCCCGCACAGCCGCCGCCACCTACACCTCCTGGGGCTCACGGCTTCAGGACAAGTGGCACTCCCGTCCCGTTCCTCGGCGCAGAATCGGAAGGATCAGCCGTATCAGCCGAGTCAGCCGAGTCAGCTCGCGCCGTGCCCGGCGCCGATGACGGTCCGCCGGGGCTCAACACGCTGCGGCCCCGTTCAGGACTCGCCGCAGCGCCTCACCGGTCCCGACCACCGCGGGACGTCTTGTGAGTCCGGCCCTCCTGGACCGCCCGGGCCTTCTCGCTGATGCTCTCGGTGAGGGTGTCGGACAGCTCGGTGATGCGCTCGGCGTTGGCCACGATGCGCCGGGGATCGGACATCCACATCCACGCAGCGGCGATCACCGGGAGGATCGCGGGCAGGTACCACCGGGACCGGCCCCAGTGCGCCCACACCGAGACGCCGAGGTCGGCGGGCGAGGGGGTGGGCAGGGTGAGAACACCGATGAGCACCGCCATGGTGGCCAGCGCCCCCAGGCACATCCAGCCGATATTGCGCATCCGGCGCCCGTTGTGGGCCACGCAGACGGCCAGCAGGAGGTACAGGACGCCCCCCAGGAGGTTGAGCGACCACACCGCGGGCTCTTCATCGGGGCTTCTCAACAGCGTCGTCAGGGAGGGGACGAGGACGATCGCCCCGAAGACGGCGAAGACGCCGACCAGGATCCGCCCCCACCCGTATGCGGGACGGCGGGTGTCCTGAACCGGGCGTACCGATGAGCGCTCGTCCATGAGGAACGACCTTTCCGTGTGATGACCTTCGGCACGCGCAGCACCGGTTCAACCTCCAACCAATGCCAGAACGTTACTATTCACAACGTGAGCACCATTAAGTTGACCAAATCCCTGAACGCACGCGCCTCGGCGGACGATGACCGCAAGGATACCGACCTCAGCAGTCAGGCCGAGGTCGACACGGTCGAGGAGGCCGAGAGCTCCGAGGCTCCCGCAGCCGGCGACGGGGCCGGCTCGACAGATGCCGAAGCCGCCGAGCGGGACCTGAAGCAGGACTCCGACGGCGACGAGGATGCCTCCGAGGACCAGGAGGGCAACGCCGACGGTGCCAGCGTCAAGGGCAGCGGATCCGAGGCGGGATCCGACGTCGGGCCTGATGACGCCTCCGGCGCCGAGGCCGACGTGCTCGTCCTGGCCGCTGCGCCGGGCCGGGACGGGGCCGAGGCCCCCGAGATTCTCCTGGAGGGCCTCGAGCCGCCGTCGAGCACCGCCCTGGAGGACCTGGACATCAACGCCCTGGTGACCCTGCTGCCCGCCCTGGGCTTCTCGGGCGCCCAGGACTCGGTGGTGCGTCTGCCCTCCTCCGCGGTGACTGCCCAGGGCTACCGGGGACCGGCGACGATCCTCGTGGTCGGCGTCGGAACGGGCTGGGCCGACACCGATCCGCTCGCCGTCACCGCTGACGACGAGGCCGCACTGGGCTACGACCAGACCGGCCTCCTGCGCCGGGCGGCCGGACGCGCCACCCGAGCACTGGCCGGGACCGACTCCGCGGTCCTGGCACTGCCCACGCTCTGCGAGGAGCAGCTCGCCGCCGTCGCGCACGGAGCCGCCCTGGGCGCCTACTCCTGGAGCGCGACGAAGAACGAGGACCGCCCCGGACAGGAGAAGGCCTCGAAGAACGCCTCCCCGCTCACGACCATCTCCATCATCTCCCCCCTGGCCGACACCCCCGAGGGGCAGGAGGCGCTGGCGGGAGCCCTGGCGCTGGCCCAGGCCACGGCACTGACCCGGGATCTGGTCAACGAGCCGCCGAACCGGCTGACTCCGGAGGTCTTCGCCGAGAGGGCCCGCGCAGCCGGGCAGGAGGCCGGCATCCGCGTTGAGATCTGGGACGCCCCGGCACTGGTCGAGCAGGGCTTCGGGGGGATCCTCGGCGTGGCTCAGGGCTCGGTGCACCCGGCGCGCCTGGTCCGTCTGGAGTGGTCGCCGGAGCACGCAGCCAAGGCCTCCGGCGGGCAGGCGGGCTCACAGGCCGAGGGCGACGGAGCAGCCGTCCGCCCCAAGCACATCGCCCTCATCGGCAAGGGCATCACCTTCGACTCCGGCGGCCTGTCCCTCAAGCCGGCCTCCTCGATGCCGGAGATGAAGTCCGACATGGCGGGGGCCGCCACCGTGCTGGGCGCCATCGTCACGGCCGCGCGCCTGGCGCTTCCGATCCGCGTCACCGCGTGGCTGGCGCTGGCCGAGAACATGCCCGGCGCCGACGCCCAGCGCCCCAGCGACGTCATCACGATGTTCGACGGCACCACCGTGGAGGTGACCAACACCGACGCCGAGGGGCGCCTGGTCATGGCCGACGCCCTGGCACGGGCCGTCACGGAGGAGCCCGATGCCGTCCTGGACGTGGCCACCCTCACCGGGGCGCAGATCGTGGCCCTGGGCGACCACGTGGCCGCCGTCATGGGGACACCGGACCTTCGCGAGGAGGTCGTCGCCGCGGCACAGCGGGCCGGGGAGTCCTTCTGGCCGATGCCGCTGCCGGCGCACCTGCGCGCCACCCTGGACTCGCCCTTCGCCGACCTGCGCAACACCAAGGTCGGCTCGCGTGCGGGCGGGATGCTCTCGGCCGGGCTGTTCCTACGAGAGTTCGTCGGGCGCCGGCCGTGGGCCCACCTCGACATCGCCGGTCCCGCCTACAACGACTCCTCTCCCTGGGGCCTGACTCCGACCGGCGGGACGGGCATGGGGGTCTCCACCCTGGTGGAGCTGCTCCGTTCGCTGTCCGCCGAGGTCAGCATCCTTTCCTGAGCCCGCGTCCAGCGGAGACGAGTTGACGACGAGCCGTGCCGGGGCCTCACACGAGCGCCCCGGCACGGCACGTTGCCGGAACCACCCATGAACGGTGATGCGTCTCACCCCGTTTTCAGGACTCTGGTCCCTAAACAGCAACCCCCGTGGCTCCTGCACTCCCTCTTCAGGTGGAACAATGGCCCCGTGCCGAGCCGCCCCGCGGGGGCGACGTGACCAACCAACAAGGAGTGAGTTCGTGACAGAGACCGTCTACGACATGGTCATTCTGGGCGC
>ERZ772960.3439-NODE-3439-length-10640-cov-5.515352_pt1 | contig 10640 bp, 16 predicted proteins | sample MGYA00580678_ERZ772960 | MGnify/ENA primary metagenome ERZ772960 (study PRJEB29015, sample SAMEA2737930) | human oral metagenome | biome: human oral; feature: human-associated habitat; material: dental | place: China | collected 2059 ...
GCCTGGATAATACGGATATTCGCCTGATGCGGAACGAGATAGTCCAGCTCCTCCCTCTCCATCCCTGCACGATGGAGGGATGTCTCAACGGTCTTTCCCATGACCTTGGCGGCAAAGCGGAACACCGCCTTGCCGTCCATGTGAACGAAGTTGAGCCGCTGCTCAATCGTCTCCGGCGTAACGGGACAAAGGCTGCCGCTCGACGGGATATCGAGGGCATCCGCCCCCGAGCCGTCGCTGCCGAGATCGAACGCGCGCATGCCGTAGCCGTCCTCGACGGCACCGAAGACCGCTGCCCCTGCCCCATCACCAAAGAGGATACAGGTGTTGCGATCCGTCCAGTCAATGACCTTCGAGAGGGTCTCGCCGCCGATCACGAGGACGTGACGATAGACGCCGCTCTCGATGAACTGCGCCGCGATCGACGCAGCATAGACGAATCCGGAGCACGCCGCCGAGAGATCAAACGCTGCCGCGTGCTTCGCGCCGAGGCGATCCTGCAAAACGCACGCCGTCGCGGGAATGATGCGGTCGGAGGTGAGCGTCGCCATGATGATGAGATCGAGATCCTCTGCCGCAACACCGGCATCGGCAAGCGCCATCTCGGCAGCGCGCTGTGCCAGCGCCGAGACAGGCTCATCCGGTGCAGCAATACGTCGCTCGTGAATGCCCGTCCGCTCAACGATCCAAGCATCGTTCGTCTGCACCATCTTCTCCAGATCAAAGTTCGTCAGCACCCGTTTGGGGACATAGTACCCCGTTCCGAGGATGCCTGCACTAATCTTAGACACGGCCTGTTTCCTCCTCATCCTTTGCGAGTGCATCGCGAATCTGATCGAGCACCTTGCCGTTGACATAGCTGACGGTCACACCGATCGCACTCGCGATGGACTTTGCGTCCGAAGAGCCATGCCCGATCACACAGCAGCCGTTCACGCCGAGGAGCGGCGCGCCGCCGTACTCACGGACATCGAGGCGCTTGCCCAGATGCCGCAGGGTCGGCATGAGGAGCAGCGCGCCGAGTTTTGCCATCAGGCCTGCCCCGCGAATCTCCTCGCGGATCAGTCCCAGAATCGTCTTGGCAAGCCCCTCGGCGAACTTCAGCACGACATTTCCGACAAAGCCGTCGCAGACGACCACATCGAAATTCCCCTTGGGTACATCGCGCCCCTCAGCATTCCCGCAAAAGTATATATTCGGATCGGTCTTCAGGAGCGGGTACGTCTCCTTTGCCTGTTCATTCCCCTTCGTCTCCTCCTCGCCGATGTTGAGCAGGCCGACGCGCGGACGCTCGACGCCGAAGACATACTGGGCGTAGAGCGAGCCCATCACCGCGCTCTGCACCAGATGCTCGGGCTTCGAGTCTACGTTGGCGCCCGAGTCCAGCATTAGCGTCACACCGTCCGGGGTCGGCATCGGTGTTGCGATCGTGGGGCGGCTGACCCCACGGATGCGATGGAGGATGAGCTGTGCCGCCGTGACCGCAGCTCCCGTCGAGCCCGCGGAAAACACGGCGTCGCACTCTCCATCCTTCACCATGCACGTAGCGACGACAATCGAGGCGTCCTTCTTGGAGCGCACTGCCTCCGCCGGAGCCTCGTCCATGCCGATCACATCCGCCGCATGGACGATGGAGATATGCAGGGCATCCGTATCCGCTCCGCCCAGCTCCGCGCGAATCTTTGCCTCATCGCCGACCAGTACGATCTCGCAGTCGTATTTCTTCGCCGCATCAATCGCCCCACGGACAATCTCCTTCGGCGCAAAATCGCCGCCCATCGCATCAACTGCTATACGCATCCTGCACTCCCTTCTCCCCTGTCGTCCTCATTTTCCGAGTGAAACCACGATAAATTTGGCGCGGAAGACCTCCCGCCCATCACGGTAGGTCTTGACCCAGACAAAAATTTTATTGCCGCGTATCTTCACGATCTCCGCCTGTGCGATGACCGTATCCCCCTTGTAGATAGGGGTTTTATATTTGACGTTCGCGACCCCCGTGACCGCGAGCGGCGCATCGACAATCGCAAGTGCCAGTGAGTTTGCCTGTGAAAAGAGCGCCGTCCCGCGTGCGATCTCCGAGTCGGCAAAGAGGTGATCGTCCGTCACCTTCAGCGCCGACGTCCCACGCACTCCCAGCTCAAGGGACAGCAGATCGCCGACCACCTCCGCATGCGGGATGGCGCGCACCTTCTCACGCGCATTCTCGGCGAGCGTCCGCACACGGGCACGCAGCTCTGGGATCCCCAGCTCTGTGCGGTCGAGCCGTACCGTCTGCACGCTCACAGAGAGCCGTCGCGCCAGTGCCTCATCGGTCAGGAACGGCTCCTTGCGCACGGCAAGCACCAACGACTCCTGACGCCGTCGTTTCTTCTCCGTCATCGCGCCGTTCCCTCCTCTCGCTTCACTATCACTTTAGCACCTACTGCTATCAGTATGAAAGCATTATACTAGGTACTAAAAAGAAAAGCAAGAGAAAATCGCAAAAAAACAGCTGCAAAAAGCCTTTCGACTTCTTGCAGCTGTTCGCTTCGTCCTCATTCAGCCGCCTCGGCCACAGGTTTTCCGTCATAGTAACCGCACTCCATGCACACGTGATGCGGGAGCTTCGGCTCATGACACTGCGGGCACGATACATAGTGCGGTGCTTCGAGCTTCCAGTTGGCACGGCGACGGTCGCGACGTGCCTTCGAGGTCTTTCTCTTTGGTACTGCCACTTTGGATACACCTCCTTAATCGTTCTTGAGCAGGCTCTCTAAAGCCGCCAGTCGGGGATCGGGGACGAACGTATTGCACGTACATGTCCCCTCATTCAGGTTCTGTCCGCAAACCGGACAGAGCCCCTTACAGTCAGACTTACACAGCTCACGCAGCGGCTCAGCCACAAGGAGGGTATCGCGCACGAGCGGGTCAAGCACGATGGTCTCACCATCGTAGCCCTCCGTCTCATCCGCTTCTCCCGGAGTCTTCGCATAGTCCTCAGAAAAATCATACGTATTTTCCCGCTCGCCTTCGGCAAGACAGCGGTCACAGACAAACGCACGGACAGCCCGCACCGTCCCCACAATACGGAAGGACGTTCCGGTATCCATCACCGTTCCTTCGACACGCACCGCTCCTCGATAGGCAACGGCACTGTCCCCGAGATCCAGAGATTCCGGCGTCACCGAAAATGTGAATTCACGGCTTTCCCCCGGAGCAGATGCCAAAGCGGCGACATCCAGCTTCATCATGACGCATGACCTTTCACATTATAGCGGTGGTTTTCCCCATTGTCAAGGCTGGTTTTCATGCTGCTCAGAGTTCCTGTCCGTCGCCCTGCGGCGCATTCATCTGTGCCTTGGCCGTGCGCAGGACATTGAGTGCCTGATTCAGTCCGGCCTCCGCCTGCTGGACGCCCTTGAACGTACTGCCGACGTGAGCGATCAGCTGCTCGAACACCTGATTCGCATAGGCATCCGCATCACTCTGCAGACGCGTTGCATTCGCCTGCGACTGCTCCATCAGCTCGCGCGCCTGATCCTGCGACTGCTGCATGATTGCCCGCGCACGCTCCTTCGCCTGGATGACGATCTCGCTCTCCTCGAGGAGCTGATTGGCGCGCGCCTCAGCGGCACTGACGATATTCTTCGCCTGCTCATTGGCGCGGGCGATGATCCCCTCCTGCTCCTGCATGATCTCCGCCGCACGGTTCAGCTCCTTGGGGAGATCCATGCGCAGCTCCTCCACGAGATGCACAATCTCATCATCATTCACCAGTGCCTTATCGCTAAAGGGAAGATGCGAGGCATCCGCAACGAGGTCTTCCAGTTTCTTCAGCGTATCCGTTACTGCCATAAATCTAGCTCCTTTTCCTGCGCACCATACGGCACGTTATCCCCGTCGGGGTTTTTCATACAGTTTCAGAATCGCCTGCTCCACAGGCGGCGGAACAATCCCCTGCACCGGTCCACGGAAGCGGATCAGCTCGCGCACCCCCGAGGAACTGATGAACGTCAGATCCGGGCGTGTGAGCAAAAAAATCGTATCGCTCTCGGGCATGAGGTGGCGCACCATCGCCGCATGATTCTCCTCATACTCGAAATCCTTCACCGAGCGCAGTCCGCGCACCACGACGTGTGCCCTCTCCCGCCTCATATAGTCGGTCAGCAGGCCGGAGGACACATCCACGCGCACATTCGGCACATGCGCCGTCGCCGTGCGGAGAAAATCGACGCGCTGCTCCAGAGGGAAACATCCCTCCTTGGCGACATTGTGGAAAATGCAGACAATGAGCTCATCGAACATGGACGCTGCGCGCTCCACAATATCAATGTGCCCCGTCGTCACGGGATCGAAACTCCCGGCAAAAACCGCCCGTCTCATCCCTGCTCCTCCTCTGCATAAAAACAGATCCGTGCCGCACCGTAGCGTCGCTCGCGCATCATGCGGAGTGACCCCGCCTGCGGGACGATCTCCTCTCCCGCCCCCTGTTCGAGGACGAGGAAACCTCCCGCAGCGAGCAGCGCGCTGCGTGCTGCCGCCTCCAACACGCGGGCATTGTCGCCGTGCGCATAGGGCGGGTCGGCAAAGATGAGGTCGAACGTACGCCCCTCACGCGCGAGCTCTGCGGCGGCGGCATAGACATCGCCGCGGCGGATCTCCACCCGCCCCGTGAGCTTCGTGCGTGTCGCATTCTCCGCGAGAATGGCATGTGTCGTGCGGTCGACGAGCACAGCAGACGCCGCTCCGCGCGAGAGTGCCTCCAGCGCGAGCGCCCCCGTCCCCGCAAAGAGATCAAGCACGCGCGCATCAACCACGCGGCTGCCGAGCATACTGAAAAGTGCCTCACGCGTGCGGTCGGCAGTCGGACGCGTCCCATCCCCCGCAGGAGATTTCAGGCGCGTACCGCGTGCGCTCCCCGTGATGATCCGCATCGCATTCCTCCTGCCAGTCATTAGACTTTCCTATTTTACCACAATTCGCATTCGCATTTCAACCTGCTTCCCGTATCACACGCAACGAAAAAGCAGCTGCCGCTCTGCGGGAAAGAATTTCGCGCAGCAAAAAAGCTGGAACGATGCAGCTCATTCCAGCTCTATTGACAACGATATCTCACAGATCATGTTGAAGCTTCTGTACAAACGCCTCCACATAGGAATCAATGTAGGCACGCGGCGTCTTCCCTTCATACTCCTGATAGTCCTTCTCCATATATCCCTCATAGCGTTCATACCAAATATGACGGGCATCATCGTTCAAACGACAGCCATCCTTCTTCGTCGTCTCGAAATCATCGGGTTTCAGACTGCCCTTGCGAAGAAGTGAAAGAACGAAGCGGTCAATCAGAGAGGCACGAAATGGCTCCATCAAATCAAAGACAAGACTCGTGCGCCGCCCATCTATCGCGTGAAAGAACCCGATGCGTACATCTAGTCCATTCCCAATGAGCGCAAGACGCACCTCCCGTTCCAGAAACGCATAGCCATAGTTCAGCAAGGCATTGACAGGATCGCACGCAGGACGCCCACCGCGCCCATGGAATCCCCACACCTTTTCATCAAGCAATGCAGAGAACGCCGCAAAATAGGCACGCGCACACGTTCCCTCCATCCCGCGCAGCGCATCGACAGTATCCGCACGCGCAATTTTCGCCCGCATCGGCTTAACGATGCGGAGAGCCTTTGCAATACGCGCATCATCCACCGTCTTCTCATACATCTTGAGCAGACGATATTGCCCGCGCAGCTTCGCCGCAACTATCTGTTTGGCGAGCGCAAGAGAACGCGTCTCATCCTCCGCATATACAAACTGACAGCGAAGCATAGAAAACGTCATCCGCTCCCCTGCTAACTGACCGACAATATTGCACCGTCGATCAACAAAGAAAACCGGAACGCCTTCCTCCATACAAGCAAATAGTGCCGGCAGTGTTGCAGACGCCAGCCTGCCGACCACAACAGAGGTAACCATGCGAATCGGCACACGGGCAACGAGTGCCTCCTCTCTCTCGACGATCAGTCGTCCGCTGCACTTTCGCACAGAGCTTCTCGGTGAAATGAGATAGAGGACGGGCATAGATAAACCTCCTTAGACGAGGAGAAAAGGAACATCCTCTTCCAGTGGTTGACCGTGCATCCATATACTTTTCTCGCATGCCTTACAGACAGGAACGATGAGGAGGAGAGGACGATCCGCCGCTTTTACGATATGCAGCAGCTCCTCCTGCACCGCTCGAACTTCGGCAGTCGAAAAATTGCCGGAAAACACACTAAACTGGATGCGCAAAGCCCATGTCTCAAGGCATTTTACAACACGAGCACGAATTGCATTCTCCTTGATGTCATAGCAAATAATGTATTTCATAGCAAATCACCGCATGTGGCTATTCCCTTTCGCCCCCACCACCGCTTCGCGGTCCCCTCCCGGCTCACGCAGGGGAGGCTTGTTTGCGCTCCGTTTTCTCGTAGAATCATGCAATATCAGCTTCCCCTATCGCTATGGGGGAAGTGGCGAGCACAGCAAGCCGATGGGGGCGTCCATGCCGCACGCGGCTTTGTGGGTGGTGCAGCCTCAACGCTGCACAAAACATTCTCTGCGAAGGGCTTCGGATTCTCTCGGAACTCGATGAAAAGTTTAGCGCTGAACCCGCCTAATTCTTTGGCATATCAACGAACTTTTCGTTTTACTGAACCGTTGGGACGACGGGGATAGCTCGGTAATTTTTCGCGACCTCTGCGGTATCCAGAAACTTCTTCGACGAAACGGTGCCGTAAGTTGCGAACGACCCGAGAATCCCGCGACTTTAGTCGTGGGTAGTTCAAAAACATTAAAAAATAGCCATAAGCGGCTCTTTTTGTTTTCTCGAAAAAACTTATCAATTTTCGCCGAGAAGCCCACCTGCTTTAGCCGTGGGGAGCGTGTAAATTTTTCCTCGGATGCTTGTTATCGTAATCCTCCATAAGACCAATAATCTGATCCATCATCTTAATTTCTGCCTTACCATAGGTGCTGTTATTAAGATTTTCTTCGTATGAGCGTCTCTTATCGTATGCAATCAAATCAAGAATCTTAACTTCGGAACCATCCTTACTGGAAACCATAACATAACTCATGCTGGGAATATTCGGATTGTACCCATACTTACTTTCGCTTGGAGCCACAATGCTTAAATTTTCACGATGGAAAATATCTTTCTTTATTGCCGCAGCAATCTGTCCTGCGATGTAAAAGCTTCGCTCTACATCAGCAACATCCATCCGTGAAGGGATGTCAAGAAGTACTCCATCTAAGAATACGTTTCCATAACTATTAACACTAACCCGCCCATTCGAACTTTTATTAATATAATCTGCCACTCGATCAAAACGCTTTTCTGTATCAGGGTGAGGATTTCGGAAATTCTTAGGGCGGTTTCCGTCAGGATAACGAATCTCTTCAAGCTTCATGAACCGATAAAACTTCGTTAACGCACCACCAGTTGAATACTCAGGAACATTCTCAAGGAATTTAAGCCCCCACTCATCAGCCCCCTTTTCCTGATTAAACGACATCTGACGATCAATGAGTGTATCAACGAGATTTACACCTGCGCTCTGAGCAAGAGCACCACCAACAGAACCAGCCTGTCCGCCAAAGATACCAACAAGAAGATTCAAACCGAATTGTTTATCATAACTCTCAAGATGATCTTTTCCAGCCCAGTGCCCAAACTCATGTCCCATCACAAAAGCAACAGAAGACGTATTGTAGATACGAGAACCATTCAAAGAACGCAGATTGTTGCTGTTTGTATAACCGTCATTCTGATAGGTATTCATAAAGTTCACCATCGAATCCGCCATATACGAATACCCACCAGGGAGCATGAACGCGTTCGGATTATCAGAGTGATACAACTTCATAGGAGACAACCAACGCCTATGCACACCATCATTCATATTCAAATAGGTTGGGTTACTCTCAACAAGACGTTTCTGAATTTCTGCAATGTCTTCATCAAACATTGTTTCATACTCAGACTCAATCTGTGTAACAGCGTTCTGACCTATAGAATGCTCCTCAGCGCTCGACATAAAATGAGCCGAAGCAACACTAAGCAAATAATTCGGAGGAGTTGGTGTAACTCCCGAGCCAATAGAAAGTGTAGCTCCTAAGATTCCTGTGATTGCGATTTTCTTTGTGTTCATAATTTCTCCTTCTTTTCTCACCTCCGATGAGGTCGTTCATTTTACAATGGAATTTTTAAATCCATATCTATGGTAGAGAGTATCACATTTGAACCTCCCACGACTGAAGTCGCGGGATTCTCGGGTACGGGCGGCTTAGAGGGAACGTTCGTTCCCACCAGAGGAACGCCTAATTTACCGAGCTACCACCGATGTTCGGTCGGCGGACTCCGTTGAGAAATCAACGAAGTTTTTGTTTATATTATAGGTCTTTCGATAAACCAAAGAGAAGTTTTCTTACGACGAAACTCTTGCCTTTTCGAGTGCAACCCGCGTTCCCTCGCGCAGGATATTGAGCGCGGCATTGAGATCACGGTCGTGGTGCTTTCCACGTTTCAATGCCGCACGCGGCTTTGTGGGTGGTGCAGCAGCTCTCGCACAGCCAGAGAACTGGTGGCGATTTCATGTTTCAATGCCGCACGCGGCTTTGTGGGTGGTGCAACGGGAAAAGACAGATCGCACCGTGGTCACGCCGATGTTTCAATGCCGCACGCGGCTTTGTGGGTGGTGCAGCTTCCATAAGGGGTCGAGAGCCATCATTGAAGGCTCGTTTCAATGCCGCACGCGGCGTTGTTGGTGGTGCAGCAGACGAGGTGGACAGAGACACAATACGCGCACTCAGACGTTTCAATGCCGCACGCGGCTTTGTGGGTGGTGCAGCTATGGAGCTACTCCCGAGTCATTTGCAGATAGTTATGTTTCAATGCCGCACGCGGCGTTGTTGGTGGTGCAGCCCAGAAGAGGGGCTCAAGGCATTAGAGGAAATGATGTTTCAATGCCGCACGCGGCGTTGTTGGTGGTGCAGCGGAAGAGGCATATTTGATCTCTCTCAGGGAGGAAATGTTTCAATGCCGCACGCGGCGTTGTTGGTGGTGCAGCATCCCCTGCGCGGAATGTTCGCCTAAACTCATTGAGGTTTCAATGCCGCACGCGGCGTTGTTGGTGGTGCAGCATGCATTCGGTCGTTTGGCAAATGAAGTAGAACTTTGTTTCAATGCCGCACGCGGCGTTGTTGGTGGTGCAGCACAGAAGCAGACGAAAGTTCTGTGGCGGGAAATCGCGTTTCAATGCCGCACGCGGCGTTGTTGGTGGTGCAGCCGGGCAGGGCGGTTGCGGTATCATCTGTGACCGAGTTTCAATGCCGCACGCGGCGTTGTTGGTGGTGCAGCACTCATTGCTATCTCAGGTGCGGCATAATTAGCAAGGTTTCAATGCCGCACGCGGCGTTGTTGGTGGTGCAGCTCAGAACGACCTCGACGGCGGGCATGCCGCTCTCGTGGTTTCAATGCCGCACGCGGCGTTGTTGGTGGTGCAGCTATACAGGTTCAGCCTGTTCTGGTGCCCGCAGGATCGTTTCAATGCCGCACGCGGCGTTGTTGGTGGTGCAGCCTCATCGCTCGCAGCCCTTGTCCCCCGGGGGGAAAAAAGCCCTTTTGGAAAGTCTCCGGAAATTTGAGAGTTCTGACGAAAAATATGTAAAATATCCGTTCCTATTCAGCTTCTCTCTCCGGCGCAATCCCTTGCTCGATCAGCACCTAGCACGCCCATGAGCAAATTGGAAAGTCTCGACGGTGTTATGCGGCTTTGCGGCACATCCCCACAACTTTCCATTTCGTTCTTTGCACCGTCTATATCATAGCAGAGACTACGCCAAATAACAAGTGTTTGACCCACGCAAAAAGGTGTCTGCACGGGGGCGGCAGACACCTCTGATCCACTATTCATCAAACAGTTTTGAAACAAGGCTTCCTACGGCAACCGCTGCACCGATCCCTGCGGCAAGAGGAGCCGTCGATACCAAGAAAATAGATCCCGCAGATGTGCCGATGGTCGTTCCAAGTGCTCCGATCACCGTGCGGGCTGCTTCCCCTGCCACCCCGCCCGAGACTGTCGCACTGAGAACTTTGTCAAAAATCGTGTCATCCGTCATAATCAATCGCTCCCTTCTCTGTCCATGTACTGTCTCTATCCCGCCATCTACTCATGTGTTATCCGATGCGCCGTAGACAAGCTCCGCCACCGTTGCCGCACCAAGGGCGAGAAGGCCGGGCATCGCACTCATGAGGACTCTGCCGCCGGCGGTCGCTCCCAGTGCCGTTCCCATCCTCGTCGCCGCGACGAGCGGCATGACGCTACCGACAACCTCCTCCATGGCATTCATCAGTTTCTTCGGGTTCTTGTAGTCGTTGCTGAAGTCCCATACCTGCTGATTGTTCGTCATAATCACGCACTCCCTTCCTGTGTACCGATTTCCTTATCCTACGGCTTCGTTTCTTGTCTCCCGCCGCTCACACACATAATATAACACGCCGATACCCTTCGGAACTGCAAAAAAACCTGCACATTTGTCTTCGTCTGTGGGAAAGATGTTCGTGCAGCAATAAATATCCACCCGCATAGCGGGTGGTTTTTCATTTTCGGGCATAGCCCTTA
>ERZ772960.3440-NODE-3440-length-10639-cov-9.248866_pt1 | contig 10639 bp, 11 predicted proteins | sample MGYA00580678_ERZ772960 | MGnify/ENA primary metagenome ERZ772960 (study PRJEB29015, sample SAMEA2737930) | human oral metagenome | biome: human oral; feature: human-associated habitat; material: dental | place: China | collected 2059 ...
ATGCAGAGGACAAGAGAGAGTGCTGCCTGCGGCAGGACAGAGCGCGGCTCCGCCGGCGCAGCAGTATTTCCTTCCATAGTACCCCCCTTACGAAAAAACGGCTCACGCCGCCAAAGCGCGAGCCGTTCGATAACACGAAATATTTTAGAAGTCTGCCGTCACGGAGAGCATAAAGGTACGTCCCGCTCCAAGGAACACGGCATTGCGGTCAAGTGCACGCCAGTAATTCTTGTTGAAGAGATTATACACATCTGCACGGACAGTCACGGGCGTATCACCGGCATTGAAACGATAGCGTGCCCCGAGATCCCAACGCATCCACGGTGATACACGGAGTGTATTCGCTTGGTTGACATATGTAGAGGAGTTATAGGTCATGTGCGTTGAGAGCGTCAGCCCAGGAACACCGTGGATGTCCTGCTCCACGCTGAGCACTGCTGTATAGCGCGGGGTTCCCTCCTGTATATTGCCGTCATATACACCACCTGCTGTTTTCTTATAGGTCGCATTCAACCACGTCATACCGCCCGTCAGGCGCGTCCCCTTCTTCGGCTCACCGAAGAAGTTCCACTCAATGCCGCGATTGCGCACCTCACCGTTTGCCGCATCGATATTGGTTACAGGATCGAGCAGCATTGCAGGTGTCTTGATAGAGAAGAAGCTCACTGTTGTTGCTACTTTGTTAAAGTCAAATTTCGCACCAACCTCATACTGCTTTGCAACAAACGGCTTCATCTTCTCGCCTGGATTGGATGCAGAGTTGTCTGCCTCATCCCCATCCTTAAGCCCCTGAATGTAGTTCACATAGAGGGAGACCTTGTTGTTCAGCTTATGCACAATCGCAAATGCAGGTGAGAATTTTGCCTCTTCATACTCAGAGTACTGCGTCTGGCGTCCAGTTCCAGACTGCGGATTGGGATAATTCTTGATTGTGATCTGCTGATAACGACCGCCGACGACGAACGTCCAACGCCCATCATTCGTTGTCATAACATCAGAGAGTGCAATGCTGCGCAGCGTCTCGGAGTCGTTCAGCGGGGTACGCTTCGTATAAGAGCCGAGCCACGAGCCGACATCCTTCCACTCTGGAGCATACATATTCGTGAAATAGCGTGCTCCATTTCCGAACTGATTTTGGAACATATAGCGTTTATAGTGCATCTGGGATGCCGCAAGTGTCAGTTCATGATCGATTCCCTTTGTATCGACCTTCGCCTTGAGTCCGATCTCGCCCGAGATGGATTTGTTGATCTGGTTGTTATAACGATGAGTGATGCGCGATCTACCATCGATTCGGTCCATCATAAACTCATTGTTCAACGTATCCTGATTTGTAATACGCATACCAAGCGCAGCATAGCCCGTCAGGTTCTTGTCGAAGTCATATTCCGTGCGCAGCATACCGAAGCGTTCACGAATCTGACGGAACGTTCCGGGCGCACCGAATTTGGCATTTCGATCCACATGCGGCACCTTCCCGCCAAGCTGATTGATAATATTCTTGTTGATTTGCAGACGATACTGTGCATTCTCAACGCGGTTGCTGATCGCGCCGAAGTCAAACGTTGTGCGGCTCCGATCCGTATTATAGTCGAGCGCGACAAAGCCGGAGTGTGTGTTCACATGCTCGTCACGGAATGAGGCTCCACCCTTATTATTATAGAGATTAATACGAATGCCGAGTTTTCCGTCACCCGTCCGGCGACTTATATCAATATTCTGCCCGAACTGGGTCTTATTGCCGTAAGAGAGTGTGACGCTCGTCTTCGGATCCTTCCCCGCACGCTTCGGGATGAAATTGATCGTACCACCGAGCGAGCCATTCGGTGCCATACCGCTGAGGAGTGCACCAACGCCCTTCAAAACCTCCACACGATCCACATACTCCGTTCCACCATAAAACCGCGGTGCAACACCATAGAGACCATCGAGCTGTGTATCCTGCTGTTGTGCCTTGAAGCCGCGAATCATCCATGCCTGTGAAACTGTAGAAAGCGTAAGGTCTGCGACGGACGGGTCATTGACAATAACATCAACGACCGAGTTCGCCTGCTGATTCTCGATGAGTTCGTTGTTAAACGTCGTGACGTTGAACGGAACTTCCATAAAGTCACGCTCACCGAGCACGCCGAGATGGCTCTGACGTGCAATCTGCCCGCCCGCATAGACGGCTGGATTCTCTACCGGTGCCTCGACCGGCTGCGAGACGGGACGCTGCCCTACGACCTCGACGGTGTCGAGATCATAGGAGTCCATCGCCGTATCCTCCGCCGCAAATGCCGTCATTGGCAGTGCTGTGACAGCCGCCGCTGTAAGGGCAATCCCGATACGGCTCTTCAACTTTTTCGATTCATATTTCACTTGAAAACCTCCATGTCATCCCACTTCCCAAATTCCTTGTGTTCTCTTACGAGAATGAGAACGAACGGTTTACGCGGCACGCGACCGGCTCATCGTAGATGTTGCTTGCTGGCTCAAAGCTATAGGTGTACGCCGCCGTAATCGCCGCCTGATCGAGCTCTGCGTGCCCCGATGAGCTCGTAACATCGACGCTCTGCACGCCGCCGTTTGCCCCAACCACGATGGCAAGCCCGACCGTCCCCGTGATCCCCTTACGCTCGAGCTCCTTCGGATAGGCGGGCGCAGAGCCCGAGAGGAGCTTCGGCGGAACGCTCGGTCGCTGCGCCGCTGCGGCATCGCGCCCTGTGCTCTCACCGCCGCCTGTACTTTCCGAGGGTGCAGCACTTGGCTTCTCACTCTTTCCCTCAGAGGTACTCGGTGCAGTGCTCGAATTTGTCGCGGCAGTCTTCGGCGTATCCTTCGGCTGCTCCTGCTGCTCTTGCGGCTGCTCCTTCTTCGGCGGCTCAAGCGGGATATCGTCGATGCTCGGCATCGGCGCAGCCGCCTCTGCCGCAGGCTCGGGTGCACTCTCCGGCGCAGACGCATCGTAGATCTCAACGTCTATCGGGCGCTTTTCCGGCTCCGTCGCCATCGAGAAAAGCCCCATCGCTGCAGCCGCAATCAGAATGCAAAAATGTATCCCGAACGATGCCCCCCACGACAGATACTTTTCCTTCACCGTAACATCCAAATTTTCACCCCCCATAAACATCATATGTCTACAATGATAACCCCTATCATTTTTAGCGTGCATATAATAACATAAAGTAACGACTTTGCCTAGAGGGAACACAAAAAAAGTGGACGACTGCACGAGATTCATCTCCGAATCCGTACATCGTCCACCTTTATGTCTTTTCACACGCCGTCTCATATTCTGCGGGCAAAGAAATGACGAAGTCCTGTGGAGAAAGCGTCCGATGTCCGCGTGACGTGTTCTCACTTGTGACATTTGCAAGCGTAAAGGGTACAACCTCCGTCCCGTAGAGTGCGACAATCCAACGAATCGGTCGGATAAAGCGGAAGTCCAGATCACCCCAGCGCATACTGTTCGGCAGAGAGATCGCACGGATGAGTTCGGGCAAGAGTTTCGTGAGCAGCTGTGCCGTCTCCGAGCCCTTTTCATGCACAGAGGCATAGACGCCGCCCCGCTGAATGAGTGCCGAGGGCTTGATCCCCTGCCCGCGCGCAAAGCCCCCAACCACCTTCGTCGGATTTCCCTCCGCATCAAAGGAAATGGCGAGCGATGGGCCACGCGTCTCCGTGCTGACATTCTCCTGATTCATCTTGTTTCAAGCCACGCGCCGACACCGACCAATTCGTTCTTGTAAAAGTAGTGTCAATCCACGCGCCCCGTGCGGGGCGCGACTTGAAAGAGTTTGCAGAATGGGCATCAAAAAATGTTTCAATCCACGCGCCCCGTGCGGGGCGCGACGTACGCGAGATCATTCACGCGCCCGCGTGCGGAGTTTCAATCCACGCGCCCCGTGCGGGGCGCGACAGGAGCGGGCACGCATGGCGGCACTTGATGCGCTGTTTCAATCCACGCGCCCCGTGCGGGGCGCGACTCATGTGGCGGGGTTATTCTCCACGCCGACGACAGTTTCAATCCACGCGCCCCGTGCGGGGCGCGACCAACACTTCCGCTTGATGGTCCTGCTTTCCCGTTGTTTCAATCCACGCGCCCCGTGCGGGGCGCGACACTCCGCTCATAAATCACCTTCTCCCTTTTCGCAGTTTCAATCCACGCGCCCCGTGCGGGGCGCGACATTTTCTCGCCATGACTTCTGCGCGACGGAGGAGGTTTCAATCCACGCGCCCCGTGCGGGGCGCGACTGCCGTTTGGGTATGCGGCGGGCATTTTCGGTTGGTTTCAATCCACGCGCCCCGTGCGGGGCGCGACTTTGCAGTGATTAGCAGGATGTGCTAGAGTTTATAGTTTCAATCCACGCGCCCCGTGCGGGGCGCGACGATCACCTCATTGCGTCCGTCGGCGTAGGTGACGTTTCAATCCACGCGCCCCGTGCGGGGCGCGACTTAAGGATATTAAGGCGGCACTGTTGGACGGTGCGTTTCAATCCACGCGCCCCGTGCGGGGCGCGACCGCTTACATACTTTGCGGGTGATGCCGTCTTGGGTTTCAATCCACGCGCCCCGTGCGGGGCGCGACATCATTCGGTCTCCGTCCTCCGGCATTGCGATCAGTTTCAATCCACGCGCCCCGTGCGGGGCGCGACAGGTCACACACTGGATTATTTTTATACGCTCTCCGTTTCAATCCACGCGCCCCGTGCGGGGCGCGACGACGATGGGCGCACATACCGCGAACTTTTCGGCGTTTCAATCCACGCGCCCCGTGCGGGGCGCGACCGATACCGTCAATCCCATGCACAGGGTAGACGCGTTTCAATCCACGCGCCCCGTGCGGGGCGCGACAGGGCGTATACTCGTCCATATCGTAACCTCCTCTTGTTTCAATCCACGCGCCCCGTGCGGGGCGCGACGAGGATATATAGCGTTTCTTCCCAACGCATACGCGTTTCAATCCACGCGCCCCGTGCGGGGCGCGACAGCTTAACAACAACCTCCCAGTTATTGAGTTTTAGTTTCAATCCACGCGCCCCGTGCGGGGCGCGACACGCAAACAACCGCTGTTCCTGCACCTCGGGCAGTTTCAATCCACGCGCCCCGTGCGGGGCGCGACGTCGAGAGGTCGCCGTTTTCCTCCATGTAGAGTCGGTTTCAATCCACGCGCCCCGTGCGGGGCGCGACGCTTTTCATGCGTATAGATGCCGTTGTCGATGACGTTTCAATCCACGCGCCCCGTGCGGGGCGCGACGCTTTTCATGCGTATAGATGCCGTTGTCGATGACGTTTCAATCCACGCGCCCCGTGCGGGGCGCGACGTGTCTGCATCTCCCCGCAGTGCGGGCATGGGACGTTTCAATCCACGCGCCCCGTGCGGGGCGCGACTGGCCATCCTCCGGCATGATTAAGATCGAGGATGTTTCAATCCACGCGCCCCGTGCGGGGCGCGACCGCGGATGTTGTATTTCGTGCCCAGTTCCTCAATGTTTCAATCCACGCGCCCCGTGCGGGGCGCGACACCGGAGTCAGCTATCTCATCTGCGATCAGCTCGTTTCAATCCACGCGCCCCGTGCGGGGCGCGACGGCTGCTCTCCTGCATTGAGGAGTTTGTGCGTATGTTTCAATCCACGCGCCCCGTGCGGGGCGCGACGTATCTGGATTCCGTTCGCAGTACAACAATCTGGGTTTCAATCCACGCGCCCCGTGCGGGGCGCGACGAGGAGCACAAAACTCTTTGGTTGAAAGTTAAAAGTTTCAATCCACGCGCCCCGTGCGGGGCGCGACTGCTTTTATAACAAGTTCAATTGCATCTTTGCTAGTTTCAATCCACGCGCCCCGTGCGGGGCGCGACGTGCAGTGAAAGTAGATTGGTTGGGATATATAAGAGTTTCAATCCACGCGCCCCGTGCGGGGCGCGACAATCTGAAACATTTCCAGCCTTAGATATAGCTGGTTTCAATCCACGCGCCCCGTGCGGGGCGCGACAATGCCCCTTTCTTTGTTGCACTCGCTCACGAAAGGTTTCAATCCACGCGCCCCGTGCGGGGCGCGACATGAAATCTTGACTTATGATAAGTGTCTTATAAAGTTTCAATCCACGCGCCCCGTGCGGGGCGCGACGGTGGGAGGAGTTCACAGGACAAATAGCAGAGCGTTTCAATCCACGCGCCCCGTGCGGGGCGCGACCACTTGTGGAAACTGTGGATAACTTATTTTTTCAAGTTTCAATCCACGCGCCCCGTGCGGGGCGCGACAGCAAAAGAGGTCACAATTTCCCTCTTTTGCCACATATTCATGGGTGTTACCCGCCATGAATATGATTTTCTCGGTGCACATGCCCCACGCCCCTCCTTTAGCGTGATTCACGCACCTACATTTTTACACTTGATTTTCTGTTCACTTCACCTTCGCACTCTTCCAAGTGCTCATATGATGATAGCAGCCTCCATGTCATAGGACTCTTTGACACCATAGTGCGTCACTTTTGGTCCTATATCTTTGCCAAGATAATAAAATCGAAGGCTGTCGGTCTGCAAGTCGATGATCTCAAGCAGCGCAAGCTCCAACTTCTTACACTGGGTCGGGTCGACCTTGCACTCAAAAACAGAGTTCTGCACACGTTGTCCGTAGGCACGACATTTGCGTGCAACCTGCCGCAGACGCCGACGTCCATCGGCATCAATGGTACTAATATCATAGGTGATTAAAACATACATGGCAAGCCCCTATTTCCACAAAAATGGCGGGTATGCATCGAGATCGCCGCGCAGGTGACGAGCAAAAAGCAGCGCCTGCACATGAGGTACAAGCCCCCATTTGATTTTTTCCTCCATGAAAGGATGGGTTATGCCCCCTTCTTTGTGTGTATGCCACGCTTCCAAAATCTTCTTACGCCCGTCATCGGTCAGCCGAACAGCACCGCTTTCCTCCATGCAAAAGTCTTTTCTGCTGATCTTTTTTTGGTTGACCATAGAAAACGCTGTGCGATCTGCGATCGGGCGTAGTTCCTCCATCAGATCAAGAGCAAGCGACTGTCTGCCAGGACGATCACGATGCAAAAAGCCGACATATGAATCCAGCCCCACCCCCTCAAGTGCAGCCCCTACATCATTCATTAAGAGCGCGTAGAAGAAGGAAAGCAGACAGTTCATGTTGTCGAGCGGTGGTCTCCGATTGCGTTCTGTGAAGAAAAAATCTTCTTTTTGCTTGAGGATCATATCGTCGAACACAGAGAAATAGCTGACTGCAGCCTTTCCTTCGACACCGCGCAACTCCTCCAAATTAGCAGTATACATGACCTCTTGACAGGATGTCCGCAGAAATTCGCTAATGCTCTGAAACTTCTCCCCGTCAATCCGCATAGCATGGTCTCTTCGTGTCCGCTCGATTGTCCAGCGTGCATTGTAAATCTTGCCAAGAATGAAGTTTTTTGCAAGCACAAGACTTGCATCTTCATCATCCGCACGTCGATACTGTTCTCTGCGCAGGAGGACGTTGCCGTTCATCTTGCCAATGACACGCGCCTGAAAGCGCCCCTCTGGCGTCATAAATGTCAGCGCAATGTTCTCCTCGGCACATTTTCGCATAAGGGCCGGACTTGCACCTGTATAGCCAAACGTGGTAATCTGCTCAAAGTTATGAAGCGGAAAACGTGCGAGCTCCCGCTCCTCGCGGATGACTACGACGTTCCCGCCATCGAGTGCAAGATATGCCTCGTCTTGATTGACAAAGAGCGTATTCAAAAGAGGTTTCATTCTTCTGCGAGCCTCCTCTCAAGATACTTTCTCGCAGAACCGAGCCGATTCAGCTTCGGCATACAGACCTGATTCAGCGAACAGTTTACGCACCCCTTACGCCGCTTGACAAAAGGTGTATTCCCTCTTTGGATATACTGACGCATTTCCTGTACCAGAACAGGAATCCGCTGTTTTAGTTCATCTGAGAACTCCACCTTGACACGACGGCGTATTTCCCCATAGTAGAGATATCCATAGGGAATATCTGCCATGAGCATATCCTCAAGGCAGAGTGCCTGAAGAGTCAGCTGAAGGACGTCCTCCTCCCCCTCTTTAGGCTTTCCACGCTTGTACTCGATTGGAACAACGCAGTAACATCCCTCGTAAGAGGGAATGCGCACACCCGATGGATTCGCATGGAACTCCACCACATCACACGCTCCGGAGATTCCAAGTCGGCTTGATGCGATGCGCATTCCACGCACAACAATCTTATTACCGCGCTTTTCCCTCAGCGTCTCATCATGCGCTTTTTCGTGCAGGGCATTTCCCTCAACTGTCAGAACATTTTCCTGCCAATGCTGCTCGAGATGAATCAACCCCCACTGGCGCGGGCAGAAAACATAATGCTGAATCTCCGAGAGCATAAGGTACTCTGCTTCAGCATACCCCATATCAATCGACCAAACTTCCCTCGACGTATTTCTCAATACGAATACCGTCGATGGCATAGAGTGCACTATCGTCGATGATGTAGTCCCCCAGACTTGTCGGTGTTTCTACGTCCACCTTTTTCTGTGCCGAAATACTGCGATGCACCTTCGCACTCGGTGCACTGCCCGTCTTACTCGAATGCTCGACCCAATAAAAATGGCTCAGTTCCATGCTTCCCTCAGGGCGGGCGGAGGAGGCATCGTTCTCAAAAATGGTACGGAGTGCCTCCTTGACCTTTACTGCATCCTCCTCACTGAAACCGGTCTTCTCTGCGAGCTGGACATTGATGCTGCCTTGGAATTTATAGACACCAAAGTCGACGCGATACTTCATCCCCATCGTATCCGAGCCTTTCTTGTCCCCCGGCTCGTTGTTGACGCTCTTGGTGATCTGTACACCCGTAATGGTAACAGGGTCGAGGCTGACCGCCGTATGAATCGTCACAGGACCGCGAACACCAACAGAAACAGAGTCAACGCCCTGCTTCTTTGCCTCCTTGAGTGCAAATACCTGACCAAATGCACGCACGTCGATCCATGCCTTGCAAGCCTCCTCAGCAAAGATACGGGTGCGTCCTTGCTCCTTGTCCTTCATCTTCAGCGGTTTATCCATCGCAGGATTTGCCTCAACGCGCGCACGGATGCTGTCACATCCGTCATCAACGCGTTCGTTGGACTGAACGAGCACCTTCTCGCCTGCATCCTGCAAACGGTTACGGAGCTTACGCTTGAGGCACACATCGGAGATTTCGCCGTAGCCGCCGTAATCCGTGCGTGGCTGATTTCCGTTCAGAGGGTCGCCGTTTGGATTCGAACGCTCAACCATGATGAATCCGATAAAATCAATTTTCTTCGTCAGTGCAGCCATCATGCTTCCTCCTCTTGCAGGGCTTCTTTCTTCTTACGGTTCTCTTCCCGTTCCAGTTCCATCGCGTACTGCTGGCAATAGTAACCAAGCAGAAATTTCCCGTTCAGTGGACGATCCGAGAGAAAATCATCGTCGTGGAACATACTGCCAATCTTACTGATGAGCTTACGCTCCTTGCCTCCATACATTTCGCGTTTTTGCTGATAGGGCAGCAGCTTTCTCTGGAGGGTCATCCATGTCGAGGCAGGACGGGTCGAAAAAATTTCCATATAACGCATGGCGTTTGTTGTACGGCTCCCCATCTCATCCCGACTGAAGGTTGCACGCTCCATCTGATCCGCAACTGCGATCAGTCTGCCGAACAGATACGAGCGATCTGCCTTCGATTCATCAAGTGCCACGGTGTATACCTCCTTTGTATGGTTGAGGCGGCGCGCAATCACGGAGCACGCCGGCTCTAAAATCTGTCTGCGCCATCCATAGTAATCATCACAGACCGCACGCTTTACAGCACGGCTCATCACCATGCGCTCCATATCCACGGGCAGGGGATTGCCATGCAGGATTGCGTAAAAGATCCGCTCCAACTCAAGCTTCATCTGACTGTCGCCGACACTCACACCGTGACAAGCCTCAACAAGCCGTTTGGGGGCGGGTACGCCGAAATAAACAAACGACTCGTCTTTCTCACTGTCATAGCCGTGCTGACGCCAACGACCAAGACTGTGCCACTTCTCAATTCGTTCGATAAAATCTTCGCCTGCCATCTCACTATAATAGCAGATGGAAAGCCGCCCCTTCGTTGCGGCATCGAGAACCATGACGTTGACCTGACTCATCTCTGCCTGCTTGAATGTGTGGCGATAACCTGTGAGTGCCTTTGTCAGAGACTCCGCCCAGCCTTTCAGTGACGAGGGGCGTGCCATTCCTGCAGGTCGCCTCCTGCGTGTCAGGCGTGCCGTATCATCGAATATAGGCGGTGGCATTTGCCCGCACCGCCCCCATGCAAGAAACACACGTCCGTCATGTGTATACCCCTGATTGCGTGCAAGCCACATAAGCGCATTCATCGCTTTCTGCGAACTCTCATAACCAATGGAGATACATTCCCCCCCGTCGACAAAACGACCACGGAAGGTAAATCCGCTCATATCATTCGATGAAATAATCTTTGCGCCGTCTCCCGGAAAACGAATTCCCTTTCCATGTTTATCGGTAGGCGGCATTTTTTTGCCCGTAGCATAGCAAAGCTGTTCCTCCGCCTGTGAAAAACGCTGTTGAAAGAACGTCTGATAATCTTTTTGCAGATGTGTATCATTCCACAGTTCCGGAC
>ERZ772960.3441-NODE-3441-length-10636-cov-11.775352_pt1 | contig 10636 bp, 10 predicted proteins | sample MGYA00580678_ERZ772960 | MGnify/ENA primary metagenome ERZ772960 (study PRJEB29015, sample SAMEA2737930) | human oral metagenome | biome: human oral; feature: human-associated habitat; material: dental | place: China | collected 2059 ...
AGAAGCTGCCGATCGACGATGTGCCCGACCTCATCTTCACCGAGGTCATGCGCGATGTCGATCTCGTCGTCTCCGTCGCGCACGTCGGCGGCGTCGATCCCGAGGCAAGCCACTCCACCATCGAGATGCGCCGCGCCATTGTCGCGTTCAACCTGCCGCTCTTTAAGCTCGACAACGTCCGTCTCGAGGGCACGCACGCGCATATCCACGGAACGCTCGGCGACTATACCGTCCACCTCGGCAGCGGCATCGTGCAGCAGAAGGCGGGCGCAATGATAAACGTCCTGCCCGTCCACAGCCAGCACCGCGGGCGCCTCTTCCTCCCGTTCCTCGACGAGGATCCGAAGACGGCGGAGATCATGTCCAAGATCGTCCTCTTTGCCGAGGACGGCAAGATCAAAGATCCGTTTATCTTGGAGCAGATCAAGACGAAACAGTGATCGGTTGATAACAGACCTGTGCATGCTCCACGTGACAAGCGCTTGCGTGGAGTTCGCATAGGACGTTTCATATCATCCATCACAGCACAAAAAAACCGCACGGAACTCTGATCGGTCATTCCACCGACTCAGAGCCCTGCGGTTTTTCTTTGCAGTAGTATTCGATTGTTCAATGATTTCCTCCGCGTGCGGAACTACGCCGACGCCGCCTCGGCATCCGTCGTGGGACGCACGCCCTGCAGTTCGACAATGTACGGATCGCCGAACAGCTCGCGCGTCGCGTCGCTGTGGATATCCTCCTCCAACGAGCGCAGCGAACGCGTCAGCGAGGCGATGTCGAGCTCGTATGCCTCACCGCCCATGCGGTGCAGCTGCCGAATCTCCTCCCGATAGGCGAGCCGCTGTGCACGCATCCCCTCGATGAGATCATCATCCTTCGCGGGATAAATCGCCGCCGCACGCACCATCGCGTGGATCGGAATCCGTTTTGCCGGATCGTCCAGCACCGCTGCGAGTGATATGACCGCCATGACAGCCACCTCATTTCCTTATGAGTATTATTGATCGTATGCACCTGCACACAATCTGTAGCAAGACATTTCCCTTGTCCCATATTCATTATAAGAAAAAACGAGCACCTTGAATATAGTCCTTTTTTCCCTTTTTTGCTTTTTTTATCAAAACATAATCCCTTTTTATCTTTGCAATATCAAATTTATATGAAAACATTTTACTTTTCGCTATTGAATTTCATTCTCTCATATGCTATATTATCTACAGGCTTTCGTTTGAGACCATAGCCTGCGGAAAGGATATGGTTCCCGGAGCTCTCCTAAAATATAATACACAGCAAAAACACCCCGCAACTGCTCATTGCGGGGTGTTTTTGTGCGCTCAGTGCGCGTGCGGGAGCTTGCAGTCGCGCCCCTTGATGTGATCGTAGAGCCAACGTGCAAGGAAGTCGAGGATACCGAGCAGATACTCCTGCTGGTTCTCGTCGATGGCTGCCAGATCGATCTCGCTGACCTTCTTCATAAAGCGCAGATGCAGTGCACGGTGACTGAAGCGGTGCGGGTCGCCCACACTCTCCGCATATGCCTCCTCGCTCTCAAAATGCGTGCCGGCATAGGCGGCAAGCTCCTCCAAGATGGCGACGATCTTGTCGTATTTATCCTCGGACACATCCTCCATCACGAGTTCATAACACTCGTTCGTGAGGTCGAAGAGCTTGCTGTGCTGCGCGTCCACGGACGCGATTCCCGTCAGATAATCATCAGTAAACTCGTATTTCATTTTGATCGGTCTCGCTTTCCCAATACCCCGTTTCCTTCCCCTGCGTCAGCCCCGCTTATTTTTTCTTGGTCTTCTTTGCCTTAGCGGCGGGCTTTTTCTCCTTTGCGGCGGGGGCTTTCTCCGCCTCCTCCTGCACAGCAGCTTCCTCCTGTGCTGCCGTCTCCGCAGTGCTTTCCTCTGCGGCGGTAGCAGCCGCCTGTGCGGCACGCTGCGCGGCGATGTCCTCCTCCTTCGGAATGCGGCAGTCCATGATCTTGATGTGACCGTAGAGCCAGCGCGCGAGGAAGTCAAGAATCTTGAGCAGATATTCCTGCTGATTCTCGTCGATGGCATCGAGGTCGATCTCGCTGAGTTTCTGGATGAAGCGCAGATGCTGATAGCGCTCGCTGAAGCGCCGCTCGTATTGGATGCGCTCCATATACGCCTCTTCGTTGGCAAAATGCGTTGCCGCATACGAGCGCAGCTCCTCCAGTAGCGTGACGATGTTGTCGAAGCGGTCGACCGCCTCTTCATCCATCACGAGCTCATAGCATTCATTCGTCAGATCAAAGAGCTTCGCGTGCTCTTCGTCAATCGCATCGATTCCTGTCAGATAGTCTTTTGTGAGTTCATACTTCATATTTTGCTCTCCTCTCCGATAAAAGGCGGGTCAGTCCCAGCCTTGGAATTCCCAATAGCGCTCTGCCGCATCGATAAACGCATAAAAACCGTTCGTGCGAATGGTATCGGTGGAGATCCGCACAAGCGTCCAACGCCCGTCCGCTTGCCGTACCAGTTCCATCGTGAGGGCGCCTTCGGGCAGAAGCCGCCCATAGTCACTATCATCGCCGCGCACGAGGATGTTCACCGTGGCACGATCCCCCGCGATCCGCGCAGGTTCGAGGCTTGCCGCATAGTGTGCCGCAAAGGCGCGCATCTCATCCGACCCCCAGCGTGCATTCCCTTCCGCCTTCGTTATGGGCACACGCGCCTCGTCAAAGTAAAAATCCAGCACGGCACGCGCCGTACCGATGTATTCCGCACGGTGCGTCGCCATGTAGTCATACATAAAGGCGGTGTCGTGGCGGAAGAACCAGTCGGAGGTGTGCCGCTCATGGAGTGTGACAATGTTGTCCGCGAGGAGCGCAGTCGCGTCCGCATGCATGGCGGCGAGCACAGCATCCTCGTCCACGTATTCGTCAAAGAGTGCGCGATCCTCCGTCGCGACGGCGCGTGCAATCGCGTGCAGTGCCGCCTCCGGCGTACGGTCGCGATGATAGCAGTAGCCCGTGTACGCGCCGCCGATGAGCACTGCCGCGAGAAGCACGAGCACGCCAAGGCGCAGACGGTGTGTCATAGAAAGCCCTCCTCTGCAAATTTATCTATCCGTTGGGGCAAGTCCCACGCGAACGCTTGCGTAACGAAGCGTTCGCGTGGAGCACGCAGGCAAAAAGCGCAATGCTCCCCCATCAATTCTCGGGGCTTTTGAGCAGCCGCGCCCGCCGCTCCGCCTCGCCCACAGCGTAGGCAAAATGCGTGCGCAGATAGCTGTCGATCGTCTGCCCGATGTATTTCTTGCCCATGAGGTCGGGGTGGAGGCCGTCTGTCGTATACTTTTCCTCAAGTTCTCCATTCTCATCTGCAAGGACACTAGCGACATCAATGCTGTACTCCTGCTGCATGACCCAGTTGTTGATGTAGTCACGGTGCGCCCACCAATCAGGCGGCGGGGTGGTGATCGTCATGCGTGCGGTCATGAGCGCGGGGCGGATCGGCGTCGCCGTCAGAAAGATTGGCGTGATGCCGTGCGCCCTGCATTTCTCGCGCAATGCCGCGAGGTTGCGCACCGTCTCCGCGCCGTAGATGCCGGCGCGGAAGTCGTTGACCCCGCCCATGATGAGGAGGACGCGCGGGGAAAAGGGAAGGACATCGCGCTCAAACCGCGCGAGCATCTCCGCCGTGGTATCGCCGCTGTGTCCGAGATTTTTCACGGGGACGGTGCAGTACGTCTCCCAGTCGTAGAGGATATAGGAGGGCGGCACGGTGATTGCGCCGCCGCCGTGCGTGATACTGTCCCCGAGCGCCGCAATCGGCGTGCGCTCCGCAACGGTGAACGAGCCATACGCCGACCAGTTCGAGATCGGCGTGCCCGACTCCGTTATGCCGCGCACGCGGTAGACGTACGTGCCCGGCACGGTGAACGGCATATCGTCGTAGACATCGTACTCGCCCCCGCGCAACGTATGCACGTAGCGATCACGATCCGCCTCGCGGCGGTAGACCTCGACCTCATGCACCTGCTGCCCCGCGAGCGGAACCCACGCGTAGACGGGGTAGAGTGGCGCGTATGCCATCGCGTCGAACTGTGCCGTCAGCACGGGCGCATCGGGATCCACCGTCTCCGCGCGCACGGGGCGCGGCTCCGATGCCGCCGCAAGCGGCGCGCCATCGTAGCCAAGCGGCTGCACCGTCCAGTAGAGATCGTCCGCCGTGCCGTATGTCATGAGCGGCAGATGCAGCCCCGTCGTATAGACGTACTCCATCGTCGCAACTGTTTTCTTCGTCGCACCCGCGCTGCCGCGCAGAACGCGCACGGCGTAGCGCACTGCCGCAGGGTACGGCTCCCAACGCAGCATAACGGAGGAAATGCGCGTGTCCTGCGTCTCGGCTGTCGCCGTCTCGCGCACCGTCTGCTCCGTGATCTCCCGCATCGCACGCTCCGCCTTTCCGATTGCCTGCGCGCCATGGCGCGGTGTATCCTTTGCTGCCGCCCCTGTGGGCACGACAGTAAGCAATAGTATGACGGCGAAAAGCGCCCCCACGCTCCGCCTGACCATCCCCATCCGCATTCAGTCCTCTTCCACCGATCGAATGTACTCCTCGCCGATTGCCTCGCGCGCGGCGGCAAGTGTCGGCGCAAGCAGTGTACGCGCCTCCTGTGCCGTGGGAGCTGCCGCCGTGACCCGCACGAGACAGCCATCCTCCTTTGCGTAGGTCGCAACGGAGGGATTCTCCCCGTCGACGAGGCTTCCAAGGCGGTCGGCAACGGGCGACTCCCCGACGGGCAGCCCCTTTTCCGCCATCGAATAGAGCTTCACATTCATTGAGACGAAGACCTTGTCGCTCTTTCCGCGCAGGAAGACATCGCACGCCGTCTCAAACATCGGCTTCATCTCCTTCGGCGGCCCCGGGAGCATGATGCACGCGCGGCCGTCCTTCTCGATGATAACGCCGGGCGCGGTGCCGTGGTCGTTCTGCAGGACGATTGCGCCCGAGGGCACGGTCGCCTGCTTGCGCATGCTGTCACTGAGCGCAATGCCGCGCTTTGCCGCACGCGCCTCGAGCCTGCGCAGCGCCTCGGGATCCTCGACGGGCGCAGAGCCGAAGTAGGAGATCAGCATCTCCTTCGTCAGATCGTCCTTCGTGGGGCCAAGCCCCCCTGTCGTGATGACGCAGTCCGCGCGCGTGTATGCGATGTCGAGCGCGGCGCGCAGACGCGCGGGGTTGTCGCCGACGACAGTCTGATAGTAGGCGTCCAGCCCCATGTGTGCAAGATGGCGCGCAATATGCTGCGCATTCGTGTTCACAATGCTCCCCATGAGCAGCTCTGTGCCCACGCTGATGATTTCAACAATCATGCAATACTCCTTTGCAGGCGATAATCCTTCTAGTGTATTGTACTACAAAAGACCTATGTAGAAAAGGGATTTTCACTATTTTTGTCGAAAATAGTGAGGTGATACGCTATAATATCAATACATCATACGCGATCGATATGGAAATGACATGAGGACGACGACGTGAAGCAAATCATTCTGAACGCCGACGATTTCGGTCGGCACACACTCATCAATCGCGCCGTGGAACGCGGCGTACGCGATGGGATCCTGCGCTCGGCGACGATCATGCCCGGCGGCGCGGCATTTGATGATGCGGCGACACTTGCCGCGCGTACGCCTACACTCGGCGTCGGCATCCATCTGACACTCGTGAACGGCAATCCCGTCCTGCCCCCCTCAGAGATTCCCTCGCTCGTGACGGAGGCGGGCGTCTTCGTGGACGATCATACGGCGTTCGCCGTACGTCTGCTGCGCGGTGCGGTCAATCTCGATGAGGTGCGCGCAGAGCTCGCGGCACAGCTGCGGCGCGTCGAGGCGGCGGGGATTCATCCGACGCACGCGGACAGTCACCAGCACATGCACGTCCTGCCGGGCGTGATTGACATCGCACTCGATCTCTCTCGTGCGGCAGAGATTCCCGCGATGCGCGCGCCACATGCGCCGCTCTTTGCGGGAAACTTCGGCGGTGTGGGGCAACTCATCGGGCGCGCGGGCCTCTCCGTCCTCGCACACCGCGCGGCGGCAAAGGCAAAGGCGCACGGCATCCGTGTCCCCGATCACTTCGCAGGGATCGTCGCGGGCGAGGCGGTCGATACGGCGACACTCACGGCGATTGCGTCAGGACTGAGAGAAGGCGTGACCGAGGTTATGCTCCATCCCGGCACATCCAATGCCGTGCTCGTCCGCGACTGCCTCTGGAATCACGACTTCGAGGCGGAGCTTGCCGCTGTCTGTGCGCCCGCCGTGTGCGACGCGCTCGCAGCAGCGGGCGCGGAGATTGCGAATTTCAGGACGTTTGCGGGACGTACCCACGGATCAGTATCACACGAATAATTTTCTCACATTGAGGAGACGTATGGACAAAATCACAATCATTGTGCCCTGCTACAACGAGGCAGAGGTATTAGCACATTTTTACGACGAGGTGACGGCGGCGACCGCAGGGATCGCAGACGCGGCATTCACCTACCTCTTCATCGACGATGGCAGCCGCGACCACACCCTCGCGGTGATCCGCACGCTTGCCGAGGCGCACGCAAACGTCCGCTACATCAGTTTTACGCGCAATTTCGGCAAAGAACCGGCGATGATGGCAGGCCTCGACTACGCGGACGGGGACGCGGTCATCCTCATGGACGCCGACCTGCAGCACCCGCCCGCCCTCATCCCCGAGATGGTCGCACTCTGGCGCGCGGGCTACGACGACGTGTGCGGGAGGCGCACGAACCGCGCGGACGAGACATTCCTCAAGCGCACGATGGCAAACCTATTCTACCGCTCAATGCAGGCGGTCAGCCGCTTTACCCTGCAGCGCGACGTGGGCGACTTCCGTCTGCTCGATCACCGCTGCGTCGCGGCACTGCGGCTCCTGCGCGAGAATCAGCGCTTTACCAAGGGGCTCTTTACCTGGGTGGGTTTCAAAAAGAAGGAGATTCCGTTCCACGTGCAGCCGCGCGCGGCAGGCACAACGACGTGGAGCTACCCCGCGCTCCTCTCGCTTGCGATTGAGGGCATCACGTCCTTTACGACCGCGCCACTGCGTCTGACGACGGTGCTCGGGCTGATGGTCTCGGCGCTCGCCATCGGCTACATGCTCGTCGTTCTCGTGGACGCCCTGCTCTACGGCAACCCCGTGGCGGGCTATCCGACCCTCATGACGGTGCTGCTCTTCCTCGGCGGCGTGCAGCTCCTCTCGCTCGGCATCATCGGCGAATATCTCGGGCGCGTCTTCACGGAGAGCAAACAACGTCCGACGTATCTCATCGACGAGCGCGACGGGGAGAAGTTCGACTATGCACGAAATGACAGGGAGGCGGGGTAATGCGCGCGGATCTTCTGCGCACGGGGGTGGCGGCGACGGCTGTGTTCGCGTTTATGTTTGCACTGAATCACTTGATGCCCATCCATCGCGACGACTATGATTATGCGATGGTCTGGAAAACGGGCGTGCACCTCGCATCGCTCTCCGATGTCCTTTCCTCAGGTGTACAGCACTATCTGCTCCACGGGGGGCGCACGGTGACGGTCTTCTGCCTGCAGCTCTTCCTCTGGCTCGGGAAAACGGCGTTTGACATTGCAAATGCCCTCATGTTCCTCGCACTCGCCGCACTCGTAACGATGCACGCGCGGCGCTCGCTCGCATTTTGGCACGCGCCGCGCCTGTTTGCGGCGGCAGCACTCCTCCTCTGGCTCGGTCTGCCGCATTTCGGCGAGGTCGCCGTCTGGAAGAGTGGCTCGACCGTCTACCTCTGGTCGGCAGTGCCCGCCTTCCTCTTTCTCCTGCCGTACAATCTCGTGTTGAAAAATCCTGCGACGACACGCACGCGGCGCATATGGGCAGTCCTCCCGATGTTCCTGCTCGGCATCTGCGCGGGATGGTCGATTGAAAACCTCGCCGTGACCGTCGTCCTGCTCGCGTGCGGCGTCTCCCTCTACGTGTGGCGGCGTTATACCGATCTCCCGCCGTGGATGATTGCGGGGGCACTCGGTGCATTCCTCGGGCTGATCGGCCTCGTCGCCGCTCCGGGCAACTACGTGCGCTATGACGAGCAGGGCGCGGGCAAGGGCATCCTCGCGCACATCGGAAATCAGTTTGCGGGGCAGGGTGAGATGATCCTCTACATCCTGCCCGTCCTGCTGCTCATCCTGACTGCATGGCGGCTCTATCGGCGCATAGAGGCGCACACAGATACGACTCCTGCAGAGCGTGCAGGCATCGGGACACTCCTCCTTGCCGCCGCACTCGCCCTCCTCGTACTCTCGTATGTCACGGGCGGCTGGGTCGCGGGCACAATTCGCGACGCGGTCATCAGCGGCGTGCTGACACCGCTTGGGCAGACAAAGCCAAAGACGATCCACCTCTTTACGAATCTCATGAACGGATTCGAGGAAATGGCGATCTACTGGCTGGCAATTCTCCTCTTCTATGCGCGGATCAAGCAGCAGCTTGGCCTGACCGCCGCCTCCATCCGCACGGCAGCGTCGCGCGTCCCCGTGCGTGAGATGCTCCGCTCCTCGCCCACGCTCCGCTACGCCGCATTCCTCATGGCGCTCGCCGTCTGCAACAACCTCGTCATGCTCGCCGCGCCGACCTTCCCGGGACGTGCGACATTCAGCTCTGCCGCGATGTTCGTCACGGCGGCACTTGCACTCCTCGCCGATCCCGCCCTCAGAAAACTCTTCAGCGCGGCGGCGCGGCGGACAATCGCAGCGGCGGCACTCCTCCTCTTTGCCTACACGGGCACAGCCGCACTCCTCATCACACAGGAGATGCACACGGCAGACGCGGCACGCATCGCACAGATCGAGGCGGCACGCGCACGCGGCGAGACGGTGGTGCATTTCGCCCCCATCACAAACATGAACCGTGCCCTGCGTCACGTCTACTATGAGGACTGGGACAATAATGTGACGAAGGAGGGGGCAATCAAGTATTTCGGACTGACGGATATTGTGGTGGAGAAATGACATTTCGCCGCGTCTGTGCTACAATGATGTAAAATATGTTGGAATTTGTGCAACGGAACGTTCGCGTTGGACTCCCCCGCTGTACGAATCTGTCTGCCTCATTGTATTGAAAGGAGCTGCATACATCCTTGGACAGTTCCCTATCCGACCTCATTGCACTCATCCTGCTCCTCATCTGCCTCTCGGCGAACGCCTACTTCGCGCAGGTCGAGACCGCGCTCACCGCATCCCATCGCGGACGCCTCGAGCGCCTCGCCGAGGGCGGTGACGAGGATGCCGCTCGCGCACTTGCCCTCCTCGAGCACGCCGCACGCCCGATTGCAATGGCACAGGCGGGTGTCACCTGCATGAGCCTCCTCATGGGGCTCGGCATTGGACTCCTCGCCCTGCCGACCTTTGGCAGATTCCTCGAGCGCCTGCTCCCGGGCATGGAGGTCTACCTCGTCGCCCTCGTCCTCAGCATCCTCGTCATGACGGCGCTCACCCTCCTCTTCGGCGATTTTCTCCCAAAGGAAATCGCCCAGCAGGATCCTGAGGGCATCCTCATGCGCAGTCACCGCACCATCCGCCTCATCACACGCCTCACGGCGCTGCCGAGCGCGGCACTCGTCTCCGTCTCGCGCGGGCTCCTCCTCCTCGTCGGCATCAACCCCGAAAGCCGCGCCTCCGCCACGGAGGACGCCGTCAAGGACCTCATGGAGCAGGGCACGGAGGACGGCACCTTTGAAAAAGCGGAGCAGGACATGGTCGACCGCATCTTCCACATGAGCGACCAGACCGCCTCCGCCCTCATGACCCCGCGCACACAGATTGCGTGGATCGACCTTGCCGAATCCCGCGCCGAGCAGCTGCGTGTCATCCGTTCGTCAGAGCACGACGTCTTCCCCGTCGCCTACGAGAACCTCGACGATTTTCGCGGCGTCGTCTATGCAAAGGAACTTCTCGACGCCATCTTGAGCGGCGCAGAGATCGACCTCACCGCGCACATCCGCAAGCCACTTTTCGTCCCGCGTACCATGGAGGGACTGCGCGTCCTCGAAAAATTCCGCACGGGTGCCATCCACGAAGCGGTCGTCCTCGATGAGTACGGCGGCGTCGTCGGGTTCATCACCATGGGCGACATCATGGAGGAGATCATCGGCAGCGCAGATGACGACGCACCCGCAAGCACACGCACGGGCGCGGAGGAGACGGCAAACTGGGTCTTCGACGGCCTCTTCCCCATCGACGAATTCAAAGAGGAATTCGGCATCGATGCGCTGCCCGACGAGGATCACGACCACTTTCACACCCTCGGCGGCTTCGTCACCGCCCAGATCGGCCGCATCCCGAAGGTCGGCGAGACCTGCACATGGGACAACTACACCTTTGAAGTCCTGCGCATGGATCGCGCACGCGTCGCCCAGATCCGCATGACACGGACGGAAGCACCGCCCGAAGAATAATGGAACGATAGAGAGAGAGAAACATGATGAATGAACGCATTTATAACTTCAACCCTGGTCCCGCCGTCCTGCCCGAGGACGTTCTGAGAGAGGTACAGGCGGAGCTCCTGAACTTTAACGGCACAGGCATGTCCATCCTCGAGATCAGCCACCGCGCCCCTGCCTACGACGA
>ERZ772960.3442-NODE-3442-length-10635-cov-8.299149_pt1 | contig 10635 bp, 12 predicted proteins | sample MGYA00580678_ERZ772960 | MGnify/ENA primary metagenome ERZ772960 (study PRJEB29015, sample SAMEA2737930) | human oral metagenome | biome: human oral; feature: human-associated habitat; material: dental | place: China | collected 2059 ...
GTTTTTATTATATTCTAAGAAATTAAAAATCTCTTTTTTTTCTTTAGGTTTCATAGCTCTATTATACGTTTTTTTAATATTAAATCTAGCTTTATACCTAAAAATTCAGCTCGTGCAGTAGCACGAGTCCATCTAACATTGAGTTAAACCGCACGCGGCTTGACCGCGTGTCGGCTTTGAACTTCTTGTTATGTGTTATTTACTTAATTCTCTGTAATTGTATTAATTCTCCATTCAAATATACATTATCTGGAATACCATCTTTTATCTTTATTTCATTTCCAAGTTCCTTTTTATAGGGAAAAAGTAAAATGTCATTTCTTAAAATTGGTTTGTCTTCAATTCTATAACATGAAATTGAATTATCATTTTCAAAAAATATTAATCTATAGGCAGCTCTTTTATTACCAAACAAATGTTCATTAAAATAAATATCTATAAATCGATTTGATGATAAATTTATTTTTCCAATAAATTCAAAACTATCATTATTATGAAACAGTTCAGGATTTAAGCCTATTAATTCTTTTTTTTTAATATTTGAAGAAGAGATACATGAAATAAAAATTGAACATACAATAAAGAAAATCAGTAATATTTTTTTATTCATATTTAATCACTTCCTAATTCAAGAACTAAGTCAGCATAATAGTCTCTATGTTCTGTTCTTTCTGTCGTAGCCGAAGAGGGTGGAGGATTTGTATTTCCATTATATCTTCTAAATGCTTGGAAATCACCTCGCCATTCTGTTTCTGCTCCAGTTTCATCATGAATGTAACCTTTGTATCGTCTCCATTCCAATGCAGCCTCAGCACTTGTCTCTGGAGTCATTTCTTGATTTTGTGTAAGACCTGCAATATCTGTTTTTCTATCATCCCAATCACCAGGATTATTAACTTGTAATGGATCTGTTGCAAAGGCATCGGGAGAACCTCCTGACTCAACCATAGCCCATGCTTTTAACATTTTAGGTGAAACATATCCGTCATCACCTTCTGATAAACCATATTTTTCATTATAATTATTACATGCATCAATAAATGCTTGGTCATTGTCGGCTCGCCATGAATTATTGCCTGTTTCTGGATACCCTTCGATTGCGCCAATTGAAGCAGAATCTTCGTCTGCTCCGATAAAATTTGTTTCTTCAGATATATTTTGTCCAATATGAAACCACGGGGTGTTATTTTGAATAGATAGAGAATCATTATCGACTTCAATACCTTCATGAGCAATTTCAATTCTTTCAACAGCAAAGGAACTTCTATCTTTTGCGTCGAGTTTTGGTCCAATCCAACGGCATGGTAATGCACGGAAGAAATTCCATCTCTTTAATTCTTCGTTATCGTTATTTTTTAATACAATAGAGCCGTTTTTTCTTTCAACTTTTTCGTCTTTTGTAATACTTTGAAACCAATTGAAAAGTTCATTATTATCATTTATGCCTTTTTCGAGAACTAAATTTGGATATCTTGTCCTACCTTGAAAATGGTGAACTTCACCACCGCCTTCTTCATATTCAAAAGACTCTGTTTCAGCCTCTAATCCTTCGCATTTTTGAAAACGAGCGGTTTCTATTCCGTCAATTTCAACAAAAAATAAGTATGATGATAATTTTGATTCGTCAGACATTGTCTTTCCTTTTTTTACTTTATGCGCCCCAGTGCGGGCGTCCACATAACATCCGCTTAACCTGCATTTGTGTCTTTGCCGACGCGCATAGCGACGGCAAAGTTGGCGCGAAAGTTGCATAAAAAAGGGAGCTGCAGCAGCAGCGACCGCCCAAGCAACTTTCATGCCAAAACAAATGTCAGGTTGAAGCGGGTGTTATGTGATTTTCTTAACCTTATAGTTAATTAATTCTAAATCAAAAATTTCATCATTTTCATTATAAATACGAATCGTATCATTATCAATTAATTCTGTTTCTTTAATAAAAATCCATTGGACATCTTTTTCTAAAAACGGATTATACCAGATTGAATAAATTGATACTGTTTTTTTTATTTTTGAGTCTTTAATAGATTTGATGATTATCTGACCAGTTCCCTTAAAAATGCCATTTGAATAATTTGCAATATACTCGTATCCATTATGAATTATCGATGGAACTTCTGGAGACGGAGTCCTTTTTGCATATAAAAACGAGAGTGAAAATATAAATATACTTAATAATATGATACTTTTTTTCATTAAACATACCTATTGAATAGAAGTATTGTAAAATGCTTCTTCGTCCTTGCCCTAAAGTTCAATTTATTTTTTTGATTACTTTTTTTGCGGCGAATATTTTTCTTTTATAAAAGCTTCAATTTCAAGTTCTTCCTCTTTTGAATTAAAGAAATTTCGGGGAATTAAAATAGCTTTTCTATATGATACATAAACTGCAATTAATTTTTTAGTGATAATAACTTTTCTGAAATCTTCAAGCGTATAACTAAACGAACCTCTACAAGATGCATAATTTATACCATTCTCTGTTAATGTAAGTATAACCTCATCATTTGAGGTTCTATCACTCTTAAATGAATAATTGCTAAAAATTTTAAGTATTAAAAAATATATAGCAAAGATAATTAAAACAGGTAACAATTGAGCAATTATATTTTCAATGCTAGAATCCTTTATTATGCTTGAAATTGGACTTGAGAAAATTACAAAAAAACAAAAAAACAAATATTAATAAAAATAACTTTTGTCAATTTCAAATAAAATTCTTTAATATGAATATTTAAGGTTTTATTTAATGAAAAAAATTTTAATTTATTTTATGATTGATAAAAATTTTTGAAATAAATTTTCTTTTTTTAAAATAACTTCTATAAATTCACGTACTGCTCCTTCACCGCCGTTTTTAGTAGAAATAAAATCAGCGATTGATTTTACTTCGTTTGCTCCATCTAGCGGAGTTCCAGAAAAACCGATTCTTTTTATGATTGCCATGTCATTTAGATCATCGCCCATGTAGGCTATTTCTTCTTCCTTTAGTCCTGTTTGATTTATAATTTCATCCAGTATTAAAGTCTTTTCAGAAATTCCCTGGAAAAGGTATTTTATTTTTAGTTTTTCAGCACGTCTTTTTAATAATTCAGATTTTCCACCTGTAATAATTCCAAATTCAATGCCGAGCTTTGGTACATTTACGATGGCATAGCCGTCTTTTACATTGAATTTTTTTAGTTCTTCGCCACTATTTCCAAGATAGATTCCACCATCAGTCAGTGTTCCATCTACATCTAGTAAAATTAATTTTATCATTTTCTCTCCATTTATGTTTACAACTTGCTATTATTATACCACAATATATGGTTGTTATTCAAATTTATTTTGCAAAAAAACTAAACGAGAATATTTAAAGAGTATTTATGGATAATCTTGAATAAGTTCGATGATTAAGGGTCTAGAGATATTTTCAGATCATATTGTTTTTAATTTATATCACAGTATATCTTTATAATAAATTTAATCTTTCATAGAATACTCTTTTAATTAAAATTTTAAAAAAAATATTGACTTTTAGGAAAAATGTGGGATAATACTAGTGTAGGGAAAAAATAATGTTAAATATGCTTTTAGGCAATTATATGGCTAGAATAGAGTAATATTTGTATTAAAGATCATTGTTATCGGATTTTTGATACATATTAAAAAAACTGCTGGCTATAAAATTGTAATTTTTTGATATGTATCTAAATTGTAAATTTAAATTGCTTTTAAGATTTAATATCAAAAGAATTTTGTATTTATTTTTTATAAAAATATTATTATAAATTTAACATAACCCAAACAAATTCAAAATTAAAAATATTTTGTGTTTCCCTACATAAAAGTAGGGATTTTTTGTTTTATTGGTGTTAATTGCTAATTTTATGATAGATTGATTGTAAAAGTAAAGACTAGGAAATTTAAAGAATATTGACCTTTGTTGAAATAAAAGATACTAGTTTATTAAATACATTTATTTTTACAAATGACTACAAATTTTTTAAATACGGAGGGAGTATTATGAAAAAAGTAACAAAAGATTTGGAAAAATTAGGAATAGTAAATGTAATCCAAATTTATAGAAATTTGACACCTGCGGAACTTGTTGAACATGCATTAAAAAGAGGGGAAGGTACATTGTCAAGCAGTGGAGCTTTGGTTGTGACGACAGGAAAGTATACAGGACGTTCGCCTAAGGATAAATATATTGTTGACACTCCAGGGGTTCATGAAAAAATTGCTTGGGGGAATGTGAATAAGCCTATTGAAAAGGAAAAATTTGATTCTATTTATAATAAATTGATTGCATATTTGCAAAACCGAGAAATATTCATATTTGATGGAATGGCGGGAGCAGATCCAGCCTGCAGAAAGAAATTTAGAATAATAAATGAACGAGCCAGCCAAAATTTATTTATACATCAGCTTTTAATCCGTCCGACAGAGGAAGAATTAAAGGATTATGGACATGCTGACTTTACAGTAATTGCGGCGCCAGGATTTAAATGCAATGCAAAAATTGATGGAATAAATTCATCGGCTGCAATAATTATTGATTATGAAGCAAAAGTTGGAATTATTTGCGGAACAGAATATTCAGGGGAAATAAAGAAAAGCGTATTTTCAATAATGAACTTTGTAATGCCTGAAATGGATGTATTGCCTATGCACTGTTCTGCCAATATGGATCCAAACACTGGACAGACTGCTATATTTTTCGGGCTTTCAGGAACTGGAAAAACTACGCTTTCAACAGATCCTAACCGTAAGTTAATCGGTGATGATGAACACGGATGGTCTGATCACAGTATTTTCAACTTTGAAGGAGGATGTTATGCAAAATGTATAAATCTTGATCCAGAACATGAACCTGATATTTACAATGCAATAAAATTTGGAAGTCTTGTAGAAAATGTTGTAATGAATCCAGTTACACGTGAATTAGACTTTTATGATAAGAGCTTAACTGAAAATACAAGAGTCGGGTATCCGATTAATCATATAAAAAATGCACAAATTCCTGGAATTGGAGGAATTCCAAATGTTGTAATATTTTTGACAGCAGATGCATTTGGTGTTTTGCCGCCTGTTTCAAGACTTTCGAGAGATGCGGCAATTTATCATTTTGTAACAGGATTTACTTCTAAGCTGGCTGGAACTGAACGTGGAATTACAGAACCGCAGCCTACATTCTCAACTTGCTTTGGAGAACCATTTATGCCGCTTGAACCATCAGTTTATGCAGAAATGCTAGGTAAAAAGATAGATCTTCACAATACAAAAGTATTTTTAATAAATACAGGATGGTCTGGCGGACCTTACGGTGTTGGAAATCGTATGAACTTAACATATACAAGGGCGATGGTAACTGCAGCGTTAAATGGTGATTTGGATGAAGTGGAATATAGACACGATGATATTTTCAACGTGGAAATTCCGCAATATTGTCCAAATGTTCCAAGTGAACTGTTAAATCCGGTAGATACGTGGGCAAATAAGGAAGCCTATGAAGCAGCTGCTAAAAAACTTGCTAAAATGTTTAGGGAAAATTTTGAAACAAAATATCCGAATATGCCAGAACATATTGTAAATGCTGGGCCATCGTATTTTGAGTAGATTAACTGTTTATTTTATGACAGCTTTAAAACAGGGAGGTTTTTATGGGAAGAGTAAAAATAACAGAAACATCGCTAAGGGATGGGCATCAGTCACTTATGGCAACAAGGATGACAACTGCTGAAATGCTTCCAATAATAGAAACAATGGATAAAGTTGGATATTATGCAATGGAAGTCTGGGGTGGAGCAACTTATGATGCGGCAATTAGATTTTTACATGAAGATCCGTGGGAAAGACTGCGGGAAATTAGGAAAAGAGCTAAAAATACAAAGCTGCAAATGCTTTTGAGAGGACAAAATTTACTTGGTTATCGGCATTATGCAGATGATATTGTGGATAAGTTTGTTGAACTTTCAATAAAAAATGGAATTGATATTATTAGAACATTTGATGCTTTGAATGATACGAGAAATATAAGACAGGCATCTGAAAGCACTAAAAAATATGGAGGGCATAGCCAGCTTGCTATTTGCTATACAATTAGCCCAGTTCACACGATTGAATATTATAAAAAACTGGCTTTGGAAATGCAAAGCATGGGAGCAGATTCCATCGCTATAAAGGATATGTCTGGAATTCTGCTTCCAAATATGGCTTATGAACTTGTAGGCGAGTTAAAAAGCATTTTGAAAGTTCCACTTGAATTACATACGCATGCAACTGCGGGATTAGCTGGAATGAGCACGTTAAAGGCAATTGAGGCTGGAGTGGATATTGTAGATACGGCAATTTCGCCTTTTGGAGGTGGAACTTCACAGCCGCCTACAGAATCGCTTGTCAGAACTTTGCAAGGCTCAAAATACGATACAGGATTGGATCTTGAACTTTTAAAGGAAATTGCAGAGTATTTTAAGCCAATAAGAAAAAAATACATTGACAATGGAACATTAAATCCAAAGGCTCTTGCGGTAGAGCCAAGCATTGTGGAATATCAGCTGCCTGGAGGAATGCTTTCAAATCTTGTGTCGCAATTGAAGGCACAGGGAGCGGAAGATAAATACGAAGATGTCCTTCGTGAAATTCCAAAAGTAAGAAAAGATCTAGGTTATCCGCCATTAGTAACTCCGATGAGCCAAATGGTTGGAACGCAGTCGGTATTTAATGTTTTGACAGGACAAAGATATAAGATGATTCCGAAGGAAATTAAAGATTATGTGAAGGGAATGTACGGGAAATCACCTGTGGAAATTTCTAGTGAAATTAAGTCGGTTATAATTGGAAATGATAAGGTATTTACTGGAAGACCTGCCGATTTGCTGCAAAATGAATATGATACGATGAAAAATGAAATTGGAAGTTTGGCAAAGTCTGATGAAGATGTATTGACTTATGCGTGTTTTCCTCAAATTGCAAAAAATTATTTGAAGGAAAAATATGAAGCGAAATATTTAAAGGAAACAGAAAAACAAAAAAAATCAAAAGATGAAATAAGTGTTCAAAATATTGAAGTGATTTTTTAAAAAATTAGGATGTGGTAAATTGATGACTTTTTTAGCTGTGGTGTAAGACTTCTTTAAGATCGGGACTTAAAATAGGCTATTTTTGATGAGTTCTATTATCCCGGTTCTGGAGGGGATTTGGTAACTCAAAGAGAGGTGGAAAATGAATTTAGATATAGATTATTTCAAAAGAAAGTTAAAGGAAATAACAGATTGGTATGAAAATACTGCTTGGAATAAAAAAACATTACTTGAAAAAATATTAGAACTTGATACGGAAATAAATAAGACTCGTGATAAGGAAAACCTGATAGATTGGGAAAAATTAACTCATACAGAAGAAAAAATTGTAAGTGATATGGTTCATCTTAGAAATAAAATGAAACTTTCGCATAAGGAAAAGTTTGACAGTTATTACAAAGTAAAGTAATAAAAAATATATTTGAATCCATTAAAATCGAACTTGTGAAAATTAATTAAACTAAATTTTGAATAAGCAGTTGTAATTTTTCAGTTCGGTTTTATATAATTTTGCTCTAAATAATTTTGGATAAATGTTAGGTTTTTGTAATTAGAGTTGTTTTTGTGTGATATTTTATAGAAAATGAAAGGAATAATTAAAATATGAAAAGTATTTTGTTTGGAAATTCGGCTGTAACATTTGCAGATGCGATTTATATTTCAGTTGTAAGTATGTTAATTGTTTTTTTCATATTATTTTTAATTTCATTTATGTTATCATTTTTTAAATATTTTTCAAATTTTGAGGGAAAAAATGAAGATAATAAAAAAACAAATGATAATAGAATTTTGGAAAAGTCTGAAAAATTAAGCAGTGAAAAGGAATTGGATAAAAAAGAAAAATTTAGTATGGAAAAAATAAAAGATGAAACTATGATGGCAGCAATGATGGCGGCTCTGATTGAAGCGGCCGGGGATAATAAGAATAGCCGTATAAAAATAAGAAGTATTAGGGAAATAAAATAAAATCTGGAAATACAAAGGGGCATGACAAATATGATTAAACTGTATAAAATCAGAATTGGAGAAAAAGTTTATGAAGTGGAAGTGGAAGAAGTTACAGAAAAAGATGGAAACATTGAAACTTCAGCTGATTCAAAAGATAAGCAAAAAATAGACAAAAATGAAAATCCACCTTTACAAGGGGAAACTGGAAAAAATGAAGTAATAAAAGCTCCAATGCAGGGACTTATTGTGGATGTAAAAGTAAAAGCTGGAGAAAAGGTGAAAGCTGGAGATGAAATTATCATTTTAGAAGCGATGAAAATGGAAAATCCAATTGTAGCACCTTGCGATGGAGTTATAAATGAAATTAAAGTGACTAAAGGTGATAAAGTAAATACCGATGATGTTTTGGCAGTATTATCCTAAATTACTTTAAATTCAATATTACTAAAAACCTAAGGAAAGGATGGTTTTCAAATGGAACTACTAAAAATTCTTTACGGGACAACAGGAATATCTATGATAACTGGAAGGCAGTTAATCATGATAATAATTTCCCTAATTTTGCTATATTTAGCAATAAAAAAACAATACGAACCTTATTTGCTGCTCCCAATTTCATTTGGAATGCTGCTTGCAAACTTACCTGCTGTGGCAAATGAAGGACTTATGGAAAAGGGTGGACTTCTTTACTATTTGTATCAAGGAGTAAAATTGGGAATTTATCCGCCATTAATATTTTTGGCGATAGGAGCAAGTACTGATTTTGGACCGCTTATTGCAAATCCGAAAAGCCTTTTACTGGGAGCGGCTGCGCAGCTTGGAATTTTTGTGGCATTTCTTGGGGCAATTTTGCTGGGATTGACAGGAAAGGAAGCGGCTTCGATTGGAATTATTGGAGGAGCTGACGGACCGACTGCTATTTACTTGACAACAAAACTGGCACCGCATTTACTGGGATCAATTGCCATTGCAGCTTATTCCTATATGGCTCTTGTGCCTGTAATTCAGCCGCCAATTATAAAATTATTGACAAGTAAAAAGGAAAGAATGGTTGAAATGAAGCAGCTTAGATTTGTGAGCCAAAGAGAAAAAATAATTTTTCCAATTGCAGTAACAATCATTGTTATTCTTTTAGTTCCATCATCAGCTCCGCTAATTGGAATGCTAATGCTTGGGAATCTAATAAAGGAAGCAGGTGTTGTTTCAAATTTAGTTGAACATGCAAGAGGAGCTATGCTATACTGTATTACAATTGTACTTGGAATGACAGTTGGAGCAACTGCTGACGGAGAGCATTTTTTAAATTTTGTAACAATAAAAATCATTATTCTTGGATTAATTGCATTTTCTTTCGGAACAGTGGGAGGAGTGCTATTTGGGAAAATAATGTATAAATTTACAAAAGGAAAAGTAAATCCGATGATTGGAGCAGCAGGGGTTTCAGCAGTGCCAATGGCGGCAAGAGTTGTTCAAAAAATTGGACAATCTGAAAATCCTAAAAACTTTTTGCTAATGCATGCAATGGGACCAAATATAGCTGGTGTAATTGGATCAGCTGTAGCAGCAGGAGTTCTTTTAATAATATTTAGATAAATCATTACTCTCATTAATTTTGAAGTATTATATTTAATGGGAGTATTTTTTTAAATTAATAAATAGATGGAAGGAGAAAAAATGAAAAAAAATATAAATTTGTATAAATTTAATGAATTGGGTTCAACGAATGATTATTTGGAAAGAAATCATAGGAATTATGAGGAATTTGATGTTATTTGTGCTAAAAATCAGACTCATGGAAGGGCACGTAGGCAGAATGACTGGGTTTCTATGGAGGGAATGGCTATCTTCAGCTTTTTTTTGGAGGAAAGGGAAAACTGGGAAATTGAGGATTACTTGAAATTGCCTTTAATTGCTGGGCTTGCGACAATAAGAGGATTAGGGGGAATAGAAAATTTAGAGTATAAATTTAAATGGACAAATGATGTTTACTTGGAAAATAAGAAGTTATGCGGGATTTTGATGGAAAAAACAGATAATGTCTATATTGTTGGAATTGGGATAAATGTAAATAATATATTGCCGGAAAAATTGAAAAATAAGGCAATTTCATTGACACAGGCGACAAATAAAAAATATGAAATTGATGAAATTGTAAAAAATATTGTTTCTGAATTTCAAATATTGTGTGAAAATTTGGGAAATGGATCGTGGGAAGAGATTTTAAAGGAAATAAATGAAATAAATTATTTGAAGAATAAAAAGATAGAATTGAAATTTGGAAATGAAAAAGTTCTGGGAATTGCACAAGATATTAATGAAAATGGAGAAATTGAAGTTTTGGTAAAAAAGGATGAAGCAGGAAAAGGTGAGATTAAGAGTTTTTCAATTGGAGAGGTTTTTGAAAAAATTATTTTTTAAATTTTTATGCTATTTTCTATTTAAATGGCGAATTATACTGCTAAAAATTATATAAATCCAGGATTTGAGTAAAATAGTCATAGCTTTTGAGTTCAGTTTTAAGGCAATTTTACTATAGTTATGAGGGTAAAACAATAGTTTTTTAAAAGTTATCTAAAGTTTATAAAAAAAACAACTTTAGATAATTTTTTTGCTTGACTTTTTT
>ERZ772960.3443-NODE-3443-length-10634-cov-7.803762_pt1 | contig 10634 bp, 8 predicted proteins | sample MGYA00580678_ERZ772960 | MGnify/ENA primary metagenome ERZ772960 (study PRJEB29015, sample SAMEA2737930) | human oral metagenome | biome: human oral; feature: human-associated habitat; material: dental | place: China | collected 2059 ...
GCTCTTCACTTCCTTTCGAAAATAATTCTCGTAAAATGACCGAATGAATTGTAACGCATAATGTGCTGCTTGTCCAGAGCCACAGAAAAAAATCATACATTAAAACGGAAGTTCACCACATCGCCGTCGCGCATGACGTACTCCTTGCCCTCCAAGCGGACAAGCCCCTTGTCGCGCGCCGCCGCCACGCTGCCGAGTGCAACGAGATCATCGTAGTTCACGATCTCGGCGCGGATGAAGCCACGCTCGAAATCCGTGTGAATTTTCCCCGCAGCCTTCGGTGCCGTCGTCCCGCGCGTAATCGTCCACGCGCGGCACTCGTCCTCACCCGCCGTGAGGAAGGTCTGAAGCCCGAGCAGGGCAAATGCCCCGTGAATGAGGCGATCCAGCCCGCTCTCGGAGAGCCCGAGATCCTCAAGGAATACCGCTGCCTCCTCGGCATCCAGTTCTGCAATCTCCTCCTCAAGCCGCGCCGAGACCGTCACCACCTGTGCGCCCGTGCGTGCCGCGTATTCCTTGACCGTCTGTACGTGCGGGTTCTCCGCGTCCGCCGTCGCCGCCTCGTTCTCGCCGACATTCGCGATATAGAGGATGGGTTTGCGCGTGAGGAGGTTCAGATCGCGCAGCATCGCCTGCTCCTCATCCGAGAGTTCCACCTCGCGTGCGGGCTTTCCCGCATCGAGTGCGGCTTTCAGTCGCTCAAGCGCCGCGTGCTCCGCCTTTGCGTCCTTGCTGCCCGATTTGAGCAGCTTCGTCACCTTCGCCATGCGCTTTTCGACCGCTTCGAGATCAGCAAGGCAGAGTTCCGTCTCGATGATGTCAATGTCGCGCAGTGGGTCGACTGCACCCTCGACATGCATGATATCCGTACTTTCAAAGCAGCGGACAACGTGCGCCACGGCATCCACCTGGCGGATGTGTTCGAGGAATTTATTGCCAAGCCCTTCGCCCTTCGACGCTCCCTTCACAAGTCCCGCAATATCGACAAACCGGACGCTCGCAGGTGTCGTCTTCTTGGAGTGATAGAGATCGGTCAGCACCTTGAGGCGCGCATCCGGCACCGCCACCACACCCACATTCGGCTCAATCGTGCAGAACGGATAATTCGCTGCCTCTGCGCCCGCCTTCGTGATCGCATTGAACAGCGTACTCTTGCCCACGTTCGGCAGACCGACGATTCCAACTTCCAGATTGCTCACGTTTATTCCCTCTTTCACTGACCGAAGTCACGCTATATGCCTTCTATTTTATAGATACACTCGTTATGTTATAGCAAAAAAAGTGATGAAGGTCAATCATTGTGCGCCATTCACCACAGGGGAAGCATACATCTTTTCTTATGTGCATACCTGCAAATGTCACAAATGCTACTTCCCTTTTTGAAATCTTGTGCTATAATTTGAAGCAATCGGGGGTTCCCCCTTCACTGTCAATTATCTTCATCATATAGGAGGTCATCATGGCAATTACAAAAGATATGAGCATCGTTGAGATCGTTCAGACGTACCCTGACACCGTTGAGGTTCTGATGAATGCGGGCATGGGCTGCCTCGGCTGCGCAGCATCGCATTTCGAGAACATCGAGCAGGGTGCAATGGCACACGGCATCGATATCGACGCGCTCATCGCGGAGCTCAACGCGACGATCGGCGAGAAATCTGCGGCACAGTAAGCATACCAACAGAAGAACCCCATTCGTGGATATTTCCATGAATGGGGTTCTTTGCGTCATGTATGTCGTTCCACCGTAAATCGCGCGAGTGCAATCGGCTCTTTCGGCTGAATACGAGCCTTCTCGCGTGCAATCGCGATCTGCTGCTCTGCCGTATCGATGCCCGCGAGGTCGGGCAGGAGCAGCCCGCGCCGATTATCCGCGACACTCTTGACGATCACGCCGTAGACCTTGGGATCGAGCTGCGCCGCCGATTCGATCGGCTCCGGCATACTCAGCACGTCCACCGAGTAGACGAGGCGATTCAGCTCGTGCTCCTCAATCGGCTCAAAGCGCCCATCATGCGCCGCTGCGGACACAGCATTATAGAGAATCTCCTCGGCAAGGCTCTGCTGCGCGGGCAAAAATGTCCCGATACAGCCGCGCAGCTTGCCATATTTCTTGATCGAAACAAACGCACCCGCGCGGCTCTCCATAAGTTCCTGCGGCAGTTCATGAGGCAGCGCCGCATAACTGTGTGTCCGCACAAAGTGCTCGACACTCATGCGAGCCAGCCGCACGTAGTCGTCCTCCGCCGCACGCAGTGCTGCAATCGCCGCATCCTCCGCACGCACAAGCTGTGCCGCGAAATCATTCGCCTCGCTGCGTCCTGTCACGGTAAAGGAGGCGACGGCATAGCCCACGCCAAAGGGACCCTCGTAGCTGTGCAGCCGTGCATCCACCGCTGCGCAGTCGAGCGCGCCCGCCAGTACCCACAGCCCGTTCAGCCCGCAGTGTCCTGCCGTCTCGGCGAAGCTGCCCGGAATCTGCAGGAGCGAGAGGAAATCCCCCGCCTTTAGAAATGCCGTACAGAGTTCGTCAAACTCCGCCCCCTCGGGCGCAAAGCCGTTTGCCCCGCCCTCCATGAGGCGATGCGAGAGATCGCCGCTCGCGATACATACAGTACGACGATCGAGCCGTTCCGCAGTCGCCGCAATGCACTGCCCGAGCAGGGCGTGCGTATGCGCGGACAATCCCGAAATGCCGATGCGGACAAATTTGGTCGGCGCATCCCCCAGATATTCACTCAGAAAGAAAAGCGGGATCATCGTGCCGTGATCGAGCGATGCGTCCTTTTCTCCGAGCGTTCCCGCCGGAAGCTCCTGTTCGGATGCAACAGAGGACAGCACACGCACAAAATCTTCGTCGTACTCGATTCCTACCGACAGTTCGGGATGCCCAAATGCGGCAAAGTTCCCCTCTGCCTCTGTCCCCGGCGAGATGTGAAAGAAATCATCGTACGCCGTCGCGTGCGGACTGATGATGACGACCGTATCGGGGCGCAGCTCTGCCGCTGTGCGCATAGCCTCATGATACGCCCGAACGGTCGCGGCAATCTCCCGTTCTCGTCCCGCACCAATCGCAGGAATGATGAGCGGCGGATGGGGCACACTGTATGCTGCAAGAATGGACATAATGCTCACTCCCTCATAGAAAAAAAGCCGACTGCAAAACAGTCGGATGATCTATATGCACTAACGTCCAGATTAGTGCAGATTTTTTGTCCTGTCAAGGAAACGAACCGAACGCATAGAGGGGCTATGCGGAGGATTCGTTGACGCAGAGAGGGCAAAAAAGATGTACTAAGATGGTGCGGATGAAGGGGGTCGAACCCATACGCCTTGCGGCACTGGATCCTAAGTCCAGCGCGTCTGCCAATTCCGCCACATCCGCATGGGCAGGAAACACTGATAAACTCAGCAACCGTATTCTATCACGACCGCACAGACCTGTCAATCCGTGCATTTGACCACGCGAAAACCGCCGTGCGCATCCCGTCCACATCCAGAATTCCGTGCGCAAAGCCGCGCCGCACAAGTTCCGTTGGAAGGAATTCGTCGTATTTATCGAAGATCGGAACTTCATCGGGATAGAGGAGCTCCATCGGGTCGAACGCCTCCGCCGCCTCCTCCGCAAGTACACAAAAGAACTCTGCGGGCGTCACCTTCATCGTAAACTGCATAAAGTACGGGCGCATGGACGCAAAGCCGCGCAGCCCGATCCGCGCGCCGCAGCGGATGCGCAGAAAGCGCTCAAGTGCAAGAAAGGCATAGCTGCCGAGCCACGGCAGAAGCGCGTACATCTCTCCGCCGAGCGGGATGAGCACATCCTCCGCTGCGTGTGAGTGCCGCGCGGTATCGCGTGCCTGTGCAAGGCGTGCGACGGCATTTTTTAGCAGATAGGACGGTATCAAATCCTCGCGCAGTACCTGCCGCATCCGCTCAAGTATGTGCGTGTGGATATCACCCGGACACTCGCCGAAATAGGCGGGCACATTCCCCCGTACCATCTCACAGTAGACAAGGTGGCGCTTGCGATCCACCTCAAGCACGCGCCAGACGTGCCCCGCAATGGCAATTTTTTCCCCGACGGGCGGCGGCGTGACAATCGTTCCGATCTCCTGCGACTCACAGCGAACGGTGTACTCCTCGTTCTCCTGAAAGACCCCGTAGAAGCGAAAGGATCGCACGACACGCTCCCCCGCAAGTCCCACGATCAGTCCGCCGCGCTCCGTCTGCTGTAGGTGTTCCTGCGCAATCAGGTGGCGCAGGAGCACGCGGTAGTCCTCCTGCGTAATACGGTGAAAGACGTGCAGAGAGAGTACGCGATCCGCAAGCGCGCGCGGAGAGAGTTCTCCGCAGGACGCGGAGACACTCATCGTCTGATGATAGAGCAGGCTGAACGGCAGACGATCAAGGCGCGGCGGCTCGACCCATCGCTCCTCAAGATAGAGCTGGATGAGCGCAATCCCCTGCAGGAGCTTCCACGGAATCGTTGCGGGCAGAAGCGCACGCGCCTCGGGTGCGTCCTCACGCACGACGAAGTGCATCTCCTGCGGCTGTCCGCGCCGTCCCGTGCGCCCCATGCGCTGCAGAAAGGACGAGACCGTCCACGGCGCATCGATCTGAAAGGCGCGTTCGAGGCGTCCGATGTCGATGCCAAGTTCGAGTGTCGCCGTCGTACACGTTGTAAGAAGGCTGTCCTCGTCCTTCATCCGTGCCTCTGCCGTCTCGCGGAACGCAGCGGAGAGATTGCCGTGATGGATGAGAAAGCGATCCGGCTCATGCTGTTTTTCGCAGTAGGATCGCAGGGTCGTCGTCACCGCCTCGCACTCCTCGCGCGAGTTGACAAAGACGAGACATTTCTTCCCGCGCGTATGCGCAAAGATATAGCCAATCCCCGGGTCTGCCGCCGCGGGCGGCGTGTCGGTCGGTACATCCGGGGCAGACGGCACCGTGATATCATCACGCCCCTCCCCCGCCTGCGTGTCGCGCACATAGAAATGCTCAAGGGAAAGCCGCCATCTGCTCCCCTTTGCCTCGATCTGCGGCACAAGCGTCCTGCGCCCCGTCCCCGCCGCGAGGAAATCCCCCGCGCTCGTTGGGTCGCCGATCGTCGCCGAGAGACCGATGCGGCGCGGCTGCACGCCCGCGATGCGGGAGAGCCGCTCGATGAGGCAGAGCGTCTGCCCGCCGCGATCGCCGCGCAGAAGCGAATGAAGCTCGTCAATCACGACGAAACGCAGATCGCCGAACAGCTTTGGAATCGCTGCATGACGATGCAGCAGCAGTGCCTCCAGTGATTCCGGTGTGATCTGCAGGATGCCCGACGGATGCTTCATCAACCGCGCCTTATGCGTCTGCCCCACATCTCCGTGCCAGTGCCAGACGGGAATGTCCGCCCTGCAGCACAGCTCCGTCAGGCGCTCAAACTGATCGTTAATCAGCGCTTTCAGAGGGCCGATGTAGATACAGCCGACGGAGGTCGGCGGATCCTCGTGAAAGAGCGTGATGATCGGAAAGAACGCCGCCTCCGTCTTGCCGGATGCCGTGGAGGCTGTGAGCAGGACGTGATCGTCCGTCCCGAAGATCGCCTCCGCCGCCGCAATCTGGATGCCGCGCAGGTGCTTCCAGTCCTGTGCGTAGATATAGTCACGCACAAAGGGCGCATAGCGTTCAAATACGCTCATAGCTCAAACTCCGCAAACTGTGCGCTGATCTCCGCGCCCTCCACTTCGTTCTGCGCATACGAAAATTCGTCCGAACCAAGCAGGTCGGCGAGTTTCAGGCTGGGATTCTGATAGATAATGTCGAGCACCTGAATGAAGTCGCGGATGACCTCACGCGGCGTAATATGCGTATCTGCACCGATCCGCCCAAACTCGATGCGGATGAAGTCCGCGAGATCATCCTGCGTAACGATCTGCTCGTATTCGTAGAGCTGCGCATGAATGGCGGCAAGTTTCTCCACGAGAACGAGCATCTCCTCATGCGTGAGCGGCGCGAGACGTATCACGGGCGAGAGCAGGTCGCGGTGTTCCCCCGCAAAGCGTCCCTCTGCAAGCCGTGAGCGCAGCGCCTCGTAGCTGTAGACACCGCGCCGCGTGTCCTCCATACAGGCAGGCGTCCCGCAGAGAATCATGCCGAGATACTGTGCACGCCCCTGCATTGCATCGTTATACATCGTGAGGATCTTCTCATAGTTGTACTGACGCGTAACGGCATGCGGGATCTTGTAGATGTTCACCAGCTCATCAATGAAGATGAGCATCCCCGCATAGCCTGCCTGCCGCAGAAAGGCGGCGAAGAGCTTCAGATACTCGTACCAGTCGTCATCCGTGATGATGATGTTCACGCCGAGATCGTGCCGCGCCTCGGTCTTCGTCGTGTATTCCCCGCGAAACCAACGCGCAACCTGCGCCCGCTTTTCATCATCGCCGTCGCGATAGGCATGGTAGTAGAGGGTCAGGAGGCGTGTAAAGTCGTAGCCATGCACAAGATCGTTCAGCCCGTAGATGAGCGCGGCAATGCGCCGGTCAACGGCAGCGGGAAAATTCGGATCCTCGGGCGCGATGCCGCCCTCCGTCACAATTTCCTGCTGTACGCGGCTGATCCAACGGTCGAGGATAAGCGTGAGCGCACCGCCCTCAGGGGTCGTCTTTGTCGCCATATTGCGAATGAGCTCGCGGTACGTTGCAAGCCCCTGCCCGCGCGTCCCCTGCAGACGGCGCTCCGGCGAGAGATCGGCATCCACGACGACGAAGTTCTTCGCCATGACATAGCTGCGGATCGTCTGCAGGAGGAAGCTCTTGCCGCTGCCGTAGCGCCCGACAATGAAGCGAAAGGACGCGCCGCCGCCCTCGATCATCTCCACATCGGAGAGCAGTGCCTCGATCTCGCCGCGCCGTCCGACCGTGATATACGGCAGACCGATGCGCGGCACAACGCCTCCCTTCAGTGCACTCACAAGCGTCTGGGCAATGCGGCGCGGGATTTTCTTCGATTCATTCGCTGCCATTCAGATACCTCGCTGTCAGGTCATCTCGATAATCAGCCACAATAACGGGCGGATCGCCCACAATCACCGTGTCCTCGAAATCATCATACAGTTTCTCATTGACTCCATCGACGAGGACGGAGAGGAGCAGCCCCTCCGCGCGTACCCATGAGAGTGCGCTGCCGTCCAGCAGATCACAGAGCAAACGGCGCTCTGCCGCACTCAGCCCCACATCATTCGCAGCCGTCAGCGGAGTGACCGACACATCATCTGCAACGGACGGCTCCATCCGCGGCACGGGCGCCGGAGTCACAGGCAGCGCATCCTCCGAAGCGAACTGCTCCGCCTGCGGCACAGCCATCGGGGAAACCTCTTCCTCCTCCACGATCAGCCGCTCCTGCGTCACATCGGCATCCGCACGGATGCGTGCCAGCTGTGAAAAATCAAGATGCACGCGGCGCGCCTCCGCCTCCTGCTCTTTTCTGAGAAACGCATCAATCTCCTCGCGGATGATTTTCTCCTGCCACTTTTTCAGCTTTGGCGGCTGAATTGCCGAAATCCCAAAATGCGCACGCAGAGCTGCATCCACACCGCGCAAAAACACACCCAGACGCTGTGCCGCACGCTCGGGGCGCTCGTAGGAGTGCAGTGTCCAATATCCGCCCACGCATTCATAGCGCCGCAGCGGATGCACCTCATAGATACGATCCTGCTCCTCTCCGGACGGCTGAAACACGGCGGAGGAAAAGAGCCGAATCGGCGCTGTCTGCGGCACTGCAATCAGGTCGGCAAACGCGCTGATTTGCCGATGCTTCTCATAGTATTCCGCAATACGATCGAATACGCGGAGCACAACCGCATTCACCTCCGTCGTATGGGCACGATAGAGCTTCGAGCGCTCCAAACGATAGGAGGAGAGCGTACAGAGTGCTGCCATGACCTCCTCATCCGTATGCTCTGCACGGTGAAGCATTGTATGGATTGCATCATCCTGCTGATGACGTATAAGCCCATCCCCACCGTATGTAATCCGCTTGGGATCGAGTCCGTAGTAGATCACAAACTCATCTTCCCAATCCGCAATATAGTGTGCAATCTGGGGATCAATGGAACAATACGCCGCACAGAATGCACACAACTTCTCATAGGCGTCCTGCGCGTCCCTGCACCCGATGAGATGCAGGAGTTCATAGACGTAGAGAGAGGCATAAGACATCCCCCGCCTCTCAATCTGTCCTCGCCGTACCGCCGTCCGCCATGTAAAGTATCCGCGCAGCTGTGCATCCGAAAGCGAGTCATACGTTGGAAAATACTGATTGACTGTGCCATTGTAAACGTAGTCGTCCTCATAGCTTGCCATCAGCCGTGCCTGTTTCAAAAAGAGTTCCGAACGTGACTGCCAATAGTCATGCGAGGTTGTAACGAGTGAGCGCATCGCGCTCAGCAGCTTCGGCGTCGGCGGCTTTGGTGTCGGTGTGGGCACATTTGGAATCTCTTCATCGTGATAAACATGCCCCGTAAGACGCTGCATGATCTCCGCTGCCCATCCGTTCCCCATCGCGCACCTCCGTCCGTCTGTTCGATTACTTCTCCTATTTTACTACGAATCACCAAAATAGCAAGTTCATGCAAGAAAATACGCCCCCTGCCGGGCAGCAGGAGGCGCATTTCGATAGAGAGAAAGAAATGTAGGGAATGTATGTGAATTCCGCGGAAGGGAAGGCCGCAGAATACGCACCGAAAGTCAGAGAGTATGAAAGCATATCTGCATTCTTAGTATCTCTTGCTTTCGTGAATAATATAACGGAATCGACTTAGAAAGCCTTGTGAAGGGTGTTAATGTTCGATTAGCTAAGGAGTAGACTATCATTAGCGAGTTCGCTGCCCGCCGCCTGCTCGAACATGGAGAGGAGATCGCGCGTCGTCAGCCCCTGCTTTTTCTCCTGCGGCACATCGAAGAGGATGCGCCCCTCGTGCAGCATGATGAGGCGGTTGCCATAGCGCAGTGCATCCTTCATATTGTGCGTAATCATAAGCGTTGTGAGCTGATCCTCCGAAACGATCTGCTCGGTCAGCTCAAGCACCTTTGCCGCCGTCTTTGGATCGAGCGCCGCCGTATGCTCATCGAGCAGCAGGAGATTCGGCTTCACGAGCGTCGCCATGAGGAGTGTCAGCGCCTGCCGCTGTCCGCCCGAGAGCAGCCCCACACGCGAGGAGAGGCGCTTTTCGAGACCGAGTTTGAGACGTGCCAGCTTTTCACGGAACACATCGCGCATCTCGCTCGTCGACCCCCAGCGCAGCGTCGGCGTCTCACCGCGGCGCGCCGCAATCGCAAGGTTCTCCTCGATCATCATGCGCGCCGCCGTCCCCATCATCGGGTCTTGAAAGACGCGCCCGATGAACTTTGCGCGGCGGTGCTCCGGCCACTTTGTAATGTCCTCACCCGCAATCGAGATCTTCCCCGTATCCACGGAGATCGCGCCCGCAATCGCATTCATCAGCGTGGACTTGCCCGCGCCGTTGCCGCCAATCACCGTGACGAAGTCGCCGGGGTTCAGGTGGAGGGTAATGCCCGAGAGAGCCTTTTTCTCCGTGATCGTTCCCGGATTGAACGTCTTTCTGATATCCTCTATGTGCAGCATTACTCTGCCCCCTTCTTCATCGCGTGATACTTCGACTGTATCAGAGGCAGCGAGAGTGCAATCGCCACGAGAATTGCAGTAAAGAGCTTGAGGTCATTGGGCGGCATGCCGAGCTGCAGCACGATTGCAATGACTGCACGGTAGACGACGGAGCCGAGCACGACGGAGATCAGCCAGTTCTTAAAGCTGCGCGTGCCGAACAGTACCTCGCCGATGATGACGGACGCAAGGCCGATAACAATCGTGCCCGTCCCCATGCCAACATCCGCAAAGCCGTTGCTCTGTGCGACGAGCGCGCCGCAGATCGCAACCATGCCATTTGAGAGAAGCAGCCCGAGGACGATCATCACATCTGTATTCACACCATTTGCGCGGATCATGTGCGGGTTTGCGCCCGTTGCGCGAATTGCCATCCCCAGCTCCGTGCCGAAGAACCAATAGGTGAGGAGAATGGCAATGACAACGACGACCGTACCGATGAGCAAAATATTTGTCGCGGTATCCAGCCCCCATATATTCCATTCGGTAAAAAGCGTTTCCTGTTGGAGAAGAGGGAGGTTCGCCTTGCCCATGACACGCAGATTGATGGAATAGAGTCCAATCATCGTCAGGATCCCGGCGAGCAGCGCGGGAATCTTGAGTTTCGTACAGAAAAATCCCGTAACGACACCCGAGACACAGCCTGCCGCACAGGCAACAAGAATTGCCGTAAGCGGCGTATGCCCTGCTATGAGCATCGCGGCAGAAACGGCGGCGCCCAATGGGAAGCTGCCCTCAACCGTCAGATCAGCAATGTCCAAAACACGATAAGTCAGATAGACACCGAGCGCATAGAGTCCCCAAAGAACTCCCTGTGCCGCCGTCGCAATGACGAGATCCATAACGTCACTCCCTATTAGTCCGAAAAAAAGCGGACACGCTGCGTGCCCGCTCCGCTGTGTTCGTCTTACTTAGGAAGCACTGATAAATTCAGCCACGCCATCTTGACGCATCTTTTTTGCCCG
>ERZ772960.3444-NODE-3444-length-10633-cov-4.004065_pt1 | contig 10633 bp, 5 predicted proteins | sample MGYA00580678_ERZ772960 | MGnify/ENA primary metagenome ERZ772960 (study PRJEB29015, sample SAMEA2737930) | human oral metagenome | biome: human oral; feature: human-associated habitat; material: dental | place: China | collected 2059 ...
TTATATTGTTTTCTAAGTCCTTAATATTATAAATATGTTCCATAACGTCAAATGTTTCTTTTAAATTATTTTTAGCACTATTCCAACCTTTACCATCTGTAAACCATACAAATGTAAGACCATCAATAGTATTAGACTCTAATGCAAGAGTCTTATAACTACGAGCAGTTTCATTTAGCTTACTCCCCCCGCCACTATAGAAATTTGTTTCGATAACATATACCATATTAGATGTTTTTATAACAAAATCAAAACGTTTCTCAGTTGTACCTTGATTAGAAATTGCAAATAAATCTATTCCCCACTTTTCTGTAATATCAAAAATATACATTTCTTTAAAATAGTTAATGCCCTTAACAAAACCAGCCTTAATAATAAATTGCTCAACAAGATCTTCCATCAAATGACCACCACGATTTTTCCGACCATTAGAATCAAGTCCGGTTTCAACGCCCATCACATAATCTACCAAATTATTTATTATATGCTCTCTAAGTAAATTAAATAATCCTGTCTTTTTCATGAAATATACATACTTATCTAAGTCATCTTCCGTAAATACGGAAAGCTTTTTAGGATTAAAGTTAAATAAAATACCACCACGATCATCTTGACAATATATTTCACTAGCACGAACGGCTAATAATATAGGAATACATTTTAATATTTCTGGATATTTTGATAGTAAGTGTCTAAACTCTTCTTCAATATTATTCGATCCAATTAATGAATTTAATATATTTAATTCAACCTTTATATCATCAACATTACGATAGACCTTATCAAAATTAATATAGAATCCATAGTCCGCAATACTAGACCTAAATCCAGATAACCATTCAATAAAAACACGTTTTGCCATATACACGTTTCCCTGTTAAAAATTAGAAATTAATAACTCCTTAATTTTCCCCCGTTTTTTCGCATTACTATTAATCATTCGTGTTGCATCAACACGTTTAATTCTATGGGATGAATAAATTTCATCAAAAAAATCATCATTTTCATCTATATTTTTAGGATCCGAATTACTAATAACTATTTTCGCTCCTTTTTTATTGATTTTATCAACAAATTCAGCTAACTCTATCTGTTCTTTATCATTAAAATCATATTCTGTATAAGCTGTAAAACTAGCGGAGTCTGTTATTGGACGATATGGAGGATCAAAATAAACAAAGGTATTACTATCAATAAAACTATCAGACTGCTTATAATCTCCATGAACAATTATTACATTTTGCAAACATTCAGAAACAGCACGAAGATTCTTTTCATCACAAATTGTTGGCTTTTTATAGCTACCCATAGGAACATTAAATAACCCTTTTTTATTTACTCTATATAATCCATTAAAACAAGTTTTATTAAGAAAAATCATTAATGCAGCTTTTTCTAAATCAAAGTTATTATGAGCTTCACTCTTTAATCTATTAAATTTATCCCTTTGTTGATAGAAATAATTTTTACGTGCTTCAATTTCAAAAGGAAGAAACATTTCCTCCATTGACTTCAAACAGCTAATAACCTCATCTACATTATCGCGTATAGCCTTATATGTATTGATCAAATCAGCATTAATATCGCTAATGTAGACCTCATCTAATTGATACTTGCTAAGGATATCAAATAAAACTGCACCACCCCCTATAAATGGTTCGGCATATTTGGTTATTTTTCCTTCTTCAAATGAGTAATACGCTTTAATTTTAGTAAGAAGCTGTCCTTTTCCTCCTGCCCATTTTAAAAAGGGTTTAACAAAAGCCTCTTCACTCATTTTATTACACCTACCATCTACTGGTTTAATGGCAATCTCTGGGATAATCCACATATTTCCTACTCTCTGTGCATCTGGAATACGATTTTCAGAACATAAGAATGATACTCTTCGTTGTGAAATTCCCCATTTATCAGCAGCTTCCTTTGCAGATATATACTTCATTATTTTACTCCTTCCAAATCTATTAATATAATTTTATTCTAGTTCTGGAAGGATAGCAAATTATTTTTATCAATATAATCCTTTTTATTTTATTATTCTATATTATTAGCTATAAACCGATACAACTTAATGGAATTTCATTAAAATGGTAATGACAACCTACAGTCTTAATATACTCTAAAACATCCTTGTATTTTGCTTGGTTAAACCATTCATTAAAAACATATATATATTCTACATCATATCCTAATAAGGAAAATAACTTCAAATATTCGCATCTTTTAAAATCACATGCCGTAAGCTTTTCATCAACAGAACCATGTGAATTTTGGAATTTCTTTTCAATAATATATCCTATTCTAGTCTTATAATTTACAAAGCACTCATCAGGTAACCATTTTACAGAATTATATTTTTTATAATCTATTCCGTTAGGTATTAAAAAATATTCATATAGACTATGTTTGGAAACACTCAAACCTATAACTTCATTGTTATCATAAACCTCTTTATTTATTACCTTATAACCTGCATCCTGTAAAACATCTTCAAGACTCGTTTCAGCTTCAAAACGTAATCCATTAATATTTGTTTGTGCACCACCGCCATGTGTGTTCCTAGTCATTTTCATCATCCTTCTTATAATATTCATCAATAAATACATTTAATAGATTAATTATAATATACGAATTAATGTATGACTAACAGTTCAAACATATTTTATATACATAACCCTTATTAAATAACTATATTTTTAAAATCGACAAGACTTGGTGTAGACTTTCCAACTTTGTCGATTTTTTTATTAATGAAAATAAAAGTCTAGATTTGTTAACTTACAATATATATAATGAAAATATGATGAATTTATAGCAGTATTTAGATTTAAAAGGGATAAAAAAGAGTTTAACTTTTATAAAGGCCATAAATATTTACATAAACTATGCACATTTACATATCATCAAATATTTATGGAGCATAATCACATAAATAATAGATTCAAAGCAACTATTACTAATGGTAATGGTACAAAGAAATGGAGAGAAAGATATGGAACTAAAGATTTACAAAGGATTTGATCTAGCTTTTTTAGAGCAACTAGATGACACACCGCTTATCGCAAACTCCTTAGAATCAAAAAAAAATGTGCTCCTCTTTGATAAGAAAATAAAAAAACAATTAGATATTGCACTACTTGGTTTAGATGATGACGAATCAGCTTGGATCACTTATGAGGAATATACACTAATAAAAACACGAATTGAAGATGCTATTCGTGATTATGATCTTAAAGTTATACTTTATAAAAATAACCTTTATCCAGATTACTATCCAATTCCGTTTGAATTAAATGAAACGCTTGTCCAAGAGATTAATAAGGCCATTAATACTGATAATACAATTGGAAGTAGTGAAGAGTGTCAGCGCTTTCTTTCCGTTTATAACACTCTAATTACAGTAGATAATATATATTATGGAAGCTTCTATAACTACGAATATGAAAGTGAAGAGAGAACTCCTACATATGATTATTATCCCTCACTTATTAAAATAGAAGATAGTCAAGATGAAGCAGATTACAATATCTTTTTAAATGAAGATATTGAAGCTTATCTTCGCGCTTTATCCCAAATAATGGTTATGAATCCTAAAATAATTGGATTAAATTCAACTAAAGGTCTTGCATCAAATAGAATACAATCATCTTTACAAGCATATTGTCTTGCAAATAGTATTCGTCTTATTAATTATCATGAAATCCTTCCAGAGAATACTGAAAAAGAAAAAGAGCTTTTAAAAATCGCTAGAAATGATATAGGTATAGAAGGATTTATTAATTTTAGAAATATAAAATTCTATAAAAATCCTGATATAGATAAAGAAACGATAGATCTATCGCAAGGGCAAATAATTCAAGAAATTATTTCCCAAGCTGAAAACGCTTATAATCCTAATAATACATTCAGAGATATCTTTATCACAGCTTCTACAGGTGCAGGAAAATCAATAATGTTTCAAATTCCTGCGGTCTATCTTGCAAAAAAATATAACAAACTAACAATTATTATTGAACCTGTAAAAGCCTTAATGCAAGACCAAAAGGAAAAACTCAATAAAAATGGATATACTAGAGTAGAAGCATTTAACTCCGATTTAATATCACAAGTAGAAAAAGAAGCCATTCTCCAAAGAATTAAAAGTGGCGAAGTTGATCTACTATATTTAAGTCCTGAAACTTTATTATCATATTCTATTGAAACAATAATCGGCGAACGTGAAATTGGTCTTCTTATTATTGATGAAGCACATACTGTAACAACCTGGGGTGCAGGATTCCGCCCAGACTACTGGTACTTAGGAGGATACATTAATAGACTAAGAAATCAAATTCAAACTAATAAAGGTAGAAATAAAAAAACATATCATTTCCCAATTTGTGCATTCACTGCAACGGCTATAAATGGTGGTTTTGATGATTCTGTAAGCGACACCATAGTTAGCCTATACATGGAAAACCCTATAAAATACATAGGATACGTACGTAGAGATAATATTAAATTTGAAATTAATCACTATGAATCAAAAACCAAATTGCCTAAAGCAGAGTATGAAGAAAAGAAAATGAAAGTCTTAAATAACAGACTCTTATATTGGCTAGAGCATAATAGTAAAACTATTGTGTACTTCCCATATGCACTTTATGCTAAAAATGCTTCTAAGGGATTACAACCATTTGCAGGTATAACAACTGATAAAAGAATAGGCACTTTCACAAGCAAAAATGATGATATGACTATCGAAGCCTTTAATGAAGCTAAAAGGCAAGCATTTGAAGGATTCCGTCAAGGCAATAAGCCTATATTGTTTGCCACAAAAGCCTTCGGAATGGGGGTTGATATTGATGATGTAGAGAATGTATATCATTATGCAGTTACAGGGAATCTCTGTGATTATGTACAAGAAATCGGTCGTGCCGCCCGTAAAAAAGGAATAAAAGGAACTGCAATAACTGACAACTTTTATAATGATCTTACATTTATGAAAACACTCTTTGGAATGTCTCAAATACGTCAATATCAAATAAAAGCTGTTTTATCAGGGATATATGACACATACCGTAGTAAAAATAATAATCGGAGCTTTTTAATTTCTCCTGAGTCCTTTACGTATATTTTTAATGGTAAGGGTGTCGAAGATGAAAAATCATGTATTAATAAGCTTAAAACTTGTTTATTAATGCTCGAGAAAGACTTCTATGACAAATATAACTTCAAAGTTATTATATCTCGTCCACAAAGTGTTTTTACAAAGGCTTATATTTGTATTCATAAAGAAAATGAAGCTAAAGTATTAAATTCTAAATATGCAAAATGCCTCGAATTTAAAGAAAAGGGGCGTTATAAAGAGAGACAGGCGGATGGTGTATTACTTAGCGATGCTGGTGATATCTATTCTATAGATCTAAAACAAATCTGGGAAGAATTTCATCCTAACATCTCTTTCCCACAATTTAAATACTGGTACTTTAACGCTAATACTATAACTAAAGATAAAATCAATATAATGCCAGAAATCCGTAAGTTTATAGCGCCTAGGCAAAAAGTTAATATAGAAGCACGAGATGAAATGCTGCTCTGTGATCTCCGTCCCGCTATACTTGAAGACTTTGAGTACATTGGAAATGTTTTATATTCAAAATTCAAAAAAACATTTTTTACAAAAGAGGATTTTGTAACGTTACTTAGTGGAAAATATGGGGTGAGCAAAGCTCGAATTATTGCAAACTCATTATTTGCACTTGTCGATCCCAATGGAACCTGTGTGAAACATAGAGCTCAAGATAAAACAGGTAAAATGGCCTATTCACTAGCAAATGGCAACTTCAAAGAATATATGCGAAAAGCAATAACAAAATCACGAATTATAAGTAATATTACTACGGTTACTAATTCTTCATCATATTCAAGCTATGTAAGTCTCTCAACAGATGATACTTCAATGATAGCTTTAAAACTGCTCTCTATCTTTGACTACATTACATATGAAGTACTCGGAGGTGAAGAACCAGAGATTTTCATTCGTCTAAATGATCCTAACAAAATAAAAAGTATTGTGATGGGAAGTACATATTATACTAACAACTATGTAACTAGAGCCAAACAAAAACATGATCGAGATGTTGCGGTTCTATGCCAATTCTTTAATGGCCTAAAAACTAATGAAGAACGCTGGAACTATATAGAAGACTATTTCCTTGGCTATGATGTCCTATGTAATGTAAAACCGATGAATATCAAATCTGTTAAAATGTCTCGTTCTATTGATAAAGAGCAATCATACCAAACACACATGTATAATGAGTGGGCTGATATTCATTCATTTTTTGATGAAAATGATCACGTAATTATAAACAAATTGATAGCTACAGGAATTAAAATACCAGAATATTTACAGACCCAAATAAAGAAATCTGAAGCAGGAAATGATATTTTAATGTCTTGGCCATCCAAAGATACTTTAATATGTCAACAAGACACCTCAGATCTAGTTATGGAGTCGTTCCGTATTAGAGGATGGAATGCATATAGAATCAATGAAATAGATTATGAAAAAATTAAAGAGGTTTTAGAATAAGATGGCACAGATATATCCAATAAAGGAAGATTTATCAGAATTGCCTTACTCCGAAATGAAAGTCTATGATGCACTTTCTAAATTAGGTGATGAATTTTATATTTTTCATTCTGTTCAATGGGTAAAAAGAGGAAATAAATGGAAATCTACCTGGAAAGAAAATGACTTTCTTATCTTACACAAAAAACTAGGAGCAATTGTCCTTGAAATAAAAGGTGGTAATATTGAATGTCATGGTACTGTTTTTCACCAAATCAATAGCAAAACTAATGAGGTGAGTATATTAAATCCAGAAAAGAAAAATGACCCCCTATCACAAGCAATTGATGGAGTCTATCATTATAGAAAAATGATAGACTCCATCATACCAAATCTAAGCGACCGCTTTCCTATAGAAGCCGCTGTGTGGTTTCCAAATGTGAATATTTCAAATAAGATATCAAGTTTTCCCCTTAAATATCGAGAAGTTTCTGGAGCTGTTCTTGGTAATGAGCACTTTAATAAAGAGAAACAATTTATATACGATATATTTAATTTTTATTACAATCGCCAAAAAACTAATATTACAGATGAAGAGTTTCAAAAAATACTTGATCTTATAGCAATGGACTTTGAACTAATTACTGCACCTGCAGCTAGAAAAGGTGAGCTCGAACATGCATTTCTAAAGCTTACTAATGAACAAATAGGCTTACTCGATTATATTTCAGAGCAAAAAAGTGCCACAATACAAGGTGTAGCAGGAACAGGAAAAACATTAATTGCAAAAGAAGCTGCTCGAAGATTTGGAATAAAAGGAAGAAAAGTATTATTTCTTTGTTTCAATAAGTTTTTATTTACAGATCTACTTCACCGTTATCCGTATGAAAATGTAACCTACTTTAATATCAATTCACTTATTTCTTATTATCGTTCAGGTTTAGATACCTCTACAAAAGAACTTCGTGTAAAAGCATTACAACAAATAGAATGGGATGAACTAAACTATGATGATGTTATTATTGATGAAGCACAAGACTTTGAAAATAGCGAAATATTATATTTCAAAGATTTAGTAGAGCTAAAAGATGGACACTTCTTTGTTTTTTATGATAAAAATCAACTTTCAACGACACGTGAAGTTCCTGAATGGATATTAAATTCAGAATGTAAACTACTTTTAACTAAAAATTGTCGTAATACCCGTGAAGTTGCTTTAACCGCTTATAATGTTATTGATATTGAACTAAACCAAAAAATTACGATGGTCAGTGGAGAGCAAACCTCTATTAGTTTTGTTAAAGGTGAATCCCTTCCTATGCTTGCTAAGTTACTAAATATACTTACAGGTGATAAGTATGGATATGAATATAGGGATATTACAATTCTGTCTTTACGTACAGAGCTAAATTCAATTTTACATAATACAAATAAGTTATCTGGGATACCAATACTTAGAGAAAAGAGCAATTCAGCAGTTTTATTTACCACAGCAAAAAAATTTAAAGGACTTGAAAGTCGTGTGGTAGTAATTATTGATATAGATAAAAATTGTTTTATTAATGAAGAAAAAAAGCGGGATTTCTACATTGCTTGTTCAAGAGCAACACAAAAGTTATTGCTTTTCATTAATGCATCGGATAAAGAAATAGAGGAAATGGCAAATGCTATTAGTAGTAATCACTTTGCTGCCAAAGGTAAAATCGCAATGAAAACTCAGTCTAAAGTCCTAGATTTACAGTGATATTTCTCACCTTATTTACTACTCCTATTATTCATATATTTTTTGAAGTATAGAATAAAGACAAAACTACATATTTTTTACAAAATTTGATAATGACTTTAACTATCTCCATGTATGATTTTCTAATCCGGCTTATGTAAAAGAATAAAAATGCAGTCCCATATTAAATTAATTGAGAACAAAGAAAGAATTTGTAAAATCAACAACTTTATTTGGAAATAACTAATATAGATATATTATCAAAAGACATCTATGATTAATAAGCATATACTTCATTAATATTTACTCATAAAAAGCTCTACCTTAGATTACCTAAAGTAGAGCTTTCTCTTATTCCAACTTCCCTCTACGCACACAATCCCATTCTACATCTTTCATTTCCTTCGTTAGTTCTTCATTTAATTTACGTATTAAGGATATAAATTCTGTCCGCTTAGCCGCATCATTCCAGTCGATTAATATCTTGCGTAATTTAAATTGCAAGAGAGTATTTTCAAATTGCTTATATAGATTACCTTCAAAACATACATCCTCATTATCAACTCCACTTCTATATAACTCATTGATATCCTTTACAATAGCAGAAATATTCTTTGATATTAATATGCGCTCTTTAATATAATTATACACACGAGTTTTATATGAGCAGAGATTGCTTCCACCATTATCACCGGTCCCCTTTTCCCACCAGGTATAATAGCGTAAGCTCAAAACTGGTCCTTCTTTAATTTTATCAACACGCCAAAACATATATGGTTTAACGGTTAAATTATCCTCACTTGTATTTTGAAAGCCCCAATAATCGGTATCAACAGTTCGGTCTAGAGAACGCGGCCAAAAATGTATATTCGACCAAGGCGTACCATAGCTGCTACCGTGCTGAATCGTGTGAGTATGAGGAGCATCGTCTAAGCGACCATATACATACGAAGTCTCAATATCCTCAATATATATTTCCAAATCCGTCATGAATGACGATTTGTGATTGGGCTGATTAAATACAGTCTGCAAAAACAATCGTTGGGCGATCGAAGTATCTTGAATATAAAAACGAATATGCCCATCTATATCCTTATAGTGTTTCCAAAAACAGCTATGCTCTATAGTGGTCCTAATCTTACGAATTAAATAATCCATAAAGTTCAGTAAAATAGAATTATTCCACCCATGACAAGATAATAACAATGACAAAAACTCCGGCCCATCCACATAGGTATTAACCTTAGGATCCTTCTCCAGTTCTCGAACCGTATTCCAATCATCATCATTAAACCAATCCGTCTTCACATAAGCCGTATGAATCGTGTATTTTGATAAATTCAATTCTCCCTGTTCATCTCGTAATGCCCATCGGATACTATTCATAGCACTCCAGCAAGCAGTCTCATCACGTTTTTTCTGTTTTTCCTTTTTATCATCTGAAAGATATTGATATATATCCAATTCATTGTATTGATTTGATTCAAATGTTTTTGAAAGTAAATATTTATACCGATTGATCTGATTGCCATGCTCCTCTGATGATGTTTTATCTTCAACAATTAAGGCTACCTGTAACTCTGGAACCAATACAAGTACATCAATATTAAGTAACTGCCTAAAAATATATATTCGATTAACTTTGGATATATCATAAGCCTCATTCAACAAACGAGATAAAAAACGTACCCCGAACTGGCGACCACGTTCATTATCCTCACGAGTAGGCATATTAATCCAATTCAAACACCAACAAATAAAAGCATCCTGCGATAACTCATTCGTTGCAAAATTAAAAATATTATTCTCCACAATCCGTTCGTCAATCATACTTCTCATACCCCTTACCTAGTCCCCATAATCTAACATCACCTAAGCCACAAACGTATATAGAGAAAGCCCCCATCTGTTCCAAAACCGAATTTGGCCCTGCGGAGGCCGCAGGCCGGAATCAGACCCGGCTTCTCTAAAAAACAATGTCCTTTTATCACCTTTATACAAAAGAAGTTAGAGAAATTCCCCATGGTATTCTAAAACTGACTTTGCCTAGGCTGGCTACGCCAGCCGTAAAGGCGGTGGAAGTTTTAGGATGCCATGGGGAATCTATAACTACCCTTTGTATTTAGGTGATGTAGGGCATGTTTCAGGCACCACGTCTTTGCGGTCCCCTAGTTGTGCACTACGGTCTGTGAAGTGTGTATGTAATAGTTCATGGGCTTTGTGCCCTAGTGGTTCACCCAAGAAATTTTTGTATAGTTCTTGAATTTCGGGGCTTTCATAGGATGCCACGTATTTGTACTCTTCATCAGCTTTGTAAAGTCCGCCAATGCGGGCTTCTTTTGTTTTTACGGCTT
>ERZ772960.3445-NODE-3445-length-10626-cov-2.637026_pt1 | contig 10626 bp, 9 predicted proteins | sample MGYA00580678_ERZ772960 | MGnify/ENA primary metagenome ERZ772960 (study PRJEB29015, sample SAMEA2737930) | human oral metagenome | biome: human oral; feature: human-associated habitat; material: dental | place: China | collected 2059 ...
TATGATAAGGACGCGCGTGCTCGGGCTTTTGGATGAACTTTTGACGAGACAGCGCAGTCTTTACTGGGAAGTTATCGAGCGGGATAACGATATAACGTTAGGTACAGCTATTGCCGGGCTTTTATAACGTCGATAATAACGTAAACAGCTTATAAGGGAACTTCGGTAATGTATTAGTATTAGTGCATTAACCGATGTTCTCTTTTTCCAGAGGTAACAAGGTGAAATCTTTAGGAAAGTCAATAGTTTTACTGATGCTCATAATAATAATGATTTTGGGCGGTCTGCTTTGGTTTGATTATTTGGGTGTAATTCATGTAAAGTCGGTATTTTCTCCGGTGTACAAACTTTTGGGGAAAGACCCGCAGAATTCCATAACATCTACATCTTCTGCTCCTATTACGGGGGATTTGGATCAAGACAGACTCGATAAGCAGAGAGAATCGCTGAACATTTATAAAGAAGAATTGGATAAGCGCGAAGAAGACGTTGTCCGGCGTGAAAAACTTAACGAGCAGATTGCTTCGGAGCTTACGAACCGCGAAAAATCTCAAGAAGAAAGAGAAAAAACATTTAACAATACGGTAAAATTTTACGATGATAAGAATGTAAACATCGAGCAAATTGCTGCAAATTTGAACGGTATGCGCCCGGCGGCGGCTGTTGATATTCTTGTTGCGATGGACGATCAAACTGTAATTGACGTTCTGCGCAAAGTCGAAGAAATTGCGAAGGAAAAAGGAACTTCTTCTTTGGTTTCCTACTGGCTTTCGCTTATGCCTGCCGAACGTGCTGCCGAGATTCAGCGTAAAATGCTAAGTAAGCCTGAATCTTTAGACTGAATCAAATGCCGCGGCATTCCGATTGTTTACACCGGAGGAATTGCCGATGCAGGCGTTTGTAAATAATTCTGAAAAGGCTGCTCTAAATCTTATTCTTACAACACAAGATTTAAATTCCGCTCCTAAGCTTGATTCGTCGCAAAGTTCACAAAATAAGGCGAATTTCAGCGAAATGATAAGCGCGGCTCAAAAAAATCCCGAAAACAAAGAGATTCATACCGGCTCGGAAAATAATGTTTCTGATGTCCGTACAGAAAAAAAACTCGGTGAAGAGGATTGCGTACAATCGGCGGAATATTTTATAGACGAGAAAACTCAAATTTCTTTAAAAAATGAAGAGCGCGGGATAAAAAAAGATAAGGCTTCTTCAGATAAAAATACAGAAAAATCGACTTCTAAAAAGAAAATTTCAAAATCCGTAAAATATTCAGAAGAAAAGTCTGAAAACTCCGCGGAAATTTCATTGGATAAAATTACGGTATTGGTAGAACAAGCTGCGCAGAGTGCAAAATACTTAAACGATAAACAAAAAGATTCCGGCGAAGCGAAATTCGATTTGAATGAAGCGGACATAAAAATCAATCCGGATACGGAAGATAAAAATCTTTCTCTTTCTGAAAATATTGAATTGCAAGGTGCAGATATTTCCGCCTTGCTGAATGCAGCGGAAAAAACTGAAAATCAGTCCGCTTCCGATAAAGAATTTTCGAGCGGCAAATATAATTCTGCTGCAAAAAAGATTTCTTCGGATAAAGAGCGCAAAATCACCGTTACCGACCTGCGTTCTCAAGCGCGGGATGGCGAAGTTGCGGCTTCCAATGATAAAAAACTTTCTGCAAAAAGCGGGCTTAAAACGGAAATCCGCTACGACGGTAAAAATGCAGCTGAAATGACTATGAATCTTGCAGACGGAATTCAACAAAATCTGACGTCATCAAATGCGCAGACTGCATCTGCTTCAAGTTCTACGTTTCAGGCGATGTTGTCAAATCAACTGCAAAATAACGCCGCCGATTTTGTAAAAGCCGGTAATATCGTTTTAAAAGATAACGATGCCGGTCAGATTAAGCTCATTCTTCATCCCGAATCGCTTGGTAATGTAAAAATCGACCTTGAGATTTCCGATAAAACTCTTACCGGCAGAATTACGGTTGCAAGCAGGGAAGCGTTCAATGCATTTAAAGAAAGTTCTGAAAGTCTGCGTCAGGCGTTTATAAACAGCGGTTTTGAGAATGCCGGATTCGAACTTGCGATGGCAGGAAGCGATTCTTTCGGCGGAAACTTGAACGGGCGCGAACAAAATGATGCGGGAAAAGCATTTGCAGCCGGTAAAGCGTATACGGAAGATACTGTTTATGCAGATTATGGCGCGGACAATAATGCCGAATTTGCTTTTTCGGCAGCGAATTCTATAAACATCGTAGCTTAAAACTTCGACAATATAGATAAGAGGTGAATGATGAACGAAATCAACACAACTCCTTCGATAAACACTGTTATGACTTCAAATGAAAAGTTTGCGGTCGACAACGAAGTAAACAATTTTAATAAGCAGATTGCGCAGGGGAATCGCCAGACAAGTCAGTCTCTCGGCAAGGACGATTTTCTTAAACTGCTTATAACGCAGCTTCAGAATCAGGATCCGACAAATCCTATGGAAGATACGCAGTTCATTGCGCAGATGGCGCAGTTTTCATCTCTTGAGCAGATGACGAATATGAATGAATCGTTCAGCAAAATGGCGGCTATGCTTAATTCTTCAAATGCTTCCGCAACAATCGGTAAAACGGTTGAAGTGGAAGTTGGAGATACTGTAACAAAAGGACTTGTTGAAGCAGCGACGCTAGGTGAAAATCCTCAGGTCATGGTAAACGGAATGTACTATGACATGAATAAAATAAAATCCGTTTACGGTAACTAATGAAATTTACAGGTCAATAAAAAGGCAGGGCTAAGACTATGATGAGATCACTTTATTCCGGCGTTTCCGGATTGCAGAACCACCAGACAAGAATGGACGTTATCGGTAACAATATTTCCAACGTCAACACGACGGGTTTTAAACGCGGTCGCGTGAATTTCCAAGACATGATTTCTCAGCAAATTTCAGGCGCAGCGCGTCCTACAGATGAATTAGGCGGCGTGAACCCTAAAGATGTCGGCTTGGGAATGACGATTGCAACAGTTGAACAAGTTTTTACTCAAGGAAACTTGCAGTCAACCGGTGTTTCTACCGATGTCGCGATTCAAGGAAACGGTTTTTTTATCTTAAAAGACGGAACTGAAAATTTTTACACAAGAAACGGTGTATTCGGTCTTGACCGCGACGGAACGCTGGTAAATCCCGCAAACGGTCAGCGCGTACAGGGCTGGATGGCGCAGGATTTAAACGGCTCTCAAATTATTCAGACTGCTTCAACGCCGACTGACCTTGTTATTCCTGTCGGTGCAAAGGATTCTGCAAAAGCAACAACGAATATTCACTATGCCTGCAACCTCGATAAAAATACTCCGGAAATTGCAGAGGGGGCAGGTCCCGATGATATTGCGCGCGGAACTTGGGCAACAAATCAAAAGATATATGACAGCTTCGGCAATGAGCACATGCTTAATATTTATTTTACACGCGTTCCTGATAATCCCAATTCATGGAATGCACGTGTGGAAGTCGATGCGGATAATGCCGATTTTACACAGACCAGGGTAGGGCTCGGCACAACTGACGGCACCGGAGATAATTTTATCGTCAATTTTGACAACATGGGACAGCTTTTATCCGTTACGGATGCAGCAGGTAATGTCTCCGCCGCAGAAGGCGAGATTATTATCCAAGCATCGTATACCGTTCCTGAAAGCGAAAATGACGCGGACGGAAATCCTTACCGCCAAACGATGAATATAAATCTCGGCACAATCGGCAGTATGAGAAATACTATTACTCAGTCCGCTTCGAAGAGTACGACAAAAGCGTATTCGCAGGACGGATATACGCTCGGTTATCTTGATAATTTTAAGATTGATTCAAGCGGAATAATCACCGGCATATATTCCAACGGAACGAACCGTGTTATCGGACAGATTGCGCTTGCAACTTTTGCGAACGACCGAGGTCTTGAAAAAGCCGGCGACAACACATATGTAGAAACAAACAACAGCGGACAGGCGCGTATCGGCGAGTCCGGTACTGCAGGTAAAGGTAAACTTCTTGCCGGCGCACTTGAAATGTCAAACGTCGATCTTTCCGAGCAGATGACAGACATGATTGTAACTCAGCGCGGATTCCAGTCGAACGCAAAGACGATTCAGACGGCGGATACGCTGCTTGAAACAGCTCTGAGCTTAAAACGCTAAGCCCGGTGCAGCATCGATAAGTTATGATTGAAATATTCCGGTGTATTACCGGCTAATATAAAAGACCTGATTGCTTTTACGGCACTTGGGTCTTTTTATTTCGATCTGACACAAACCTAACCTGTAGAGACAGGCTATTTAAGCTCGTTATTCGGCTGTACACAAAAAAATCCAATCCGCCGAAAGCAACCGCTTTTTTTCCATTTGCAAAACCCGAAAAACTGTGTTAACATAAAACCACTTGACAAGAGTTTGGGGAGAAGCACAATCTTGAACAGAACAGAACAGAACAGAACAGAACAGAACAGAACAGAACAGAACAGATACACTTCTCTTTAAAAATTTTTATATAACAGAAAAAGACCGTCGTGTCCGAGCGTGTGGAAAATGCGTTCGTGATGCGGCGGTTTTTTGTTTAAAAAATATTAGTGAAATTGGCTTATGGAGGATTATAAAGATGAAGATTAATGTTTAGGAAGGAAATCGGAGAAGGGGGAAAAAAACAGTCGGGACAAGTTCGGGCTCAAGCACAGCAAAGAGCCTTGATATTTGTCATGGATAATGGATATGCACGTATGTGCATGGAAGAAATATTATGAGGATGCCCGCAAAGGGATGCTTAGGAGTAAAAATGATAAATCAATATAATCCAAAAATTCATGAAGGATTACAACCTATTCGTGTTTTAGCAAACAATATAATTTTTCACTTTGAAAATGTTTATCCTAATTTTAGAGAAGAGTCTAAGCGACACGAAGAATTGTATTTGCTTTCTCCAGCAATACAGTGTTTCTTAAATAAAGAACCATTAAATTATAAGACTGTAGTAATGTTGCCGTATCTTGATGATGATAAAGGTATTAAGATAATACATCTTTCAGAAACTTTTTTATCTTATGAATGGTGTATTTGCTATGCTATAGTATCGCTTTATTTTGATTTTATTTATTATCCTACATTGAAAGCACGAGAAGCTGGTATAACAGAATGGAAAACTCATGATGAAATAGAAAAGTATGTAGATTTGTCAAATTTTCAGGAGATAAAAAAAATTATTTCTTATGGATTTTCACTAATTGATTCTTACTCAGAATGGGATAAAAATACTTTACCAAATCCGGAGCTGTTTCCAGATGAAAAAGCAGAAAACATTGGAAGAGCTAATCATGCCTTTCTTTGTGCAACAACTTATATACTTTCACATGAATTCAGCCATGCAAAATATGGACATACGGAAAAAAATTGTAAAAAATGCGAACTGGAAAAAGAAAATCAAGCTGAAGAAAATGCATTTAATATGATTATAAAAGGTATCACTTCCGGAGATGATGATGTAAAATTCAATATTTCCATTGGAACTATAGCAGGAATTTGTTCTCTATTTTTTATAGACTCAACACTTGAAAATGAAGGTCATCCTGATTGTGATGCAAGGGTAAAAAAATATTTCGAACTGTTAGGAATAGATGAAAACGATTCCTTATGGGCAATTCCATGCATTGCATATCAATTATGGAGTATAGCATATGGGAAGAACTTGCGTTTTCCTGAGCATGAGAAAACATATAAAGATTTGTTTTTAAGTCTTCAAGAACAGGAATGGGAAAAAAGATAGTAGGTTATTGTTTTGTTGAAAAATATCTAACACAGGTTTTCAAAGCCGACAAATGGGTACAGCCTATTTGCGGTTTAGAACAAAGGTAAATGACACAGGAGGAAACATGAAAGCGTTAAGAAAAATAGGAATACTTTTGGCGGCAGTCGCCATCACGGCAATAGGAATCGGCTGCCGGAATACCGTTGAGGTAGAAAAAGAGAAAACCTATGCGTCTGCGGTTACGTTCAAGGCGGAGGATGCCGGAGAAGCCGGAGTAAAAATCACGATGGAAACGGCAACGGAAGATGCGACGATTTTCTATACGACCGACGGCACGGAGCCGAGTGCGGGAAGCAACAAATACAGCGCGCCTTTGACGTTCAACATGAACGCGGAAATAAGGGCGGGCGCTATAAAGGACGGAATTGAGAAAAGCCCGATTTCCGTTGGAAAGGTTTCCATAAAGACAAAGACGGTTGAAGTTGACAAAAAGGCTGACGAGACCGCGCCTGCCGCGGTTACAAACCTTGCGGCGAGCGCAAAGGACAGGCGGGTTCTCCTTACATGGACAGATGCCGCAGACAGCGACGTATACGGCTACGAAGTAAGCTACAGCGGTACCGCCCCGATAAACAGGGTAGTGCTTCCCGCACTGAACTCTACAAGTATGATGGTTGCTCAAGGTGCAGGCGGCTGCTATGTCTCGGGACTTACAAACGGCACGGAGTACACGTTCACTGTAAAAACTGTAGACACAAGCGGAAACAGGAGCGAGGGCGTTAGTGCAAAGGCAACTCCAAAAGCAAGCGCTCCGATGACAATCGCCTTGAGCGTGCCGCCTGCCGCCACGAACACAAGCCTTGATGTAAGTGTAGTTGTAACGACAGATGCCGAAATAAAGAAGGTCGTGTACAAAAAGGAGGGAAGTTTAATTGCAAAAACGCTCCTTTCAGACACAGGTGCGCATGATGTTACCGAAAGCGTCAAGACTAACGGCAAGTTCACCATCACGGCGACAAGCGAATCCGAAGGAAACGGAACGTACATGGTGGCAGTCCTTGACGAATCGGGTCGAGAGGTTGCGGAACAGATTAATGTAAACAACTTTGACTTTACGCAGCCTTTCATAGTAAAAGATATTTCCCAAACATATTCAAGCAGTGAACATACGATAACATTGAACTGGACAAACCCGAACGAAAGCGACTTTGACCATGTTGAAATCTCGTACACTACGAACGACGGAACGTCGGATTCGCCTAAATCGCAAGCGGAAATCGTAACCGGCAAGACCAAGACATTCACGGAAATCGACGGAACAAAGGCATATTACACCTACTATATAGCGAGCGTTGACAAAGCCGGAAACAAGAGTGCGGAAGTTAAACGTAAAGTAGGCGTAACGACTGCAATCAACACCCCAAAAGACTTTGAGGAAGTAGCCGGCAAATCAATCGCCGGAACGGAAAGCTGGACGCCGAGTTCAAGCGTATTTGTGAGCGGACGTAAGCTGGAGATAAAAGCCTTTTACATGAGCGACCACGAAGTAACAAGGGCTGAGTACAAGGACGTCATGGGAAGCCTCCCGAACTATATGGCAAAGGCTCACGACAAGGACGGTCATGAACTTACAGAAGATGAGGTAGGCAAGAACCCTGTAAACAAAGTCAGCTGGTATGACGCGCTCGTGTACTGTAACAAGCGTTCGATAAAAGAAAGTCTTAGCCCATGCTATAAAATAAAAGGTTCTACCAACCCGGCAGACTGGGGCGCAGTTCCAATATTTAACGACCCCACATGGAACGCCGCAACATGCGACTTTAATGCCAACGGCTACCGTCTTCCGACAGAGGCTGAATGGGAGTGGGCTGCTCGCGGCGGAGAGGACTACACCTACGCCGGAAGCGACAACTATAATGAAGTGGCATGGTGTTATGAAAATACGTACGACACAGGCACGAGGGACGTTAGGACGAAGAAAGGCAACGGCTACGGACTTTATGACATGAGCGGGAACGTATGGGAATGGTGCTGGGATTGGTATGCTAGCGTAACAAATACCACGCCAAACGCAGGGGCGTCGTCGGGTGACTCCCGTTGTTTTCGTGGCGGTTCGTGGCACAACGCAAACAGCGCTGGGGTTGCTAATCGTCGGGGCTTCGGCAGCCCGAAAAACATATACTACGAAGTTGGCTTCCGCCTTGTTCGCAACGCCAATTAGCGTTGGCTAGTTCTGCAAGGAAATTATTAAAACCTTCCGCATTCTGCGGAAGGGCGAAGCCGCGCAGTAACCGGCGAGCAGTGAGAATTGGTCTTACAGATACAATTTGGTCTACTGCTCGCTTGCAGTTTTGCCTTTGGCAAAACTGCCTAAAAAATCTGTATTCAGAAGGTGCTGTGCGACACATTTACGCTTCCATAATCGCATTATGGGTTCTGTGTCGCACTCGAGTTTTACTTTGTAAAACTCGGGGGAGGGGGCGTTAGCGAGTGCGGCAGCACGCAGCTGCTAGGCTGGAACATTCTTTCTGCAAAAAATCGGTTTTAAATTAACGGCATTTTTCAGCAAAAGGGAACAGGCGCGTCGTCGGGTTCTAACCGTTGTAATCGTGGCGGTTCTTGGAACAACAACGCCAACAACGCTGGGGTTGCTAATCGGGACAACAACAACCCGAACAACGGCGAAAATATTACATTCCGCCCGGCAAGTATTTCTTTCCGGCGGAATCTGTCCGTTCCTATTCTCGGAAGAACTCGATTCCTCAAGGCGAGGGAGTATATTCATTCGGGCATATAAGTAAGTCTCATTTGTGCGGATTTTTATGGCAAACCTGTATGCGGGAATGATGAAGTTCTTTCTTCTTATACTGTTCCGTTATAAAGAGCCGGTCTTGAAAGCCGTAACAAGTTTACCGTCCGCTTCAAGTTTCAAAAATTCGAAACTTGCATAAAAAATAGAGAAAGCCGACATTCCGGCTATCAGCGTTTCTGATAAAAATTGATTTTCATGCTTTGCGAGGACTTTTACGGTAAGGACATATCTTGATATTCCGGGTACGGCTTACGGATTCTTCTATATGTAATGTGCGTAAACTCTTTATTTACTTCTTCAATATCCGCACTGAATTCGCTTTTATCGAATGAGGGAAAAAATACGTCGCCTTCATATTCGGTGTTAATTTCCGTCAGATAAAGAATATCCGCAAGCGGCAGCGATTCTTTGTAAAGATTGCTTCCTCCTGCGATAAATATTTTTTCAAAGTTTTTGTTTTCCGCCGCTTTTAATGCTTCTTTAAGAGAGCGGACGCTAATGCAGTTTTCCGCGTAAAATCTTTTTGTTGAACTGACTACAACATTAAACCGGTTTACGAGCGGATGACCTATTTCTTCAAAAGTCTTTCTTCCCATTACGACTGCATTGCCGGAAGTTAAAAATTTAAAGCGGGCACGGTCTTCCGGTATATTCCACGGAATTTTTCCGTCTTTTCCCAGAACCCGCCCGCTTTTAGTAAAGGCTGCAATCAGCGCAATCTGCATTATGCTTCCACTGCAATCAGATTTCCGGATGCTCCTTGTCCTGCATAAACGCTATGTCTTCCCGCATAAGGATTGGTGAAAGTTTCTATTTGTTCGCGGAGCTGTACGAGATATGTTCTTAGCAGTTCACGATTTTTTTCGTTTTGCGCAAGAACTTTTTCCTGCAGCCTGTTCAATTCATTTTGAATCTCCTTGACGTGCTTATCTTCTTCAGGATCCGTTCCTTTTGCGCTGTTATTGTACATTTGCGACATGGGAATTATGACCTTTTGGAGATTTGTAATTCCTTGCACGACCTGCTGTTCAAGTTCCGCATGAGATGCAATGATTTCCGCATTCTCCGCATTTATCGAGTCCTGCTGTTTTTCGAGGACTTCAAGATAGTCCCGGAACTTTTTGCGCTGCATTTCAAGCAGTGCGCGGAATTTGCGCAAAATCGATATGCGTTCATTCAGCTCGTTTTCGGAGATTTCTGCCATATTAACCCTCTATATTTAATGCCGGCTGCTGCATGGATGCAGACGTATTTGTATTTGCCGTGCTGTTCGATGCGGTTTTCCATGAATCCAAAAGCTGTTCCATCATTCCGCGCACTGAATCAATCTTCTTCTTGTTGTGATTTATGTTTGCGTCCATAAGTTCGCTGTTGAAGTACACGTAAAGAGACATAAGATTTTTGGAAATATCTCCGCCTTTATCCATATCCAACGAAACTTGAAGTTCCGTTATTATCGATTGCGTTTTTTGAATGAAATTGCCGAATTTTTCAATTTCATTTGCTTTTATTTTTCCGTTGGCATCTATGAGTGCGGCGGCTCCGTTTAAATTTCTGACGGCAGCTTCATAAAGCAGTACGATTAGATGCCCTTGACTTGCAGTTGTTATGTTCGCTTTTTGGTAGGCATTGTATGCCTGAGTGTAGCTCATGAAATTCCTCCCGTTATTTAGAGCATAATTATACGCTTTGATTATCGGGGAAGGGGCAAAAAACTTAAGTAAAAAAAGCTATTGTTATCGACAAAATTTTGAATAATTCGTATATTTGAAAACGAGGTTCAGATGAGCGAAAACGACAACAATAAACCTGAAAATGAAGACAAAAATCAAGATCCGTTTAATTTTTTCAAATTGGCGGGAAGCGATAATGAAGGTAAAAACGACGACGACAAAAAAGATGACAAAGATAAAAAAAGATTCCCGTTTTGGGGACTTATGCTCATCGTTTTGGCTGTAGTTGTCATTGCGGATGCTTTATTTATATGGGGAAAAAGCGATTCCAGTACGGATTTTTCCGATTTT
>ERZ772960.3446-NODE-3446-length-10623-cov-19.409917_pt1 | contig 10623 bp, 7 predicted proteins | sample MGYA00580678_ERZ772960 | MGnify/ENA primary metagenome ERZ772960 (study PRJEB29015, sample SAMEA2737930) | human oral metagenome | biome: human oral; feature: human-associated habitat; material: dental | place: China | collected 2059 ...
ACTCTCCATTGATGCAGCCGGCTAAGGATGAGTTGCAGTCAGCTATTGAGGCAACAACATTCAATGCACCAAAGTGCCCTGTTTATCAGAATGTTGATGCTCTGCCACACACTGAACCAGCTGAGATTCAGAAGAACCTAATCGCTCAGCTCACATCAAGCGTACGTTGGACAAAGAGCGTACAGAATATGATTGCTGATGGAGCAGCCGAGTTCATAGAGTGCGGACCTGGTGCAGCTTTACAGGGTATGATTGGTCGTATTGACAAGACTGTTAATGCACACGCTGTATAATCCTACTTTATTATAAAGCAACTGACCCCCTCTTCCGTCCCCTTCCTCTTGAGGGAGGGGACGGAAGAGGTTTTTTCTTCTAAATTTGTTTATGAAAACCAAATTAGTTATCTACCAAGTCCTCACCCGTACTTTCGGTAATAAGAATCTTACGAAGAAAGAGTATGGTACTTTAGCAGAGAATGGAGCAGGGAAGATGAATGACTTCGATGAGGATGTATTGCGTCGCATTCATGATTTCGGTGTCACTCATCTGTGGTATACAGGGGTCATTCGTCATGCTACATGTACTGACTATTCAGCCTTCGGCATACCTACGCAGAACCCTCGTGTCGTCAAGGGGCGTGCCGGATCGCCGTATGCTATTACCGACTATTACGATATTGACCCAGATATTGCGGTCGATGTAGATGCACGTATGGCTGAGTTTGAGGTACTTATAGCTCGTACACATGCAGAAGGGATGAAGGTTATCATTGACTTTGTGCCCAATCATGTTGCCCGACAATATAAGAGTATCGCTAAACCAAAGGGTGTTGAGGACCTTGGAGAAGGTGATGATACGGGGAAGCACTTCGATCCTCAGAATAATTTCTATTACTGTCCGGGCGAGCAGCTCGACCTCTCTGGTGTCGTTGAGAATGTCTATGCTCACGATGCTGAGGCTTATCATGAGTACCCAGCAAAGTGTACTGGTAATGACCGCTTCGACTCTCATCCTCAACAGAACGACTGGTATGAGACCATAAAGCTGAACTATGGCGTAGACTATTGTGATGCTGGCGGTAGGAGTTATCACTATCATCCAATCCCATCAACATGGAAGAAGATGACAGATATCCTCCTTTTCTGGGCAGCAAAGGGTGTTGATGGCTTCCGCTGTGACATGGCAGAGATGGTTCCACATGAGTTTTGGGCATACGCAACGCAGCAGGTTAAGGAGCGTTATCCTGAGATGATATTCATTGGTGAGGTATATGATCCTAATCAATATCGTATGTATGTTGAGTCAGGTTTCGATTATCTCTATGATAAGGTGGGTATGTATGACTGTATCCGTGGTGTGATGTGTGACGAGCGTCCTGCTTCTTCTATCACCCATGAGTGGCAGCAGGTTGACGATATCTGCGACCACATGCTTTATTTCCTTGAGAACCACGACGAGCAGCGCATAGCTTCTGACTTCTTTGCAGGTAATCCTTGGAAGGGAGTTCCTGGTATGATTGTGTCTGCTCTTCTTCAACAGAATCCTGTTATGGTATATGCTGGTCAGGAATTTGGCGAAAGAGGTATGGATAAAGAAGGTTTTTCAGGGCAGGATGGTCGCTCAACCATCTTTGACTACTGGACGAGCGATGCTATCTATAAAGGTTTCTTCAATCGTAAAGCTTTGACTACTGACGAAAAGAAGCTTTCGCTTGTTTATCAAGGAATTCTCCGTTTCTGCAATCGCGAGAAAGCTGTATGTGAGGGACTGACCTTTGATTTAATGTATGTTAATCATCAGAGCCACCAGTTTAATCCTCGTAAACAGTTTGCTTTCTTGCGTAAGGCAGATGATGAAGTGTTATTGGTTGTTGCCAACTTCGACCAAGAGCGAGTGTATATCAAAGTAGTTATACCTTCTCATGCGTATGATTTCCTCGCTCTGCCCGAACAGGAAGTAGAAATGACCGACTTGCTTTCAGGTTTTACAAAGGTCGTAGAGTTGAAACGTGATGGTCAAATTGCATTGGATATAGCTGCAAACTGTGGTAGGATTTACAAGTTTAATATAAAGAAGAAGACAGTGGACTACGTATTAAATTCACACAACAAAGAGGAATTCGCTCCAGCTCATACTGCAGAACATCTTTTGAATCAAGTAATGTTTCGTATGTTTGGAGCAGAGCGCAGCAGTAATGCGCACATCGAACGAAAGAAGAGTAAGATGACGTTCATCCTTGATCATAAGCCTGACCGTAAGGAAGAAAAGGAGATAGAGGCTGAGATGAACCGACTGATAACTGAAGACTTACCAGTGACATACGAGATGGTAGACCGCAATAACATCCCAGATGGTGTTAGTGTTGACAAACTTCCAGAAGATGCTTCAGAGATGTTACGGTTGGTAAGGATAGGTGATTTCGATGTTTGCCTATGTATTGGTAAACACGTTCGCTCTACTGCACAGATTGGACGCTTTGAGATGTTAGGTACAAACTGGGATGAGGAGAAGCACGCTTTCCGCATCCGATTTAAGGTAATTCCTGCTTAAAACATTTATCATTCCACATAAACTATGCCCTTACTTGTCTGCTTTCAGATAGGTGAGGGCTTTTTCTTTCATCTTCTGATAGGCAGAATAAAAGAGTTTACAACTGTTCGAGAGACTTTTATGGGGGCTCTTCTCATTCACAGGATACTATGAAGAATGGCTTGCGGGGAGTCTTCTGTTGACATAGAGAAATCTAAAGTTTGATGGAGAAGAAGGGGTTGATGCAAACAAGGGCAAGTGCTGTTTTATTGGGCAAGAGGTTGGATAACCCCAGACAAAATACTGAAATAAAAAGTGATTTGCGTGTAAAGTGGATTATGGCAGGACTAATCTTCTTTGGTATGTACCATCCGCATGACAAGTAACGAGTCTAAACACATAGAGGTGGTAGGCAATGGGACGACAAAAGGATGATTGGTGGAAAAGTAGATGAAAGGTTGGGTAATATGAAACGATGAGGCTTTGATGTAAATCTTTTTCGTACTCCTTGAAACCAATACTTGCCCTTTAAGGGTTAAGAAGACGCCTAATTACATTCAAGAACACGCCCTTCTTGAGTGTTGTTAACGCCCTTCTTGGACCTTGAAAGGCGTCTTCTACATCGCTCTTTATAAACGTTTGGTTCAGTGTGGGTTACAAGCTCGAATGTTATACGTACTTTTCGCTTTTGTACTCAGACTTTTATGTGAATTTTGTCGTAGTTTTTCATGGTTCTACAAAGTTCTTTATAGTTCAAATACTACAAATTACTTGAACCGTATGAAGACTGCGGGAGCGAAAATAACAGAATGTATTGAATGGGCAGTAACGTACTGCACAAAGATAGATGGGCGTATTTAACGATGAAAGGGTGGGGTAATGAACAAAGACAGAGCGGCAGGATTAGATTATTAACAGCTGATGGGCGTATAGTCATCGAGGCGATTGAGCGAAAAGTGCAGCGTGAGGATAAAAGAAATCCGCCACCTTATATATAATAGGTGACGGATGTCTAATGTTGAAAACCTTTCTTTATCTAACGACTTAGTAGTTAGTTCAGGATTTATCGTTCTGTTCCTTCATATCAATAAATTGCTGATTTGCATCATAGAACTCATACTGCAAAAAGGCAAGTTTCTGTGAAGGAACGATGTTAACACCCAGTCCATACTTCAATTGCCACTTACGTTTCAATGAAATAAAACCTTTGTTAATGTAAGCTGCAACGTATGGGTGAACGTGTAAATAGAATTTCTTAACTCCAACCTTATTAACCAATCGGTCAATCTTACGTTCCAACTGGTCGGTAAAGAGAATACTTGAACGTATCTTCCCACTGCCGAAACATGTTGGACAAGTCTCGTCTACATCGACATCCATTACTGGACGAACGCGCTGTCGAGTGATTTGCATTAGTCCGAACTTGCTCAGAGGAAGGATATTGTGACGTGCACGGTCCTTCTGCATGTTCTTACACATACGCTCGTACAACATCTGGCGGTCCTCAGCAAGGTTCATGTCGATGAAGTCAACGACAATAATTCCACCCATATCACGCAGTCGGAGCTGACGAGCTAACTCATCAGCAGCACCAAGGTTAGTGTCGAGAGCATTCTGTTCTTGTGCTTTCTCCTTTGTTCTGTTCCCACTATTCACATCCACAACGTGCATTGCCTCAGTGTGTTCGATGATGAGGTAACAGCCATGACCATAATTGATGGTCTTACCAAAGCTGGACTTTATCTGCTTCGTAACGTCAAAGTTGTCGAAAATAGGTACCTTACCAGTGTACTTCTTCACGATGCCCGCCTTCTCAGGGGCTATTAGAGAGACATAGTGTCGAACGGCTGTACATATCTCGTCATCGTTGACGTAGATGTTTTCGTAGGTTGGATTGAAGAGATCACGTAGCATTGCAACAGCACGACCAGTCTCCTCAAAAACAAGCTGAGGACGCTCCTGCGTCTTTTGGAGTTTCGTGATAGCTTCATTCCAACGGCTCAGAAGGACCTTCATCTCGGCATCAAGTTCTGCAACACGTTTCCCTTCAGCCACAGTACGGACTATTACACCGAAATTCTTTGGCGTAATACTCTGAATAAGCTGCTTGAGACGTGCGCGTTCTTCTCCGCTCTTGATTTTAGAGGATACGCTAACTTTATGCCCGAATGGTATGAGCACCAAGAACCTACCAGCGAATGATATTTCACCTGTTAAGCGTGGTCCTTTGGTGGAAATGGGTTCTTTAACAATCTGCACCATCACCTCCTGGCCTACTTGCAATGTGTTTTGAACGGTGCCGTCCTTCTGCAAGTCGGGTAGACGAGTGGCTTTCTGAATGGGATAAAGTCGTTTGCGGTCGCTCTGAACCTGTTTCAGATACTTCGCATAGGAGTTGAATTGGCTCCCTAAGTCAAGATAATGAAGAAAGGCGTCACGCTCATAACCTACATCTACAAAGCAGGCGTTCAGCCCAGGCATCAGTTTTTTAACCTTTGCCACGTAGATGTTTCCAACCGAGAAGCTCGCCTCCCTTGGCTCACGCTGGTATTCTACCAGACGCTTGTCTTCGAGAAGTGCTATCGAGATCTCTTTCGATTGGGCATCAATAATTATTTCGCTTGTCATCTTCTTCGTTTGATATAACTATCATTTAGCCGTCTTATCTTATCTACAATGACGCTAAAAGATACTTATAAGGATAAATAAAAATGCGGAACCTGTCGTCGCACCTCCAGGGAAGAGAAGTTTCTTGCGATGACATGCCCCGCCATATAAATGAAAGTCAGTTATTGAGTCTTTCAGCCTTGGGGCTTACTTGCTCTTATGTCTGTTCTTTCTTAGTCTCTTTTTACGCTTGTGCGTAGCCATCTTGTGTCCCTTTTTCTTCTTTCCGTTTGGCATAGCTTTAATTGTTTTTAATTGTTATTTATATGTATGTTTGATTTATTTCTTCATATCCTCGATGAAGGTCTTTGCTGGCTTGAAGCTTGGGAAATCGTGAGCTGGGATAGTGATAGTCGTGTTCTTTGAGATATTACGAGCAGTCTTTTCAGCACGGTGCTTAACGATAAAGCTACCGAAACCACGTAAATATACATTTTCTTTCTTCTCCAACAAACTGTCTTTAATGGTCTCCATAAAAGACTCAACCACAGCTGATACGTCTTTCTTGGCAATGCCAGTAGACGTTGCTATCTCATTGATGATATCTGCTTTCGTCATTTCGTTTTGTTCTTTAATGATGTTTTATTTCTTACTTTCTCATTATAACGGAGTGCAAAGATACTCATTTTCAGCTTAATAGAGAAATTTTTTTGTGTCTTTTTTGTAAAATATCTCGGTATTTAGCTGAAACTCTAATGTTTTTCGTACCTTTGCGACAATATAAGTTGTATTTCAGACTGACCTGAAGCATTGGATTTAATGGTGTTGTAAGGGGTTTAATAGTTTGGAAGCTTATTCGGAGACAAGTCTTTATAAGGGGATAAGTGGGCTTTAGTTCTTTTCGATCATGTCCCAATCATTATTCTTAAAAAAGTTGTTTTTATAAGACTGCTGTATAATTATATAAGGTGTATGAAGATTTCCATCGGTATAGATGTGGGTATTTCAACAACAAAGATTGTTGGTATCAGAGAGGGAAAGGTAATTAAACCTTTGCGTATTAAGGCGACTGACCCAGTGACATCCTTGTATGGAGCATTTGGAAAGTATCTTTATGACAATAGAATAGATTTGTCTGATGTTGAGCATGTTATGCTTACGGGTGTTGGTGCTCACTATATTGATAAACCTGTCTATGGTCTGCCAACAGCTAAGGCTGATGAGTTCTTGGCCGATGGCTTAGGTGCTCAGTTTGAGTCAAAGCTGCAACGTATGATCGTTGTCTCAATGGGTACGGGTACTTCCCTTGTACTTTGTGATGGCAGTGAGGTACGTCATATTGGTGGTATTGGTATTGGTGGGGGAACATTGAGCGGTCTTTCACGACTTCTTTTACAGACTGACAATATCAATGAAATTATCGCTTTGGCTAATAAGGGGGATATCTCTCGTATCAATCTGCAGATTAAGGACATATCTACCAGTCCTCTTCCTGGTTTACCAATGGATGCAACTGCATCACTCTTTGCCAACGCACAGGCTAATGCCAGTCGTGAAGATATAGCTTTAGGATTGATAGGTCTGGTGTTACAGTCTATTGGTTCGGCAACAATATTGAGTTCTTTGAATAGTGATATACGTGACTTTGTACTCATTGGTAATCTTAGTTTGTTGCCACAATGCGAACTTCTTTTCCCTGTAATGGAGAAGATATACGACGTACGCTTTATCATTCCGAAGAATTCAGAGTATTGTACTGCGATTGGTGCGGCACTTCAAGCAGACAAGCTAAAGAAGATTTAATATCTACTGATAACTGATTACAGGCACTTTGTAGTATTGTCTACGAAGCACCTGTAATCTTTCTTGATACCAGACTGTTATATAGTAAGTTAAAGTAGATATCTTTTATTCTTTCTTTGAGAACAGATAGTCCTCAAAGAAAGGCATTTATAAACCTATTATTATACCTTTGGAACCGTTCCAAGGTTCTTTTCTATGTCTTCGTCTGAGAGTGTATAGTTTCTCAAGTCACCATTGATATAGGTGTCGTATGCCGTCATATCAATGAGACCATGCCCTGAGAGACAGAAGAGGATAACATCTTGCTTGCCTGTTTCCTTTGCCTTCTTCGCTTCGCAAATGGCTGCCGCAATGGCGTGACAGCTCTCCGGTGCGGGGATAATTCCTTCTGTTCGTGAGAAGAGAATACCTGCTTCAAAGCTTTCTAATTGTGGTATATCCATTCCGTGCATATATCCATCTTTGAGCAACTGGCTCACGATGACACCTGCACCATGATAACGTAAACCACCTGCATGGATGTTGGCTGGCTTGAAGTCATGTCCCAGTGTGTACATTGGTAATAATGGTGTGTAACCTGCTTCATCACCGAAATCATATTCAAACTTACCTCGTGTCAGTTTTGGACAGCTGTTTGGTTCAGCTGCAATAAACTCTGTTTGCTTCCCTTCAAGGATATTATGACGCATGAAAGGGAATGCAATACCACCGAAATTACTACCACCACCAAAGCAGGCAATGACTTTGTCGGGATATTCCCCAGCCATCTCCATTTGCTTCTCAGCCTCTAAGCCAATAATAGTTTGGTGCAATGCAACGTGATTGAGCACTGAACCTAAGGTGTACTTACAGTTAGGTGTGGTCCTCGCCAGCTCGATCGCCTCAGAGATAGCTGTCCCTAAAGAGCCTGGATGAGTCGGATCACGTGTGACAATATCCTTTCCTGCACGTGTAGACATAGAAGGTGAACCCTCGACCATAGCCCCAAATGTCTTCATAATCAGTGAGCGATAGGGTTTCTGTTGCATAGAGATCTTTACTTGATAGACTGCTGCTTCAAGTCCATAAACCTTTGCTGCGTATGATAAGGCAGCACCCCATTGTCCCGCACCAGTTTCTGTTGTCACATTTGTAACACCTTCTTTCTTACAATAGTAACACTGTGGAATGGCCGAGTTAACCTTATGTGAGCCAAGTGGATTAACGCTTTCATTCTTGAAATAGATATGTGCTGGTGTGCCCAAAGCCTTCTCCAATGCGTATGCACGAACGAGAGGTGTGGAGCGATAATACTTATACATATCCAAGACTTCCTCGGGGATGTCTATCCAAGGATGCTTACAATCAAGTTCTTGTTTAGCACATTCCATATTGAAAATCTCAGATAAGTCCTCTGCAGTCATAGGCTTATGTGTTACAGGATGAAGCGGAGGTAGGGGTTTGTTAGGCATGTCTGCCTGTATATTATACCACTGTGTCGGGATATCTTTCTCGTCAAGTATAAATCTTTTCTGTCGTGTCATACGCTATTGAAATTAAATGATAGATAACTGTAATATGAAAGGTTATGTACAACAAAGTTACAAAATATGATTTTCTTAATGCATGAAATGATGATATTTTTAGTAATTTTGCTGCCATTATGATAATTATCACTACTATTCTTGCATACTTTTGCATTTTATTGTTAATAAGTAGAACAACTGGATATAAGGCTGATAACGATGCTTTCTTCCGTGCAAATGGGCAGTCACCTTGGTATCTTGTGGCCTTTGGGATGATTGGTGCGAGTATTTCGGGGGTCACCTTCGTTAGTGTCCCAGGAATGGTAATGTTGAGCGATATGACCTATATGCAGACTTGTTTAGGTTTTGTCCTTGGTTATTTTGCTGTTGCATTTCTGTTACTTCCTGTTTATTATCGATTAAAGCTGACCACTATCTACTCTTATCTACAAACACGTTTAGGCAAACATAGCTATAAGACGGGTGCATCTTTTTTCCTATTGTCAAAGATGACAGGTGCTGCTGTGCGGTTCTATGTTGTTTGTATGATACTTCAACGTTTCGTTCTCGATGCATACGGTATTCCTTTCCCCGTCACTGTTGTGGCACTCGTAGCATTGATTTGGCTCTATACGCGTAGGGGAGGTATTCGTACTCTTGTCTTGACAGATACCTTTCAGACTCTTTGTATGCTCCTTGCGCTTATTCTTATTATATATAAGGTGGTCGAGACGTTGGGAATGACGCTTCCTGAGGCAGTTCAGGCAATAGCCAGCGATGGCCACTCTCGTATTTTTGTTTTCGATGACTGGGTTTCAACACAGAACTTTTGGAAACAGTTCCTTAGCGGTATCTTCATTGTTATAGTTATGACAGGACTGGACCAAGACATGATGCAGAAGAATCTTACATGTAAGACTTTGCATGAAGCACAGAAGGATATGTGTACATACGGATTTGCTTTTGTACCAGCCAACTTACTCTTTTTGTCATTAGGTGTGTTGTTGATGATGTATTTCAAGAGCATAGGGCAGACCCTACCAGATGTACCAGATAATCTGATGTTGCAGGCAGTTGCAGGCGGACAATTAGGTACATTGGTTGTCATACTCTTTACGATTGGTATTGTTGCAGCCTGCTTCTCCAGTGCTGATTCAGCCCTAACGGCATTGACAACAACCTATTGTGTAGACATTTGTAATCGTCCAAAGGATGAGAAACTGCGTAAACAAGCACATTTTGGGGTGTCCGTAGTGTTTATTCTATTTATCCTTATCTTCCGTTATGTCAACTCAACGAGTCTTATAGATGCTATTTACACGATAGCCTCTTATACCTACGGTCCACTCTTAGGTCTCTTTGCGTTTGGCTTATGTACAAAACGAGCAGTGAATGATAGGTCGACACCTTACATAGCTGTAGCCAGTCCACTTCTTTGTTTTGCTTTAGATACAATTGTTTCGGCCACTACTGGCTACAAGTTTGGCTATGAGTTGTTGATGTTGAATGGTTTAATAACATTTTCCGCATGCTATTTCTTCCCTGCAAGAAAGTGAGCTAATGAACAGAAATGACAGTAAACTCTTTTGTAGACTATGTTGACGAATAAACAAGTTTCCTATAAGTTCGTCAGTATGAATCATGTTATATAGGTTATAAAGGTACTGTCTTTGACCGCAATAAAAAGATAAAAGGCAAAGAGTATTAGTCTCTCTGCCTTTTATCTTATGTTTGTATGTTATCTTGCCAATAGTCCTTATACTTTTTAGAGAGGAACCTATTGGCAAGTCACTATCCTATAGTAATTCCTCAATCTGCTTTGCGATATTCTCAAAACTCTCTGTTGATTCAAAGCGGGTAACAACTTGTCCCTTCTTATTAATAAGGAACTTTGTGAAATTCCACTTAATGTCTGGGTTTTCCTTATAGTTAGGATCAGCCTCAGAAAGCATCTTGTCAAGGACAGGGTAGAGTTCGTGTGACTCGTCCCAACCTGCAAAACCCTTCTGTTCCTTTAGGAACTTGAAGAGCGGGTCAGCGTCTTCACCATTCACCTTAACCTTCTTGAAGCGTGGAAATTTTGTGCCGTATGTAAGTTTGCAGAACTCATGGATACTTTCGTCCGTACCTGGTGCCTGCTGTCCAAACTGGTTGCAAGGGAAATCAAGTACTTCAAATC
>ERZ772960.3452-NODE-3452-length-10611-cov-3.336586_pt1 | contig 10611 bp, 9 predicted proteins | sample MGYA00580678_ERZ772960 | MGnify/ENA primary metagenome ERZ772960 (study PRJEB29015, sample SAMEA2737930) | human oral metagenome | biome: human oral; feature: human-associated habitat; material: dental | place: China | collected 2059 ...
TTCGACCTCTACGAAGGCTTCGCTACTCTTTATTTCTATAATCCTAGCTTTTTCCTTCTCCTTCTGTGCATTTGTACTTCCTATTAGATCTTGTACTAGGGCTTCTCTCTTCTCCTTATCATATTCCTCCAAAAGCTGAAAATACTCAGAAATCTTACTTACATTCTCTGGAAGATGCAAAGAATAATGATTTATTTCTTTCAAATACTCATTCTTAACAGGGCTGATTTCTTGAAGATTTTTGAGTACAAGTAAATCTTCCTCTGCTTGAGTAATCCTTTTTTCACATTCTAGAATTTCTCTCTGATTGATAGAATACGTACCTAGTTTTTCAGGTGATATATTCACTCTATGACTGAGAACATCTAACTTCCCTCTTAGACGCTCTACCTCAGCCTCAACTCCCTTTTTATCTCCTTTTTCACTTAGATTTCTATTCAACTCATCAATCTCATTTTTTAACCTCTGTACATCATGTATATCTGTGATAAGCTCCTTACTCGTTTTAGAACACTCTTCTTCATATGTTTTTACAATCTCGTTCTCGGGGCGGATTTTTATAATATTTTGAATTAAATCATTAGTTAGTTTTTCATCTTTAGCGATTCTATACATGTAACTTTGTGGAAAAAAATCAATTTCTCTTTGGGACGAAGTGTCTCCATCTTTCCACCTAACGCATACACTTGATAGGTGCCCATCAATAAAACCGTTATCGTCTCTGTCTGTAGAGATGTTGGGATCGATCTTTTTGGCAATAGACTTTAGTAGAGTTGACTTCCCTGTGGATCTTCCCCCAATAATCGTATTTAGGTTTTCACTAAGAAAAAATTTCCCTTTCCAGAAATTATTTTCGTCTAATTCAACAGAGTCAATTACATGATAAACACTTTTATCATCGGGAACGTCCTGTTGGATGATGACCCTCTCTTCTGGCTCATACAAGATTTGTTTTAATCCACTAAATGTCAAATCCGCCTTTATCCAACAAAACTTATTATCGTCTGGGCTGAAAAGTTTATCCTCTTTATGGGCATCCGAACCATGAATACATGGTTTTAAAGAGCCACACTTTTCCCTCACTATCTCAGCAGAAAAACCAGCCTTTTTTCCTAGAAAATAGTCTCTATCATTGCGATTACTTGAAAAAATACAATCAGACATTTTATAAATATATTGTCTAGCCCCATCTAGCGAGCCAGACTCATTTTCAAAAAGGTCATAGTGTTTCTGTATTCCTGATGCTCCATCATTGCTAGAATTACTTACGATAATTATGACATTATCACGAAGTTCTGGCTTGCTGGAAATAACATCATGAAATTTTTCAGGAGAAAGACAAAAATTATCTATTCCTTTTTTATAGGCCATATCATCACTTAAGCTAGAATCTAAGTGTTTTCCGTAAGCGATAATACCATCTCGGTTCATTTTGAATTTATTGCACTCAATTGAGGCGAAAAAATCATTTTCTAGATTTTTCAGAAAGGAAGGTTCTGGATTAAAGATACAATGTATATTGATTAATCGCCCTTTATCTGTTACGGGAAGCATTCTTAACTCGACATTTGGCATTATAAGTATCCCCAAGATATATTTCTTCTCCTCTTCTGAAAATTGGGTGTTTTTATTAATCTCTTCTTGAAATTTACGAACCTTCAAATAGTTATCAATGCTGAAATAATCTGTAACACCAATGGCTTTTATGTCATTCTCTATCGCTTTCTTGAACAACGTGATGCAGAAAGTATTAAAGTCTGGACTTGAGAATTGGTCATTTTTATTTGTTCCTTTGGTGTGAATGTGTAAATCCCATTTTCTCCATTCACTCCCTCTTTTTTCTTCTGGAATATTCATAGTATCTATTCTTTAATTAGTTACATTAAGTTTGTTTTCTTGGGAGCTTCCTATTAAATCTTTGCTATCTACTCCCAATATCTCCGCAATCCGGAAGAGGATTTGAGGCTTGGTTGGCAGTTGGTTACAGACGTAGGAGTTGACAGAGTCGACTCTCGTGCTGATTTCATCTTTTTCTAAAATTTTTGAGCAAAGTTAGATATAAATTTTGATTCCCGCAATTGTATCGGAATCGCTTAATATTCAGTTATATTTATAAATGCTTCGATATGCCGATACCGACAGTTATTTTTTTGTACCTTTGCCGTTGCAAATAATATAAAATTCGATACAATATTATGACACGCAAAACAAAAATTATCACCATTTCGTCTGTCGCTGTAGCAGTGATAATAGCCGTATTCGTCTACGTGCGTTACTTCTATGTCTTCGGCGAAGGTATCAAGGCGGGCAATCTCAACTATCTCGTCTACAAAGGTTATATATTCAAGACCTACGAAGGAATACTAATTCAGAGCGGATACCATCAGACCGAAGAGGGTTCGGTGCAGAGCAATGAGTTCAGATTCTCGGTGGTTAATGATTCGCTTGCAAGCGAACTTATGAAACTCTCAGGCAGCGACGTCCAACTGCACTATAAGGAGTATTTTGCTCCTTTGCTTTGGCGAGGTAAAAGTCGGTATGTGGTCGATAAAATAGAGGCTGTATATAATAGTCCTCATTAACACGTTGTGCCTATGAAGACGAATCATCGGCTTCGGCTACCCGCCGAATGGGAGCTACAACGATTCGTGCTCCTCGCCCTGCCACACCTCGCTACCGATTGGGCTTATATGCTCGAAGAGGTCCGTCGCTGCTATCTCGAAGTGATACGGACTATACTCAGATACGAGAGTGTAGTAGTGGTGTGCAACGATATCGATGAGGCAGAGAGATGTCTACAGTCCATCCTCGACGGTCGGCAGCGACATACCGAGAGTTCGGCTGTACGTTCTTTCGTAATCAGCCACGGAGTTCGGCTCGTAGCCGTAGAGATACCGACCAACGACACTTGGGCTCGCGACTTCGGCGGTATCACCGTCGTCGACGGCAGCGGAGGCAACATCGTGCTCGACTTCGGTTTCAATGGTTGGGGACTTAAGTTTGCTGCCAATCTCGATAATCTCGTTACCCGTCGACTCTTCGACACCGCTCCTAATATTGTCGATGGCTACAGCTACCGCGATTGTCGCCGTATAGTTCTCGAGGGCGGCAGCATCGAGACAGACGGGTGCGGTACTATCCTTACCTCCTCTCGCTGCCTGCTGTCCGACAATCGCAACGGTATGTCGCGGCAAGAAATAGAGCAGCTCTTCGGTGAATATTTCGGTGCCTATCGCACGTTGTGGCTCGAACACGGAGCATTGCAAGGCGACGATACCGATAGCCATATCGATACTTTGGCTCGTTTCTGCGACCCTACGACTATCGCCTATGTGCAGTGTACCGATACTGCCGACGAGCATTACGACGAACTGCGAGCTATGGAAGATGAGTTGCGGAAGTTCCGCACTGCCGATGGCAAACCATACCGACTCATACCACTGCCTATGGCAGATGCGATCGTCGACTCCGACGGACAACGACTGCCCGCCACGTATGCCAATTTTCTCATAATAAATGGAGCTGTAATAGTACCCTCGTACGGTTCACCGAAAGATGCTATCGCCGAGACACAGTTGCAGAGCATATTCCCCGACCGCACGATAGAGACTGTCGACTGCTTGCCTCTCATCTGCCAACACGGTTCGTTGCACTGTATTACGATGCAGTTTCCCGCTTGTTGCTAATTGTCGATGTTAGCGAGCGATAAGAAAAGAGAGGCGAGTCGTCGCGACTTGCCTCTCTTTGTGTTTATTAATATAATATAAATCTCATATTTATTTATTCCCTGATATTTGGCAGTTCCAGACCGAGATTCTTTTTCTTGTCCACTATCTTCAACACAAATCCGAGTATGAACGCCGCTACTCCGAGGCAGGCGAGCATTATGAGCGGATTGGTGTAGTTGTACGATGTGGCGGCTGTCTCGGCATCGATAGTGCCTGCATTGAGTTGCTCTACAATCTGCGGATTCGACGATTTGAGAACCTTTCCGATAAGCATCGGGAAGAGCCACAGACCTATATTCTGTATCCAAAAGATAAGTGCATAAGCCGAGCCGATTACTTTGCTGTCGACCAACTTCGGTACGCTAGGCCAGAGAGACGCAGGTACAAGCGAGAACGACGAGCCGAGTATCAGTATCGTTACGAAAGCTACAACGACACCGCCCACCTGATTGCCTTTGAACATAGGCAATACGAATGCAAACGTCAGATGGCAGACGATTAGCAGTATCGAGCCGAGCATAAGCATTGTGGCTGCTTTACCCTTATTGTCGACAAACTTACCCAGAATAGGTGTGATACCTACTGCCAGAAGCGGGAAGACGGCAAAGATGGACTCAGCCGACTGGCGATGGTAAGCCATAAGGCAGAATACTACGAGCGAGACTATCGATACTATGAGCAGCACGTATTTGGCGATACCTTTGCTGAAGTTACTGGTAAAGGCGGTGGCTGCCACGACGAGCATCACTGCGTATTGTATTACCGCAACGGTATTCGACGACCAGAACGAACCTTCGGGCAGTGCCTCGAATGTAAGGTTGCATTGCAGCATATTGACGGCATACTTCTGGAAAGGGAAGATAGCCGAGTAGTAGAGCACGCACAGTAACGCTACAAGCCAGAAGCCGCTGCTCGATAGGATAGTGCCGATGTCCTTTACCTTGAACGGTTCTTTCTCTTCGGCTTCGCCTGTCTGAGCATCGAGTTTGCGATCCATAAAAAAGTAGACGATAAACATTACAAGGGCGATGATAAGCAAGATAACACCGAAAGCTACCGAGCGGGAGACGTCGATACGACCGAACATCTTAGCGATGACGGGCGAAAATATCATACACGTAGCCACACCCAAGCGTGCCAACGCCATCTCGGAGCCCATCGCCAGAGCCATCTCTTTACCCTTAAACCATTTTACGATACCGCGAGAAACGGTGATACCTGCCATCTCTACACCGCAACCGAATATCATAAATCCGATAGCCGATAACTTAGCTGAGGCTGGCATACCTTCATAAAACGGCGATACTCCGAGCTCGTCGAAGAGCGGTATGTAGTTAAGATGGTTGTCGAACCACACTCTGAGTGACGACCCCATAAAAGACTCCGTCACCGCATACCAGTTGATAGTGGCACCGACGAGCATCACCAGTCCCGAGAGAATAGCCGTAAAGCGTACTCCCATCTTATCGAGGATGATACCTGCGATGATAAGGAAAAAGATGAATACATTAAGGAATGTCTCGGAGCCGGCATAAGTACCGAAAGCATCGGGGTCCCAGCTGCATGTCGATTCCAACAAATCTTTGATAGGCGACAGTATGTCCATAAAAACATACGAGAAAAACATCGCCATAGCCAATAGTATCAAAGCTGTCCAACGGGCGGAGGCTTTGTCTCTCAATAGAGTTGCTACTTTTTCTGTCATAAAATATAATTTGTTTTATTATTATTAATTATTCTGTCTCGAAAACCAATGAACAGTAAAATGTCGGGCAAAGGTAATAAAAAGTTTTGAGTTGATGGGATTTCTGTCGAGTAAATTAATCTACCTCGTTCAAAAAACTACTATTACATTTCTCAGCAAAAAAAAGTGCGTTTTTTTTGGAATAAAAAAAATATTACTATTTTTGCAACCGAAACGGTAGTCGAACGTCATCGTAATAAATGGAGGCGGAAGTATTGCCGAAGTAATTTTACTAATAACAAAATAAAAAGATTTTAGATTTATGAAGAATGTATTTAGTTTAGGGTTGCTCGCAGTAGCAACGGCGTTGATTGCTTTTTCGTCGTGTAAACCTGCAAACGAAGTGAAAGCGGTTACAGGTATAACTCTTAGCGAAACATCTAAGACGCTCACGGTAGGCGAAGCGTTCGCTCTGACAGCGACAGTAGAGCCTACGGATGCAACGGATAAAAATATCGTATGGACATCGGAAAATACCGAGATAGCCACCGTCGACGACGGCAACGTGATAGGCGTAGCTTCCGGTACAACCGAAATAAAGGCTACTACTCGCGACGGCGGCAAGACTGCTACTTGTACCGTAACGGTTTTGAGAGTACCTACAAGCGGCAATGCCATCCTTTTAGAGGACTTTACGGCTACTTGGTGCGCACCGTGCTTCAAAGGGATGCAGAACATACAAAAGCAGATAGCCTCTTTTGGCAATAAAGTAATATTGGTGTGTCATCATACCGGCGACGACTTTGCTATAGAGCACAGTGAAGATTTGTCGAATTTCTATAAGGTATCAGGCATTCCCGCCTCGATGTTGGATAGGACACCAAGTATCGTAAAACAAGATGAGGTTACTTTCCATCCTGGATATCTTGAAAAAGAGATACTGACACAGAAATTGGCAGAGCCCAAGACCGTTACTATTAGCTTGGAAACATCGTACGACGAAAGTTCGAGAGATATCAAGATAAAGGTATCGGGAAGCCTCGAGCAGAACCACCCCAAAGCGAAACTTAACGTCTATCTCGTACAAGACGGTATCAAATACGAACAAAACGGAAGCGACGGCAATTATATTCACCACAATGCTTTGCGTGCGGTAATCTCGAAAGGTCTTTGGGGCGACGACCTCGGCGTTACACAAGGTGCATACTCGAAAGAATATACCTACAATCTGCCGCAGAAGATAGGTAACTTCGCCACTAAACCCAATAAGATGTATATCGTAGCTTTCGTAGCCGAAGCTGCCAATACGAGTGGCGACAATACCAAAAATATAGTACACAACGCCGCTATACAGTCAATAAAATAGACCTATTACACAATTAATTATAGAGTAATAACTTAATAAAAAAGGAAGTATTTTTATGAAAAAAGTATTTTGTTTTGGGCTGCTAATAGCAGCAATGATGATGGTCGCTTTCCCGTCTTGTAAAAAAGAAAAGAAAGTGACAGGTGTAACTCTTAGTGAAACATCTAAGACTATCTTGGTAGGACAGGAGTTCGTACTTACGGCAGTAGTGGCTCCGGCAGATGCGGTAAACAAAAATGTCTCTTGGGAGTCTGACAAGACGTCGGTGGCTACCGTCGACGACAATGGTAAGGTAAAAGGTGTTGCCGAAGGAGAAGCTAATATCACTGTAAAGACAGCCGACGGCGGCAAGACTGCTACTTGTAAGGTTACCGTTACAAAAAAAGCGATAGCCGTTACCGGTGTATCTCTCAATGTAACCGAGAAAAAACTTAAGATGGGTTCAGAGTTTACTCTGACGGCAACTATCGAACCCGAAGAGGCAACCAACAAAGAAGTAACTTGGGTATCGGACAAACCGACTATCGCTACTGTCGACGCTAATGGTAAGGTAAAAGGCGTTGCCTTAGGCGAAGCTACTATCACTGTAACTACAAAAGACGGCAACAAGACCGCTACCTGCAAAGTAACAGTAGTCGATAAGATACAGACAGATGTGTTTGCCTTCAATTATATCGGTAACTCCGGAGTACCAGGTAAACACTTCTATGAAATAATGCTTATGGATAAAGGTATGATAAGCGGAGGAAAAGTAGTAAAGGACGGAAATCTGTATAATATTACTATATGTTCGGATGCTCCCCAGTCGGCAACCAATGTCGCTCCAAGAATGGGTAAATACACAATGGGAGCAGCAAATCAGTTCGAACCGATGCTTATAGTAAAGCATAACCAATTTACCTATACAGGTAAAATTGTGAATGGTAAGTTGGTAAAACCGCTTATTCCTTTTACCGAAGGAGAGCTCGACTTGGCAACAAATAAGATATCTTTCAAAGGTAAAGACTCCAACGGAGACGAATATGAACTTGTGTTTGCCGATTCCTATACCGTTAAAGATGCTATTTTCGGAGACGAACCTGCAACTGCTACTACCATTACAAAAACCTGGAACAAAGGAAAAATAACAGTGAGAAATGCCGCAGGAGGTAAGAAACCGTTTATCCTTGCAACTGACCCCGACGCAGACGGTATGGCTGTATTTGCATTTTTCTTTGAAACAGCAGATGCTACGAAGCTCGATGGAGTATACAATGTCTCGGATTCCAGAGAAGCAAAAACAGTACTTAAGTCAGCAGGAATGAGCGGCAGCAGTGTAACTTATTCATTCTATTCCAAACTGACTTCAGAAGGATATGTAGACGCTCCGTTCTATTTCTTCGATAGTGGTACGGTTACTGCTACAGCGACAAGTATTACATTCAATGTAACAACGCACTTCGGTAGCACATTGAACTTTACCTATGCCGGCGATATGACACCCAAGCCTGCCGGTGGTAACGCTCCTCAAAAAGTAAATGCAGTGCAGTCGAAGATGCCGAGTAGAGTACATTCGTTGCGCTAAGATATATTCCTCCAATAACAAGAAAGACGCTCCTACACAGAGTAGGAGTGTCTTTTTTTGTATTGTGTCGGCGTATCGGATAAAAAACGTACCTTTGCAGATAATAAAAAATGACATAGCAATGAAAACAGCAACGTACACAATCACAATCGACAGGAAAGACATACCAATCTTCGAACCCATCTTCGAACGACTCCGCCCGAGAGCAACCATCACCAAAGTGGTAGACGACGTCTTCCCAGAACTTACCGAAGAAGACCTCGCGGCTATCGCTATCTCAAAAGAACAGATAAGGCAGGGGATGGTAGTGCCTCACGAAGAGGTACAAAAAGAAGCGGCTGAACTCATAAACAAAATGAGTAGAGATGAAAGTCGTATGGTCAGATAACGCTAAAGCATCGTACTTTCGGACGTTAGGCTATTGGATAAAACACAATGGCAGCCGTACTTATTCCGACAAGATAACAGAGGCGGTGAACCTTCTACTGTATGAATTAGAGCAGAAACCCTATTTTCTTGCTAAGTATAGCGAAAGTCTGAATCTGTATAGACGTATTATTATCAGAGGAAAGTTTGTTGTCTATTACAGCATCGACGAGCTTAATGGTACCATCATCATCACACACTTTAGAAGTGCACGGCAGATACCTTTGTAACAACAAAATATTACTTTTAAAAACATAAACAACCAAAACCGATAAAGCACCATGAACACCCATAAATACTCACTCGACAGCACCGTCAAACTCGTTATAAGGATAGCGATTGCAGTAGGGCTATTCCTTATCGTCCGCAACCTGGCGGGCGTATTGCTCCCGTTTGTCGTAGGTTGGTTTTTGGCATATCTCATATATCCGTTAGTCTGTTTCGTACAGTATAAACTTCGGGTAAGGAGCCGTATCGTCTCTATTGTTTTGTCGCTTCTGTTTATAGTCGGTGTCTTGGTAGGAGCGTGTTTCCTTATACTACCTATTGTTTATAACGAGTTTATCAAGATAGTACCCATACTTACCGACTACTTGGCACGCTTAAGTGAGCACCCATTTATCAACGATGTTATAATAAATAATATGAAGACTTACTTCGATAGTTTCGACTACGACCGCCTCATATCGCTCGATACGCTCAATGTCGTTATGGGTAAACTTCTGCCGCCGTTCTGGGGGCTGCTCTCGAACGTGTGGAAACTGCTGCTTGCAGTGTTTTCGGTCTTTATAGTATTCCTGTATATGATATTTATCCTTAGCGAATACGAAAAGCTCAATGCCAGTCTGATAAAGATTTTCCCCGTCAAATATCGTCGCTTTGCCTCCGAACTGCAAGGTGAGCTCTCGAATGCGATGAATCAATATTTCAGGGGGCAGTTTATTATCTGTCTCATCGAAGGGACGTTGTATTGCATAGGTTTCTCTATCATAGGATTGCCGATGGCAATAGCAATGGGGTTACTTATAGGGATACTCAGTATAGTGCCCTATCTGCATACATTCGGGTTCGTGCCGGTAATATTCTTTGCCGTTGCAGGCAGTATCGAGACCGGCGGCAATATCTGGTTGATGCTCTTGGGAGTACTCATCGTATTTGCCGTTATCCAAGTAACGACCGACGCTCTGATAGTGCCTAAGATAATGGGGCGTAAGATGGGGCTTAGTCCTGCCATAATACTGCTTTCGCTTTCGATATTCGGGGTGCTGTTTGGCTTCTTGGGGTTGATCATCGCTCTTCCCGTAACTACAATAGCCATATCGTATTACAAACGTTTTGTGATAGGCAACGAGACTATCGCCGACGACGACACGGTAACGACTACAATGGAACCTCTCCCCGACAGCTCTCCTAACTAAATAGATGATTACAGACACGAAGAGACTTATAGTCGTCTTAGGACCGACCGCTTGCGGCAAGACACATCTGGCGACGCTTCTGGCTTCGCGGATAAACGGGCAGATTATCAGCGCCGACTCCCGACAGATATATCGACGAATGGATATAGGTACGGGCAAAGACCTTACAGAATACAACGTTGGAGGCAAGGCGATACCGTATCATCTGATAGATATTGCAGAGGCAGGCTATCGCTACAACCTCTACGAATATTGCCGCGACTTCGACATAGCTATGAGCAAGGTAGCCGAAGCTGGCGATACTCCCATACTCTGTGGAGGTACGGGGCTATATATAGAGGCTGTGCTCGATGGGTACAAGATGGTAGAGGTGCCTCGAGATGCCTCGCTACGTCGGAGCCTCGATGGGAAGAGCCTCGAAGAAC
>ERZ772960.3459-NODE-3459-length-10596-cov-12.853904_pt1 | contig 10596 bp, 9 predicted proteins | sample MGYA00580678_ERZ772960 | MGnify/ENA primary metagenome ERZ772960 (study PRJEB29015, sample SAMEA2737930) | human oral metagenome | biome: human oral; feature: human-associated habitat; material: dental | place: China | collected 2059 ...
TTGAGTTAACATAGAGATGCTCAAGAGGAGGAAAATAATGTCAAAGAGTTTAAAAGTTGCTGCGTTTTTATGCGCAGTAATGATGGTGCTTGCAAGCTGCGGCGGCAAGACTGAACAAAAGCAAACTGCACAGAGCGGCGGGGAGAAGGAAGCAAATAAAGAATTAAAATTGTTGTTTCCGCAAATGATCGAACGGGAAGGTGAAACACTTGCCGGCGGCACTCTGGTCTGCGGTCTTGTCGGTGATACACCGTGGAAAGGAATATTCAATACGTTCTTATATGAAGATAATCCGACGTATGAGGCAATGTTGCCGATGTTGGCAAACTTTATGGTTGAAGGTCCGAATCATGAAACCGTAGATGGCGGATACTGCAATATGACGTATGACCGCGAGAAGAAAACCGCTACCTATCATATTAATCCGGGGCTCACATGGTCGGACGGCGTACCGGTAACTGCTGAAGATATTATTTTCTGCTATGAATGTATCGGACATCCCGACTATACCGGTGTTCGTTATGATAGCCGCTATGCGAATGTTGTCGGGATGGTTGACTACCATGAAGGCAAGGCTAAAAATATTTCCGGTGTTAAAAAGATAGACGATAAAACGGTAGAAGTAACCTTTATAGATTATGAACCCGGTATTCTGTGGGGATCCGGTATCACCTATAATGCGGAGCCGTATCATTATCTTAAAGATATTCCATTAACGGAAATGGCTTCTCACGACCGCGTACGGAAAACACCGCTTTCCTGCGGTCCCTTTGTGATCAATTCTATGGTCGAGGGTGATATTATCGAATATGTACCCAATCCCTATTGGTACGGCAGAAAAATCGCAGTTGATAAGTTGATTATGAAACGGATTGCACCGACATCTCTTGCTGCAGCTTTGAAGGCCGGTGAGGTGGATATTGTCGATTATTTTAGAGCCGATTTATATGATCAATTTGTTGTGCTTGATGACGAAGGAAGAACGGTATTTGACGAAAACGGAAAACCGAAATTGAAAGTTGATAATCTTGATTTCATCTGTAATGTAGATGGCGCCTATGGGTATTTAGGCTTTAAGTTCGGCGTATGGAATAAAGAAAAAGGCGAATGCGAAATGTTCCCCGACGGCGGCAAATTTAAGGATAAGGCCTTGCGTCAAGCGCTCGGTTATGCGATGGATAACGATGGAATAAACGATATCTACTACCATGGCTTACGGTTTACCGCCAACTCCTTTATTACGCCGTATCACCCCGGATTTTACGATATAAACCGGAAAGGATATTCCTACAATCCCGAAAAGGCGAAACAGTTGCTCGACGAAGCAGGCTATAAGGATGTTGACGGAGACGGCTACCGCGAAACGCCGGATGGAAAACCGCTCAAGATCAATTTCTTGTATATGAGCGGCAGCGATGTAGCAGCTCCGATTGCAAATTACTATATCCAAAACTGGAAAGACGTTGGATTAAACGTTGCGCTGAATGACGGTCGGTTGATCGAATTCAATGCCTTTTATGATAGACTGAGAAACGACGACCCTGCCGTGGAAATGTATATGGCTGCATGGGGTGTAGGTTCAAATCCCCGGCCGAACGGTCTTTACGGCAGAGAGGCTCAATTTAACCGACTCCGCTGGGTTAATGAGAAAAATGATGAACTACTCGCTAAGATTTCTTCGGAAGATTCCTTTGATGCAGCATTCCGCGCTCAAGCCTATAAGGAATGGGACGAAAATATACTGGAAGAAGCAGCAGCAGTTCCGACCGCATACCGCATAAGACTTTGTGCCGTCAATAAGCGGGTTAAGAATTGGGATATACGGTTTGTTAAGGACTGGGACTGGTGCGATGCAGCGCTGATTAATGACAAACCTGCCGTCAATACAATGAAATAACGGTAAGTAGGTAAAAATTACAATCGGGATAACACTGATCTGTCCGAAAAGGCGGGTCAGTGTTGTTATCGGGCATTTTGAAAGATCTGAACTAAGTTTTTCGAAATGCCCATCGTCTTTTAGTGTAAAAATACATGAAAGTGAATTAAAATTGTTATGAGGTTGTAGCATATGATACGAAAACAACAGGAATTTTGGGGAAAATTAGTTTTTTTCACCGGTATCAGTTTGATTTTTGCATTTTTTATGTTGGCGTTAAGTCCCCGTTTTTCATTTTTGGGACGTTTGATTTCTGCAAAAGATCTTACATTGATGGTAACTCAATACCGGATGCTTCCTAATTTCGGGTTTTTGACTCGTTTTGGGTTTGCCTTTGCAATCTTTGCTATTGCTTCCATTATGGTTTCGATGGGAACTTCTTTTTTATCCTATAGGATACGGGAAGGTGTTTATAAGGAGACGGAAACAGCTCTTTTTGACTCCTTTATCAACAAGCTCCGTTTTTGCTATACGCGGGAAAATCTCATCGAAGCTATTCAGCAGGAGCTGGAATACAAGGCGGATTGTTCCGTGTTGTTCACGAATACCGATACCGATTTAGTTATATACAACAGTACATCGGCTTATGTCTCAGACCCCGACATATATGCAAAGTTAGCGCATCGGTTTTCACCCGAATGGCTTGAACATTGGGGAGAAGGTCTTTATTTATTGGATTCCGATATGCAGATGACCACCGACAAAAAAAAGGCGCGGGGGATGGTTATTGCATACAGTTCCGCACGGCTTTTTATTATCTGCCGCTATATCCGTGCCGTTGAACCTGAGATATTTTTGCAGTTTTTTACGGAATTTAAAAACTATTTTGGGCGTGAAAAAACACTGTCGCAGCTTCTTCATTATTCGGAACTCGCACAGGAATGGCAGATGGTTGCCAATACTCAACACGCATTTCTACCTCAAAAAATACCTGCGCTTGACAAATTGGAAATAGGCGTTTACTTCCGTCCGTTAGTGAACGTGTCGGGCGACTATTACGATATTGTTCCCATCGACGAAGATAAAACGCTTATTATTACCGGTGATGTTTCCGGAAAAGGACTCGCTGCAGCGCTTGTTATGGGCGTTGTCGTAAACACAATCCGGATTATGGATAATAAAGAAGACCTTGCCGGTTTGATATTTGCGGTAGACAGCGCTATTAAACGTATGAATTTACTTGATAAATATACTGTTGTGTTTTTAGGATTGATTGACACAAAAGCGATGAAGATACGCTATGTAAATGCTTCGCTGGAGGCGCCGATGATTTTTACCAAAGCAGCGGAAGGATATAAAGTCAAGCAGCTTGATTCGAATTGTTCCGTTATCGGAATTATCGATATCGATTCCGTAGATGTTGCCGAAAAACCTTTGTATCGTAACGATTTGCTTGTTATTACAACGGACGGTATTCCCGAAATAACCAATGAGGAAGGTGTAGAACTCGGCAGCAACGAACTGTATGTTGACTCGATCAAGTCCTTTGTTTCGTCGGATGCGCCGGAAATTGTCGAAAAAATAGCTGACTTGGGGCTTAACTACAGCGCAGCGAAAGCTTTCCGTGATGATACTACGATTTTAGCGGTCAAATTAAAGGATTAATATATGGGTTTAATTTTCTTTACGTACTTTTGTACTACTTTACTCTTTGTAAACTCATTGTATCTTTCGTTTCATCAATCGAACCGCATTAATGTTTTGCTAAATAAGATTACCGTGCCAGCTACTCTTATTGCGCTTTGTATTGCCGTTTCCGTTCATCTGGCTTTTTATGAACAAACCGATATACAACGTATCGTATCGACATGTGCTTTATTCTTTATGCTGCTTGCTTCTTACCATATCCTTGATATGGTTTTTGTTATTGCAGAAGTCAAAGCTTATAAAGTGTTGCAAAAGCTTAATGCCGTATTCCATATTATGGGTATCGGACTGATTATATTTTATGTAGGCAGATTCCAATGGAATGCGCTCAGAGGGTTTTACTTTTTGCAGCGCGATATACTTCCGGGCATGAGCGGTATTCGGTTTTTTATGTACCTGTACATATTCCTTGTTCCTGTGCTTTCAATTACGATCTGCTTTGTAAGAATGTTTTTTGTTAAAAGCAATATTCATCGGCAGCAGCTCTTTTTGCATGGGTTTGCAATCGCTATCGGTCTTGCAATATGGATCGCTGAAAATCATTATTTTCTAGTGTTTTCCTGGGCGTTTGCGTTCATACCGTTCGGGTATGCTGCAATGTTGGCATTGGATAATTCCATATTTTCGCTTACGCGTGTCTTTGATATTAAACAAATCATATTCGGCCTTATCCGATTTATCGTTTTTACCGTTCTATTTGCCGGGGCAGCAGGTTTTACAACATCGATGATTATGCAAGTTACCCATTCTGTCGGTATTTGGATGGCGCTCATTACGCTTTCGTGCGTTATCATTTTCTTTATACGAAACTTTGTCGCCGGTAAGCTGGAGTATGTTTTCGGAAAAACAGCGGATTATGAAGCTGTGCTGGATGCCGAGCTGCAAAAGCTCGATTTTGGGAAAGGTCATGATGCTGTTTTGGGTGCTTTTCCTAAAATAATGAAGCAGCATATCACCTGTAAGGGGCTTGATATTCTTGTCAGTGATGAGAACATGAATTTACAAACGGTGTATTCCGACTTTGAGCATCATAATTCTTTGAGTTCAAACCTTGCTTGTTTTGAATATCTGCTGAACCAAAATAATATTGTCATTACAAAGACGGAGCTCATCGCTAATTATCTTTATGAGTCTATCAGGGAAGAATTGTTGGATATTTTTGAAACGACGCAGACCGAGATTCTGATCAGTATGAGGGAAGGCCAAAAACTCATCGGCTGTATCCTTTTGGCCACTAAAACCCATAGCGCGGAATATACCCCTTATGATATGCGCATATTGTCCAATATGTATTCGTATTTCTTTTTGGTTGTTTACTACCTCAGAAATATTTCCAAGCAGGATATCACCGCTACAATCGACCGCGAGGTTGAAATGTCCGATCAAATTATCGGTTCCATTCAGAACTATAAGGATAAGCTCGCGGCTCATCGTTTTTCGATGGATTCCATTGCATATTCTGCGCATCAGCTCGGCGGCGATTTTGTCGATTATATTACGTTGAACGAAAAACGGGCAATGTTCCTTATCGGTGATGTTTCCGGTAAAGGTTTAAGTGCGAGTATGTCGATGGTCATTTTAAAGTCGATTATTCATACCTATTTACAAACCATTTCCGATTTTAAAGAACTGGTAACAAAGGTTAACCGCTTTATAAAAGATAACCTGCCACGCGGAACCTTCTTTGCAGGGATTTTCGGCATTATCGATTTTCCGACCAATACGATTTACTATTTGAACTGCGGTATTCCGCTGATGTCAATGTATATCAGTTCGTATAAGAATGTAATCGAAATTCAAGGTGAAGGTAAGGTGCTCGGTTTTGTAAAGAATATTGAGCCTTTCTTAAAGGTGCGGAAGATCACTATGCATAAGGGCGATGTAATTGTGTTTACGACCGACGGTTTGCTTGAAGCGACAAACCTTAAAGGGGAGCGGTTCGGCAGCGATCGGGTTGATCGCCTCTTGCAGGAAAACAGCACTGCAGCGGTTCCCCAAATTGCCCGTACTATTTATAATAATCTTTTGGATTTTATTCTGCGTAAAATCGATGATGATGTTACCGTATTGGTGTTGAAGTATGACGAATAAATATTAATAACGGATAAAGGAGTATAACAATGGACAACTTAACGATTACGGAAAAAATGAATGACAACTTTGTGTTGTTAACGGTGTCGGGTTCAATAAATTCATACACGTACCATGAATTTGAAAAAAAGATTTACAGTCTTATTAAAGAGCATTCACTTGTGCTCGATGTATCCCGTGTTACTAACCTGTCTTCGTCAGGGTTGGGTATTTTGATGGCTGCTTCCGAAGACGGGGCAGATGCCGGTCATAAAATTTATATCCTCAATCCTTCGGAGATCGTAAAGCTTGCGATCGCATCGACCGGTTTTTCGGAAGTTTTTCCTATTATTCATTCGCTTGATGAAATAAAATAGACCGATACGGTACTACTTGCGTGAATTGCTTACAGGTAGAAGCCGATTTAAAACATATCGGCTTTATTGAAGAATTTATCTCTACCTCTCAAGATATTCCCGAGAATAAACGAACGGCAGCGCTTATTATTGCAACGGAGGTGTTTGATAATATTTCCGAGCATGCCGTCTTTGCCGAAAAAAAAGAGCTTCAATTAAGCGTGTCAAATCTTTTCTTTCCGCGGCTCTGCTTTTCGTATCACAGTGCGAATTTTGATAATTTTTTGCGTGCGCTCAAAGACGCAACCCCTTATTTTGATTCGGCTGCACGGCGGTACCGCGGATTCGGTTTAATAATGACAAAAAACCTTGCCCGCAAAATATGCTATCGGCAGGATCAAGCTCGCTCCTGTATTATTGTATACTTATAAACGGGGTTATGTTATGAAAAAAGCGCTTTGTATAATGATGTGTGCGTTATCGTATTTTTGTCTAACAGCCGCTGATACAAATATGAAAACGCAGCTTCAAAATTTTACCTATCCTTCCGCTATTCCGGCGGAGATACGGCAGCGCCTCGGCAATAATGCGGATTCTTTTTTGGCCGAGCTGAAACAGGTTTTAGCTGCGGAAAAAGAAAATCTTTTGGTGTTGGTGGATAAGCGGCATTTTTTGCCGGACGGATACACGCCGCAAAATCTTGTAACGCTGACTGCCGGACGTGCCTATATGATTAACCGGAAGGATTTATCCTTGACAAAAACGGCGGAACAGGCGCTGCAGGAGATGGCGCTTGCGGCGAAACAGGACGGCGTTACCCTGCTTGTCAGCTCTTCGTACCGCTCATACACGTATCAGAAAAATTTGTTTGACCGGTATGTGCGGGAGTCCGGCGAAAAAGAAGCGGAACGGTTTTCCGCCCGTGCGGGAACAAGCCAGCACCAGCTCGGTACGGTTGTCGATTTCGGTTCCATCTCCGATGAATTTGCGCAAACGCGTGCCGGTAAATGGGTTTTACAGAACGCATCAAAATACGGATGGTCGCTTTCGTTCCCTAAAGGATACGAGGCGGTAACCGGCTATGTTTGGGAGTCGTGGCACTACCGCTATATCGGCACGGAAGCCTGCGCCTTTCAGCAAAAATGGTTCGGCGACATCCAGCAATATATGCTTGAGTTTATCGACGCATGGAAAAAACAAACAAAATAACTTTAACAGGCAGAATAACTTTTATGGAGAAAAAATGAAAAAATATATTATAGTGGGCGGTGTTGCCGGAGGCGCAGGAGTTGCAGCCCGGTTACGCAGATTGGATGAATCGGCGGAGATTACCGTCTTTGAACGGGGGGCGCATATCAGTTTTGCAAATTGCGGACTTCCGTATTATGCCGGCGGCGTTATCGAAAACCGCGATGCGCTTTTTGTGATGACGCCCGAAAAGTTTAAGGCATCGTTGAATGTTACCGCAAAGGTACGGCATGAGGTAACGGCAATTAATCCCGCTTCTAAGACGGTAACGGTCAAAAATTCGGATACCGGAGCGGAAACTACCGAAAATTATGACACGCTGATTTTAAGCCCGGGCGCATCCCCTATTAAGCCGCCGATTCCGGGAATTGACGATGATGCTATTTACACGCTGCGGTCGGTGGGCGATATCGACGCGGTTAAGCAGAAAATAGACAACCCTGCAACCAAACGGGTTGCCGTAGTCGGCGGCGGGTTTATCGGTTTGGAAATGGCCGAAAACCTTCATCGCCGCGGTATGGAAGTTTCCATTATCGAAGCGGTGGATCAGGTTATGAACGTTATCGATTACGATATGGCGGCAATCGTGCAGGCAAATATCCGCAGCAAGGGTGTAAGTTTATATCTGAAAGACGGAGTAAAAGCTTTTGAACGGCGCGGTGCCGGTTTGACAGTGTGCTTACAGTCGGGTAAAGAGGTTGCGTGCGATGCCGTTCTCCTTTCGATCGGCGTGCGTCCCGATACCGCATTGGCAAAGGATTGCAACATCGAGCTTGCACCGAACGGGGCGATAAAGGTCAATGAATATTTTGAAACCTCTCAAAAGGATATTTATGCTATCGGCGACGCCATTTCCTTTAAGAGTCCCTTGCTCGGTACCGATGCGACGGTTCCGCTTGCAGGGCCTGCAAATAAACAGGCGCGTATCTGCGCGGATAATATCGTGTACGGTAATAAAAAAACATACTGCGGAACAATCGGTACCAGTATTGCGCGGATATTCGATTATACCGCCGCAGCAACGGGATTGGGTGAAAAGGCGTTGGATAGGGCAGGGCTTCCTTACAAGCAGGTAGTAACTCATGCGGCTCATCATGCAAGTTATTATCCGAATGCCTCTATGATATCGATTAAAATTTTATATAACCCGGAAAACGGCCGGCTCTGGGGTGCGCAAGCTGTCGGTGCGGAAGGTGTAGACAAGAGAATCGATGTTCTTGCCGCCTATATTAAAAAGAACGGTACGGTTTCCGACTTGGCAGAATTTGAACAGGCATACGCGCCGCCGTTTGATTCCGCAAAGGATCCTGTCAATATGCTCGGATTTATTGCGGAAAATGACCGTGACGGTTTAACAACGGTTATTTCATGGCGGGATATTCCCAAATATGCGGAACAGGGAGCATTCTTCCTTGATGCACGTACGCCGGAAGAATTCAGCTGCGGCGCCATTCCCGGAGCGGTCAATATACCGCATACTTTATTGCGGAAGCGGTTGAACGAAGTGCCGAAAGACCGCCCGATCGTTATTAACTGCGGAATGGGTTTACGGGGGTATATTGCAGAGCGGATTTTACGGCAGAACGGGTATAAGAATACGGTAAATCTTTCGGGCGGTTTTATGACATATAACGCAGTTCATAACGAGCTGTCGTGTTTGCCGTGAAATTTGATAATTAACGATTTGATAATTTGACGAAATCGGTTTTTACCTATAGAATGGAGATATGAAAATAATCCGTAGATATTTATTACTAAGCTTTTTAATAAGCATAGCGGCAGGGTGTGCGTCCGTTTCTCCTTCCGTAAAAGAGAAACCTGTGCAGTCTGAAGAGATTGCAGCCCCGTCGCCTCAACCTGAACCGATCAAAGAACCGGAAGTGCCGGTGAAACAGGAAACCGTTAAACCCGCGGTTCCGACCAAGCCGGATCCGCCTGCGAAGCCTGAGCCGGTTGTTGAGAAAAAAGAACCGGTTGTTGAAGTTAAGCCTGAGCCTGTCGAAGAAAAAAATACCGTTATCGCCGAGTTTGAAGGGGTTACGATTACAAAAGAAACCTACGATCAAACAAAAACGGAGATGGAAAAGATCGTCGAGCAGCTTAACAAGATTACCGCTTCAAAGGATTATAGGCAATGGCTTACATTCTTATCGGAAGACTATAAACAGCAGTATTCTCAAGCGTTAACACTTCAAAAAGTTTCCGAAGCATTGCCGGTTAAAGGGATAAAACTTAAATCTTTGAAAGATTACTTTATCTACGTTTTCGTTCCTTCGCGTCAGAATGTACGGGTAGACGATATCAAGTTTGTTTCACCGACGAGGGTTGATGTTATTATGAAGCAGGGGAATGTTTCTTTGCTCGTCTACGGCTTGGAAAATATTGACGGCACTTGGAAGTTGATTCCGTCGAAACTATAGGGATTGAACCGTTAAAAACTTGGGGTGTATATAAAAATGCGTAAAAGTATTATTTCTGCGGTTTTTGCCGCGTTGATTTGTGCAGGATGGATGATGGCTATTCCTGTCGGGCCTATTCCGATCGTATTGCAAAATGCGCTTGCGGTGCTTGCCGGATTACTGTTGGGTCCGCTATTCGGCGGTCTTTCGGTGTTGCTCTTTCTGGTTGCAGGGGCTGTCGGATTGCCTGTTTTTTCAGGCGGAAGCGGCGGTTTTGCGGTGTTTGCAGGACCGACCGGCGGCTTTTTAGTCGGGTATCTTGCAGCAGCGGTTGTCGGCGGTTTGATTATGAAGCTCTTTCGGCAGAATCAATGGCCTTTGCTTGCCTTCGGAATCATTGCCGCAGCAGGGCTTTTTAGTTTCCTGTCCATCTATGTGTTCGGACTCATTTGGTTTAAACACGTGCTTAACCTTAGTTGGCAGCACACGTTTATGAAAGGCTTCGTGCCTTTTATACTGCCCGACTTGATTAAGTTGGTTGTTGTCATTCCGATTACGCTCAAATTGCGCCCGATCATACGGCGGTATACGGAATAGGTGCGGAGCGGCTGCCGTGCTTTTTGCTTTTTAAAGCCGATGCCGAAAGCTAAGAACCGATGAAGTCTCCTAATGAGCATTATGAATTGATTAAGCTCACCGATGTGAGTAAATCGTTTGCAGGCTCCGGACGTCCGGTGTTGTCCGGCATTTCTTTTTCCGTTTTTGACGGAGATTGTGTTGTCGTATCGGGGCCGAACGGATCGGGTAAAACGGTTTTGATGACGCTTATCGCAGGATTGGAAACGCCGTCTGCCGGTTCGATAGTTCGCCGTAGGGAAGACGGCAGTGAGCTGCGTATCGGGCTGGTGTTTCAGGAAGCCGACGCTCAAATCCTCGGCGA
>ERZ772960.3461-NODE-3461-length-10590-cov-6.958519_pt1 | contig 10590 bp, 11 predicted proteins | sample MGYA00580678_ERZ772960 | MGnify/ENA primary metagenome ERZ772960 (study PRJEB29015, sample SAMEA2737930) | human oral metagenome | biome: human oral; feature: human-associated habitat; material: dental | place: China | collected 2059 ...
GTCGAGGCGCTGCAGGTTGCAGTTGATGACGAAGGTGAGGTTGTCCAGCTGCTGGGAGGAGGCCAGCTGGAGCATGCCGCGGGACTCGGGCTCGTCCATCTCGCCGTCGCCGAGGAACGCCCAGGTGCGCTGGGCGGAGGTGTCCTTGATGCCGGCGCCGGAGAGGTACTTGTCGAACCAGGCCTGGTAGATGGCCTCGGCCGGCCCCAGACCCATGGAGACGGTGGGGTACTCCCAGAAGTCGTCCATGCGGCGCGGGTGCGGGTAGGAGGGCAGGCCGCGCCCGCCTGCGGGGCGGGAGTACTCCTGGCGGAAGCCGTCCAGGTCGACCTCGCTCAGGCGCCCCTCGAGGAAGGCGCGGGCGTAGTTGCCGGGGGAGGCGTGCCCCTGGAAGAAGACGTGGTCGCCGCCGCCGGGGTGGTCCTTGCCGCGGAAGAAGTGGTTGAAGCCGACCTCGTAGAGCGTGGCCGTGGAGGCGTAGGAGGAGATGTGCCCGCCCACGCCGACGCCGGGGCGCTGGGCGCGCGTGACCATGACGGCGGCGTTCCAGCGCAGCCAGCGGCGGTAGGTGCGCTCGGCGTCCTCGTCGCCGGGGAAGTAGGGCTCGTCCTCGACCGTGATGGTGTTGACGTAGGGGGTGGTGGTCTGAGCCGGAAGGCTGACGTTCTTCTTACGGGCCTCGGCCAGCATCGACAGCAGGATGTAGCGGGCACGCGGGCCGCCCTTGTCCTGGATGAGGGCCTCGAGAGACTCGAGCCACTCCCTGGTCTCCTCGGGGTCGTTATCGGTGACCTTGGTCAGGAGGCCGTCGATCAGCGGCGTGGCGTCACTGGTGGGGCTCACGGAATCCTCTTTCCTCGCGTCTGTGCGGTCGGTGGTGGGCCGACGGCGGTGGCTCCGGACGGCTCTTGGACGGCTGGTGGTCGATCGAGCCGGTGGGCTCATGCCGGGTCCGCCTGAGTCTGTACGATCCTAAACCTAGGGCCTCTGAGCCTCTGTAGCCGTTCCTCGGAGGGAAGAAAGTCCCAAGTCACGTGTGATGTGGACCATGTTATTTCTGGTGGAAGGCGTGGAGCCGCCCCATGCGCGGGCATTCGTCGGGTTCTCGTGTGCGTGTTCGCTTGCGCAGTCCCGCCCTCGTGCGATGGGCTAGGCCTCGCGGCCTCGACGGCGGGGCCGACGAAGGGGCGCAACGCCCGGGAAGGGAGCAGACAATAGTGACGAGCACAGCGGGTGGGGCCTTCGGCTTCGCCTCGGGCCTCATCATCCAGGAGTTCGGGTACGACGACGACGTCGACGAGGCGCTCCGGCGGGCTGCGGAGGCCGAGACCGGGACCGGGCTCGTGGATGAGGACTACGAGGACGTAGCCGACTCTGCGCTCATCTGGTGGCGCCACGACGACGGCGATGTGGACGACCTGACCGACCTGCTCGTGGATGCGCAGGCCAACCTCGACGGCGATGGGTTGCTGTGGCTGCTGACGCCCAAGGCGCGCACTACGGGGGCGGTCCCCGCCTCTGAGATCGAGGAGGCGGCCGGGACCGCCGGCATGCACGCGACGTCGGCGGCCTCAATGGGGGAGCACTGGAGCGGCATCCGCATCTCCAGCCGCCGGCGCTGACCGGTCAGGGGCGGCGGCCGCGCCTGGTACCGTTCTTCCACGGCCCCTCACGGGCTGCGGACCTGTAGCTCAGCTGGTAGAGCAGCGCGTTTACACCGCGGAGGTCGTCGGTTCGAGTCCGGCCGGGTCCACCACGATGATGCGCCGCCGGGTGGACAGAGCTCATTCAGGTCGAAGCGGTGTTGGGATTGGCCCAGGACGGCTCGCAGGTGGGGCGGATCAGGGAGGGCAATGGGCGTATCCATGCTACCTCGCCGCGAATCTGGCGTCGTCGAGCTGTTTGCTGTTTTATTAACAACAGATGGCTGGGACGACATGATGTGTGGACCTGGATGATAGCCGTCTGATGCCATACGCTCATCACTAAATGGCAGGATTTCCGTTCGGCCCAACCGGCCACGCGCTGCCAGCGGAGCAGGGGAAGCCGACCTCAGCCCTGTGCCTCATCCTGACCGCCTCCTCCTACTCCGTCCTGCGCCTGCGGTGGCTGCGTAGGCTGCGGTGCCCGTGGCGCTTGGCGCTCGCTGCGCCTGCCGTCCCGCCTCCTCGGCCATAGCCAAGGCCGCATAGATGGCCGCCATGAGCAGCGCCAGTGCCCCGACAGCCGCCAGGGCATTGATGGTCCAAGTCGTCCAGTCCAGACTACATCAACAACTGCACCTTCAACTACGACTTCGAACACCTACCAACAACAATACAAGATGACGACCTTGTTTAAGGACGGTCATAACCATCTCCAAAGCCCCTGTCAACCACAGCGTCCATCACCCAAACTGCCCGCCTAAGCCTCCGCCCACTCAAAATCTCCACACCCTCATGAGACAGTTAGACTGCACCGTCATCGAACCGCCCAATCGATCTGTCTTGGAACAGCGGATACAAGCCACACCGCTGTCCAACCTGACACTCCACCTGCTGGTGGTTGAACAGCCCGATGAACTATCCATTCGCCGTCACAGGAAAGTCAACGGTGACGACTCGGTCCCGTTGGTGTTTGCGCCGGATGTTATAGAAGCTGCCAGCATGTATCATGGCAGGCTGAGGTGGGTGTCACTCAACCCGAACGAGATCTATAAGTATGGTAGACTGATGATGATAGGTGCAGCAGTCTTTTACGCCATTGCCTATCGTGATACGCCGTCCACTGAGCGGATGGCGGCTTTTCTACAGGTTGAGCATGATGGCCGCTTGACCCTCGAAGCCATAGAGAGTGACGCGATGGAAGATGATTCTGCTGAATGGCCAGCCTTTGAGTAGCAGCAGGTGGTGGAGCAGCTACCAGCTACTGGTTCGTGAGCGCTTACCCGTGGCGAGGGCCGTTTGAGGCAGCATCCGCGGAGATGAATCATCTCCACCACCCCTGGCCACTCCCTGCATAGCGGTTCCTCCGCTCACACCATGGGATGACTCAGCACGCCCGACCACTACTCATCCGCACTTGTCCCGCCGAGCAAATCAACCGGTGATTTTGTAGAGCGTCTCCTCGACACCTCCTTTCCTCTTCAATAACTTCTCTCAGCGGCGCTGTGCTGGGCGGCGGGTGCGGGTGCGGTCCGGTGGGCTGCTTTGCGGTTCTGGGGATGTCCTGACAGAACTGGTTGCGAGTTCCATCTGCTAAACCACGGTGCGACTGTCAGAGAGATAGGCGGGGTGGTCCTCGGCGATCCGGATTTCCCAGCACGGCAAGTAGTTGGCGCCTTTCGCAGTTCTATGAGGTTTTCTCATCAGGGTGACGAGAGCCGGGGGTGTGTTCGGCCCGGTGGCAGGGATCGGGGTGTGTCGCAGGTGGGTGCACGCGGGACCTGTGGGCAGGATCGGTTTCGACCAAGATCCCGCTACTGCCCCAGGAGGCCCCGCGCGGGTGTCCTATCGTGCCACCCTTGATGTCCCCGAATCCACTGCCCGCACGATCAGCGGCTGGCTGGCCGCTCACCGCAAGCGCACCGATGCCAGGCCGTGGCAGCGGGCCGCCTCGTGCTGGACCCAGACTGTTCTGGTGCTGCGCTGGTTCATCCAGGGCGCCGATGCCAGGGGCCTGGCCCGTGACTGCGAAGTGTTCCTGGCCACCGCCTACAGGTACCTGCATGAGGCCACCAGGCGTCATCGCCGAGCGCTGCCCGGACCTGATCGAGACTCTCCAGCGCCTTCAGGAGGCCGGTGAGTTGTTCGTGTGCTTGGACGGCACCCTGGTGCCCATCGGCGCCCTGCACGTCAAGGGGCCGGGGAAAGAAGACGGACCTATGGTTCTTGGGCAAGCACCACCGCCATGGGGCCAATATCCAGGTGCTGGCTGATTCCAGCGGGTTTCCCGTGTGGGTCAGTCCCGCTGAGCCGGGTCAGGCCCACGACATCGTCGCAGCCAGGGCCCATGGGCTGCCTGCCCTGTACAAGGCATCCACCAATGGTCTGCCGACCTTGGCCGACAAGAGCTACACAGGTGCCGGGACTGGGATCAAGGTATCGGTCAGAGGCGGGCCCAAGCCCGATGGGGACACCCGGTGGCGTAACTATCTCATCACCAGCTTGCGAGCCCCGCCGAGCGGGCCAACGTCCTACTCAATCTCAAACACAACCGCTGGTGAGAAAACCTCAATGCGCCATACTGGCGACACATCGGCAGGTTGATCCCGGGCAGGGAGTGCTGCCCGCTGGAGGCTTATCTCCGGGTTGGCCGTTACGACTTATGGGGTGGACTGCTGTGCCGTCCGTACGGGGCTCGGACTGCCTTGTCCGGAGCCCGGCTCTATCGTGTTGCTGACGGATAGCAGTGTGATGGCGAATATAAGCGATATTGCCAGGGTGAGTGCTGAGATCACGACAGCCGTCCAGGCCAGGGACTTGCCTTGGCGGGTGGTGCGCAGGTGTGCAATGCCTGTGATGAGGGCGATGAGGGCCAGTGGTGCGCCGACGAACGGCAGTGGCACCAGGAGGAGCATGCCTGCGGCCGCAGCGATGAGGGCGCTGATCGCCAGCCCATCGATGCCTGCTCGTTCAGGCGTTGGCGGTGGGGTGGATTGAGTTGTGCTGGCGGCGATCGCCTCCACTGGGCCGAGTTCATCGAGCGCTCGGCGCACCTGCTCGGTCGTGGCGTCCGGGGCTATGGCGTCAGTCAGGTGCTCGCGGACCGCAGACATCGTCTCGGCGTGCTCTCGGGGGTCACTGGCGCTGAGGGCGCGGTCGAGATCGGCCAGGTAGGCCTCGACCATCGGATGGCGGCCCATGCCTGCTCCCCTTGGTTCATCGATCGTCATCGTTCCTCCTCGTCCAGTACGTCACGCACGTCCTGACTGAACAGCTCCCATGCCGTGGCGAAGGTCGACAGGGCGGCGCGGCCGTCGTCGGTGAGCTGGTAGTAGCGGCGCGGCGGGCCACTGGTTGACTCCTGCCAGCTCGACTCCACCCACCCCTGACGCCGCAACCGCGACAGCAGCGGATACAGCGTCCCCTCACTGGCGAACAGCGCTGTGTGCTGCCCGAGCCGCTTGGCGAGGTCTATCCCGTAGCTGGGTCCGTGCTGCAGCAGGGCTAGCACGCAGTACTCCAGGACGCCCTTGCGCAGCTGGGTCAACACGCTCTTGGCCTCGTTCACCACGGCATGAGCGTAGCATGGATCCTTGGACAGCATGATAGCGATCAAGATAATGGCACGTGTCCACGTCCTTGCTGCAGCCGGTCTAGTTGCGCACTCGAACAGTCGAACAGAGGGGGCGGGACGCATATGAAATCCATGAGAAGAGGTCCAGCCGCAGCGGCCCGTTGATGCGGCGGCGCACGCCAGCACAGCAGAGGCGCAGGCGCGCAGAACCGAGGTCATGCCAGTGGCTGCGGGGTGCTGGACGCAACGAGCGGACTGGAGGGCAAAGGCTCATGCTGGTAACACGGTCTACACCTTTTTCTGCCACGTCGGGTCGTGGTGCTCTAATGGGTCATCTGTGACTGATGCGGGCGTGGCTGACGCAGTGAGGAGACCCAGACCCCAGGATGGCGCTATGGGGGTGTCACTGCCAGTGATGCTGGGGTGGTTGCCGACGAGGGCCGTTCCCACAGCCGGCACAAGTTCGTGTTGGGCGCAGGAGACTGCCGCTATGCACGTCACGTTGCTCAGATCTTCGCGTTACTCCACTGCGCTGTCTTCAGATGCTGAGCACTTGATGGCTTCTCGCGGTCGGCCCGGCGTGCGCATGGTGGCGCCGATGCTGCGAAGGTGTCGCCAGACGACGTCATCGGAAACGGCCAAGCGAGCCGCGATCTTGTAAGTTGAGAGTCCTTCGGCATAGAGCTGCTCGGCTTGGTGCTTCTGCGCATCGCTCATACCGCGTGTCCTCGGCTTGATGCCGCGGCGCGCGCAGATCGCCCGGATCCGCTGCTTGCCGATACCGAACCGCTGGCAGATCTCTTTCATGGGCACGCCGTCGAGGTAGAGGCTGGCAACCTCGGCGCACTCGGCGGAAGTGAGGCGGCGCTGATGCTGTACCAGCTGAGTCACGGCCGTCGGCTGATCTTGTGCGAACTGAGGCAGGACCCTTGGCTGAACTGCTGAGCCACCAGCCACTTCGGCGGGGGAATGGGTGGTTGAGTTGGCGGCTGCATCAGTGGGGGAGTGGGCCTGGTCTTCTGCTTGCGGGGTGTGCCCCGGATCCGCCGCATCGAGGGCGGCCCTGAAGCGCAGCAGCTCCTCCCGGTTCTTGGTCTTAACAGTGCCCAGCGCTATCACGACCCTCTTACACGAGCCATCGCCTTGAGCGGCATTGCTGGTGTCTCCAGGTCGATCGTCTCCGGCCGAGAGGACTGGTCTGCGGACCATCAGTGCCCGCGCGGACGGTTCTGCAACGGCTCCGTAGGGACTAGCTTTCTCACGTATTGTCTTGCCGACCTGCCGGTTCCCGAGCTCCCGGCTCAGAGTCACACGTTGGCGGTGGCGGTGCCGCCACTCCTGGTGAGGCTGCGGCACCCGCTCACGGTTGTGGCGGTGCCGACGATCGTTGAAAGCGTCAGGCCGAGGAGGGCTCGGCGTCGGTTCGTGGCGCGGTGGTGCGGTTGGGGAATGAACGGCGTGGAAGCCGTCTCCATCGATGCTGCACGTGCCGCGTCTGTGCTGGCCTTCCTGCACGGGATGCGCCGGCAAGGCAGCGCCAGGCGCAGTCCCGTCCGACGTCGAGGCGCGTGGCGATCGTGAGACGGATAGCCCTCCAGTGCTCCCTCTCGTCGCTCATGCTGTGCGGGGAGCTGCCAGACGGCGGGCGGCTGCGACAACGGCGGCGCGTCGCCGGCGGTGCTCCTCCTCAGTGGGAAGACCGCACAGCATGCGGGTCACCTGGGGCATGGTCGACCACCAGCCGGCGACGGACAGGACGAACAGGATCAGGTGCTCGGCATCGATGTCCCTCGTGATCGCGCCGGCCTCCTGGCCCTCGACGACGGCGGCCGACTTGTATCCGTAGTACTCCTGGCGCTGGGCCTCGTCCGGCACCTCGCCGTCGAACATCAGCGCCTCCCACCGCAGCAGGCGGATCAGCTCGGGCCGCTCCCGGTGGTAGTCGTAGACCCGTCCGGCGTAGTCCCCGATGTCCTCGGTGGCGAACGAGGTCACCGGCACCGACTGCGCCACCTGTGCCAGCTCGTCGCGCAGCACCGTCGCGAAGAGCTCTTTCTTGCCGCCGAAGTAGTTGTAGACCCGCTCCTTGTTGACCCCCGCCCTCTTGGCGATCCGCTCGATCGTCGTGCCGTCGGGACCGCGCTCGGCGAACTCCTCGACCGCCGCGTCCCTGATCCTGCGCCTAGTCGCCTCTGTGTCCCAAGCCACGGCTCTCGTCACACTCCTCGGTCACTCTCCAACGCTGACGTTGCGCTCTGAGGAGCAGGATACTAGGGTGAATTCCAACGTTACCGTTGGAAAGGTGTTGAATGTCCTCGCATCTCCAGGCTCCGGGAACGACAGCTCCTGCAGCACCTCCCCCGCTCCGCTCGGCCGAACCGGATGTCCCGGCCGGCCGGGCCGTCGTCGTCATCCTGGTGGTGACGGCCCTGCTCGTCCTGTCCCAGCTCTATGCCGCCATCCCGCTCCTGGAGCCGGTCACCGCGGCGCTTGGGGCCGATGCGACCTTCGCCCTGTCGACGAGCTTCAGCCTCACGTATGCCGTTGGCTTCCTCGTCTGGGGACCCGTCTCCGACCGGTACGGCCGCAGACGGGTGGTGGTGACTGCCGTCGGGGTGCTGGCTGCGGCCACGCTCGCCTGCTCCCCGGCATCCTCTCTGCCGATGCTGGCAGCGCTGCGGGCCCTGCAGGGCCTGTCCGCTGCCGGGTTCGCTCCCGTGGCGCTGGCCTATCTGACAGAGGCCGTCGCCCCTGCGGGGCGCGTCAGGGCCATCGGGGCCATGTCGACCGCTTTCCTGGTCGCCGGCATCTTCGGTCAGGTGGTCGCCTCCGTCGTCGCCCTGCGCGCCGGTTGGCCCTGGTTCTTCGTGCTCTGCGGAGCGTCGCTGGCAATGGCCTTCGCCCTCATCCTGACCGTCATGGTCGAGGCGCCCCCTCACGCGCCGTCGTCGTCGCTGCTCGCGCAGTTCGGACATCTCGGGCGGCTCCTGGTCGCGCCGCGGATCATTCTGCTGAGCGTCGCCCATGTGACGCTCATGCTGTCCTTCGTCGCCCTCTACACCGGCGTTGGACGACATCTGGAGAACCTCGACGTGCCGGCCTCTCACATCATCCTCATCCGACTGGCGGCTCTGCCGGCGATGTTCGTCAGCCTGGGCGTCGGCGTCCTGACCAGGCGACTCGGCACGGCCCGTGTCGCCCGGCTCGGCTTCAGCCTGGCCGCGCTCGGCATGCTCGGGGAGGCCGTCCTCTCGGGAGCCCTGCCCGGCCTTGTCGCAGCCAGCATTGTCTACGTCGCAGGCGTGGCCCTGGCCGTACCGTCCATGATCAACCTCTACGGCGAGGCGGCCGCACCGAACCGCGGCAGCGGCATGGCCGTCAACGGATTCATCCTGTTCATCGGCGCCAGCATCGGTCCGATCATCGGCTCCGCCATCACCGGCCTCAGCAGCCTCGCCATTGTGCTGGTCGGTCTGCTCGCCCTGGCCGCCCTGTCCCTCTCCGGCGTTCCCGTGCTCAACCGAAAGGCGGCCCAGTCATGACCGCCGTGCTGCTCCTGGGCGCAACCGGCCGAACCGGCGCCGCGCTCCTGCGCCACCGTCCGCCGAACCTGCGTCTGTATGCCGGGGTGCGACCCGGCGACGGCGCGCAGCCACCATCGGTGCCCGAGCGCGCCGACGACGCACGGGCCATCGACCTGACCGATCCTGCGCGTATGCGGCAGGCGCTCATCGGCATCGACGTCGTCGTCAACGCGATCCGTCTGCGCGGGGACATTCCGCAGGCGGCGCTGAGCGATCTTCACGACCGGATCGTCGACGCCCGGGAGGGGCTCTCCGAACCTCTGATCATCCACGTCGGCGGAGCCGGAGCGCTTCGCATGGGCGGCGGTCGGCGCTTCTGGCAGGAGCCGGCCTTTCCCGCCGTGACACTGCCGCGCGGCATCGCCCACGCCGCGCTGCGCGACCACCTCGAGTCCGAGGCCCGTCCGCGCCGTTGGGCCTACCTCATCCCGCCTCCGAGCTACCGGCCAGAGGGCCGCTTCACCGGCGGGTACCGCAGGCGCCGCCCCTCCGACGACGAGCACGACTTCGCGCGCGCCAGTATCAGCTACGAGGATTTCGCGCTCGCCCTGGCCGATGCCATCCGGGGCCGCTGGACCGGCACCCACCTGATCTCAACGTGAGCACGCATGATCGGCCGGTTGACGTGCGTCGTTCAGGGGCCGCCGCAGAACCCATGAGGCGGGCTCCTGACAGCCTGCGGCGCGCTCGGGAAATCTGGGCCCTCACGCCGCAGTCCGCCGGGAGACAACCCGCGCCCGGCGGCCCGGCCGGGCGCGGCCGAACCGCTGCCGACCGGTTACTGGTCGAGGATCGGGAAGCAGACGTCGGTGACCCAGCTGCCGGGGTCGTCGCTCTGCGCCGGACTGACCCGGTAGATGTTGAACATCGGACCGGTGCGGAGACCGTGCTCGGCGATGTAGGCGCCGATGGCCGTGGTCGCCGTGGGCATCTGGGAGTAGTCGCCCCGCACGGTGGCGGTCACGATCCGCTGAGCGGGCAGGGTGCGGCACTCCAGGGGCGGGGCCGCGTCGAATGGCGCAGCGACCTGGAGCCAGACCTCGACGTCGACGTCGGCCTCGCGGTAGTCGGCGTCGTAGTAGGTGGCGCCGCCGATGCCGCCGTCGGGAAGACGAGCGCCGGACTTCTCCAGCAGAGGCATGATCTCCCGCCACAGGACGCCCTCCTCGTGGTAGTTGGCGATAATGCGGCGAAGGCCGGCCACAGTCATCTGGGGCAGCGTTGTGACGGTGACGTCGGTCATGATGAGGTGTCCTCTCAGTGTGGTGCTGACGCGGTCCAGGGCGAGAAGCTGCCCGCGCAGGGCGTCCTGCCGGCGCAGGAGCTCGGCGCGCTGCGCGGCGATCGCCGCCTCGGCCCTGGCTGGATCGGTGGGGGCCACGAGCCGTGCGATTGACGCGACGGGGAAGCCCGCATCACGCAGCTGCACGACCAGATGCGCATCAACCAGCTGATCGGCCCTGTAATAGCGGTAGCCGCTGAAGGGGTCGGTCCTGGCCGGAGCGAGCACACCGCGGGCCTGGTAGTAGCGCAGCATGCGCACGCTGATCCTCGACAGCGTCGAGAAGGTGCCGATGCGCAGCAGGCGGTCGCCGTGATCCATGGAGTGAGCACACCCTCGCATCGTGGCAGACACAAGGGCGCGCAGGCACGCGGTCCGCTCGGCACCGGAACGAGGCGCAGTTCTCACGACGCTCCCAACTGAGACGAGGGTCATATATTAATAACTCGTAAGACGAGTATATTGGTTCGCATGACACGAGTTCAGGGTGTCGCCCGATGCGCGTCT
>ERZ772960.3464-NODE-3464-length-10587-cov-12.249240_pt1 | contig 10587 bp, 9 predicted proteins | sample MGYA00580678_ERZ772960 | MGnify/ENA primary metagenome ERZ772960 (study PRJEB29015, sample SAMEA2737930) | human oral metagenome | biome: human oral; feature: human-associated habitat; material: dental | place: China | collected 2059 ...
CGGAGCAGCAGGTGACCCATAGCATCTTGGAGCCGACCGACTCGACGGTGGTGCGCATGGAGGTGCGAGGGCCGGTACTGGCCAAAGAGCGTCATTATGAGATCAGCGCCAGCATCACTCCGAACCAGCGCAAGCTAGTGATATATAAAGGCTATGGGCGAGAGGACGTCCTCAAGACGATGGAGCTAGGTAATACCAAGGAGGCATTTGCCAACTTCCTGGCTGCCCTAGGTGATAACGGCTTTATCAAGGCTAACGAAAAGAGCGCCCAGAAGAGCAGTGGTCTCTGCGCCTCCGGTCAGCTGATTGACTTCATCCTGGATAATGGGAGCTATGGCAAGTCTGAGCTGTGGACTACCTCTTGCGGTGATATCGAGGGCAGCTTTAACGGTAACGGTGCGGCTGTCACCAACTTAATCTTGGGTCAATTGCCCGGTAGCAAGGCCGCCATTGACGAAGTCCAGCGCTCGCTGTAACGCCGAGGCTTTATATTTTACCTCCGGTGGTTGACGCTATGACGTCAATGATGATAAACTTAACAACATATGACTGGAACGAAGACCACGATCTACCTGCCGGAGGAGCTACGCAAGACTGTCAAGAAGCACCTGATTGATACCGGTGAGACATTGTCAAAGTATGTCGAGATCGCCCTGACTCGCCAGCTGGCCTTTGATAAAACTCGGGCAGGCAAGAAACGCCTCAAGGAGAAGCAAAAGGCCGTCGAGCTAAATAACGTCATCAAAGAGTTCATCAGAGGCGAGCAGTAGTGCCGGAGCTGCCCGAGGTCGAGACGGTACGTCGTGGCTTGGCGGGGCTAATACTTCACCGGCAGATCACTAAGGTGACTAGCTTGTGCGATAAGTCGCTTCAGATCGCCCCGGCAGACATCAGCCGGCTGGTGACCGGAGCGACCGTTGCCGGTGTCAGGCGTCGGGCTAAGATGCTGATGATTGATCTGACCAGCGGTTACACCTTGCTGATCCATCTCAAGATGACTGGTCAGCTGGTCTATCGGGGTGATCAGGCGTGGGCAGCAGGTCATCCGAATGACTCAATGATCGGTGAGCTGCCGGATAAGTCGACCAGGACGATCTTTGAGCTATCCGGTGGCGGTAAGCTATTCTTTAATGATCAGCGTAAGTTCGGCTGGATCAAGCTATATCCGACTAGTGAAGTGATGCAGCTGGCTAGCATAGTTAAGCTCGGGCCGGAGCCTCTGTCGGGCGACCCGTGGCGGGAGTTTTTACCACGGTTGCGTCGGCATCGGAAATCGCGGATCAAGACGGCTATCCTGGACCAGACAGTACTGGCCGGTGTCGGTAATATCTACGCCGACGAGAGCTTGTGGCTAGCCCGGATCAACTCGATGACTAGAGTCGAGCAGCTGTCAGATGATGATCTGCATCGCCTGCTTGATAGCATCATCGAGATCATGAATCAGTCGCTCCGGGCGGGTGGCTCGACGGCTCGCAACTATGTCAAAGCGGATGGTAGTAGGGGCGACTATCTGGATAAGTTTGCTCGAGTGTATCACCGAGAGGGTCAGCCCTGCGCTCGTTGCGGACACGAGATCAGGAAGATCAAGCTAGCGGGACGAGGCACTCACTACTGCCCAGCCTGCCAGCCGCTACTAGATAAATAGCGGTGCCCCCCTAAATTGACATGACCCGGCTTGGATGATAGTATACTACGTATAGGAGAGTGTTCACCTCTCCGCCGTAGGGAATGGTTGCTTCGGCGCCATTCTCATGAGATAGCACCGTGTAGACGGTGCTATGCTCGATTTTAGAGGGGGCGGCTTTTGATTTTATCCTCGATATTAGCAATAGAATCTAATAAGTAGCTGCGGTGATCTAGCTGGTGAGAAAGATCGAACAATCTAGTCGATAGGTAATTATTTCTTCTTGTCTTGGGTGTGGCAAGTACTGTTACTTGAGCTCTTCGACCTATGCGAAGTAGCGTACATATCGCTTCAGAATAATCTCCGTCGCAGGATAGCAGTACTATATGAAGTCTCTTATTTCTATTGGTGGCGACGCATTCAAGCATATCTGAGGTGAGATAGACATCTACATTCGACTTAAGCTTTATCTTTCTGGGTAAGACTTGGACTATATTCTTGTAGCCACATTTTTTGCAGACAACTTCTTTATGACGAGCCTGGTCAATATATTCTTTGCGAACCAGAGTACATATCTTATACCCGGTACTCCTTAAGTGATCAAAATACTTGTCTTTTTTACTGTCGCCTCGTGATATTCCTTCGTAGTATCTGACTTCGGCTAGCTTAGGATATTTGTTTTTTAGATAGTTATACAATCTAACAAAGTCAATCTTGAACCCGCAGCTCCGCTCGCAGGCACTACGAATATTGCTCACGTCTATATAGACGTGAGTCTCGAGATCGGTGCGTTTGATAGTGTTGGTTAGAGAGCGTTTTGTGTTCTTAGCTTGCTTCATTGACATTAGTTTAGCACACTACGACAGCTGCTCTCTGTCGCTTAGCGTCGAGTAGGTACTGAGGGTAGTCATGGCTCATGGGCTAACGACTAGCAAATGGGTAACCTTATTTATGAGATAATGCGCTGGGGTTTGCAATCAGCCCGACTATGCTATAATCAATTATAGTTATGGTTAAAAGTGGGGACAACATAAACAAAGAGGTGGCACTGGCCGGTGCGGTGCAGTCGGGTGACTCACCGGTGACTGAGCCTGCTAAGAAGTCGTCTGATGGACGCTTGCTCAAGGTCGGGCAAGTCGTCATGGGGGTAGTCTTAGTCTTGACGCTGGTCGCCATCGGCATCTGTGCTTTCACCGACCTGGACGACCAGCTGGGTAACTACCTGGCGTATAGTAAGTATAATATCAAGTCGGAGCGAGACGCCAGTAAGCTAATCTATGAGGGGCACGAAAAGGCTGCTATCTGGTGGTATGAGGGTCAGATCAAGCAGGCCAAGGACAAGCAGAAGCAGGCTAAACTATGCTTATCGCTGGCAATAGATCTCAATGATCTAGTTAGAGATGATAAAACTAGATATAGTCTAGCGTTTAAATATGCTAACAAGGCAGAAGAATTGGTGCACAGTAGTACATCGGCTGATGTCTTAGCTGAAATATATAGTAAGACCGATGACCAGGGTAGTTACACGAAGTATCTACAGCTGTCGAACGAACGGCGAAGTAAAGAGGGTAAGAGCAATGATGATAAGAATGGGTTGAGTGCATCATGAAAAGATTATTTGCTTGTGTCAGTACTAGAACTCGATTAGCCACTATGGTGATAGGGCTGTCGTTTCTATGTTCTATTATTTATAGCATGCCGGCTTCAGCGGCTGAGTTTAATTTATCATATATCGGTCCGGCCAGTTCAAATGATCGATATAATCTGACTTCACACCCCAAGCATCCTAGAGTTAATTTACGGATCCCCGTGTATTTCAAGTATAATCCAGGAACAACCGGAGTAACTGTTAAGGATGTGTACCGAGGTAAAGACCCAGGCAACGGCGCTCGGTTCAATGGCTACTACTATATGAGTGGCGACGATGACGGTCATTTTGATATTAGAAATTTTCACTACGACAGTTCGACTGGTTTATGGAGGACTGATATAACGGCTCGGCTAACTGAGAAATACGGTCAGCTAGTAGAAGAAAACTCAGGCGGGGCAATATATCAGTTTAGGTTGGAGCTTGATGATCATAATGGTATCATCGCTTACGCCAAGGGTTGGGCGTCGCAGGCGAACAAGGGCTATCGTGTGGAGTATAATGGAACATGGAACGGTGGCTTTGACGAAGAAGAGCTACGGATGTCTTTGCCATGCGATATCACTCAAGACGTGGAGCTCGGCCCTAACCAGCCCAATCAATTAATACTCTTTGACCTTGATCAGCCCAGATGGGATCATCCAGGAACTAATAAAGGTAAAGATATTTACGTAACTATCTTTGATGAGACTGACGGTACCGTTGCGAAACATTATCATGGTCCTGATCATGATTGTGGTGAGGATGATTACCAGTACCATGGTCCAGAGTGTATGGGCGAAAACGGTACATTGAGTGTGAGAATGACGATGAAGCCTGGTCATAAGTATCGTATTAAAGTCTGGCCCAACTGGGTCAACAACCTGATTGAGTATCACTTACCCTTTGACAATATTTCCTATGCGACTGAGTGTGAGCCAAAAGTTGATATGCGTACCACCGTTGATTTCACTAAGAGCGTTAATAAGGGTAGATTCAAGCAGCTCTCTTCGTATGGCAAATACAACAGCAATGAAGGAAAAGGAAATAATAATAACAGCATAGCTGAGGTTATGGGCTATCCCGGCGGATATCATTTTAAGAAATGGGAAGGTATCAGCCCTCAAGACTCAAGATATCTTCCAAAGGCTATTATGGATAGCGATAAGTTGCAGGGTCATGGTGGCGAACTCTATCCGGGTGATGTCTTGACTTGGTGGTTCCGAGCTTATAACTCCGGCGGGTATATAGTCCCCAAAGAAATGAAAATGGACTTTGCCAACCTTCGTGAAGGCTGGATAGACTCTCGCCCGCCTGGCTGGAACTGGAATCAGCCCGAACCGAAGCCGGAGGGGGGATCCAATTGGTTTCGACCTGCTGATCAAGGTGGTCCACTTAACGGTAGTGATCATCGTCAAGTGATGTGGGGATGCAATAATTGGGGCGATAAATGTACGGACTATGGGTTCAATAATAGTGGGTTCAGATTTAATAGTAACTATCCGGATGAAGGCGTGTTTGTAACTAACCAAGAAGCGGTAGAGAAGCACTATCGTTATATAGTCAAGTCGGGTGATGCAGGGCAGACTCTCTGTCAGTGGTTGCGGATGAGCTGGGAATATAACGGCTGGAAACAACGCTTAACTCCTAAGGCTTGTGTTAAAATCCCTTATCACTACCCGGGCTGTCCTGAGGGTGATCCATCTTGTACGCCGAATAACTGCACTATGAGAGGGGATTGCCCCAGTGGTACTCCGGTCAAGCGGGGAGTTAAGCCGTCGGTTGGCGCTCAGCCAGCTACTGTGGAAGCAGGCGGCACGGCTACCTTTACTTATAATCTAAATAACGCCGGTCCGACCAAGTCGAAGGATCTGCACTACCAAGCCTATACTTTCATCCTACGAAGTGGTGCCAGCTTGCCGGATAATAGCCCTCGGACGGTAGTCTACCCGATGTCCTGGGGAGCTGTCGGATGTGGCGGTCGTCATGTCGGTTGGGGTGACTACAGAGACGGTAAGTGTGCTGGAGGTATATCCGGCAATACAGTGGTTTACCCTGGTAAAGATGTACGGATGACCAGACAGTACCAGGTTGCTGATCTGGGAGCAGAGCGTTGGTTGGCTCAGCCGGGCGACAAAATCTGTTCTTACCTTGCTCTCGACCAGAGGTGGAACGTATATAACGATGTCGACTCGAGGACGTTCGTGGCCAGTAACATTGCCTGTGTCACTATTACTAAGAAGCCGAGCCTACAGCTGATTGGTTCAGATAGCTATGCTGATAAGGGTTTCCAGGGCGCTAGCGTCAGCAAGAGTGATAAGGTTTCCGGCACGGACAAGCGAGGCTCCTACTCGCAGTATGGGTTGCTGACCGGCGACACTAAGGTGACTGACTTCGGTTCAGCTGGCTATACCACGGCAGATGGCAACTACCACAGTTTAGCCTGCAAGCTTAGCTATGCTAATACGGACAATGTCCAAGATAATTGTAATGACCTGGATGGACTTAAGTCGGCCGGCCTATCTAAGAATCTGTCCAAACCCAGTCCAACTAATGCTACGCAATTGCCGGGTGGATCTAGCGTTAATCTGAGTGGTTTAAGCGGTAGCTACAAGACGACCAGTAGCGGATCACTAAATATAAGCGGCTATCTGGACAAAGGTCAGCACATCACTATCTTCGCTGAGAAGGCTGATGTCACTATTACCGGTGATATCGATGCTCATGCCGGTCCTTACCACAAGCTGTCTGACATTCCCAGCTTCACCATCAAGGCTAATAACATCAAGGTCGAGCCGCAGGTAAAGCGGATCACCGGTACTTATGTAGCGACCGGCAAGTTTGAGAGCTGTAAGGGCGCTCAGAATAAAACAGATCACTTAGGTATGAAGCCGACCAGCAGGTGTCAGAACAAGCTCAAGGTCAATGGTGCTATCGTCTCTGAGAAGTCGCCAATCTTTCGTCGCACCTTCGGGGCAGGTAATCTATCGGATGATTATCAGTGGGAGACCAATAATATTTCCTCGACTGCTGAGTGGATCAATTACACACCCAATCTCTGGCTGACCACCTCTAACGGCTCGTCCGGTAATCAGCTGGAAGGTCTGACCACGACGCAAGTAACTAATCTGCCGGTGAGGTATTGATGAAGCGAGAGGGTGGATATACCGTACTTGAGACCGGTCTAGCCATCGCCATGTCGGCGACGCTGGTCTTGCTGACCTTTGGCTTGGCGGCTATGGTCGGGCGAGGGCGCTTCCGTGACTCGCTGGTCACTACCCAGTCTTTCATCAAGCAGCAGTATAATGAGGTTCGCTCCGGCATCAATTCTCGCTTAACTGAGGGTGATGTGAGTACTAACAAGATGGGGCCCGTATCAGAGTGTAAGAATACGGCTATCCCCGGCAATAATAACGGTTGCTACATCATCGGGCGTCTGCTGACCTTTGATAATGACGGTGAGGTCGGTCGTGTCAAATCCAGCTTTATCATTGCTGTGGTGGGTCCGAACTCTAAGTGGCCGGACAGCACCAAGACGGGTTTTGATAACCTGAAGGACAGTAAGGACAGTAATGTGACGCTATATGCCTTGACTGATACTAGTGGGAATGACGCCGGTCTTAACCCTACGATCAAGCAAATAGGCAGCAATAAATTGGAGAAGGTTTGGCTGATTGGCAATACTAATATGAGTCTATATGATTCTGATCCCAATAAGCAGAATCCTAACCAAACCAACAATATTGCCATTATGCGCAGTCCGGTCGACGGTTCATTGGTGGTCGTCCCGGCGGTGGTCTTAGATAACGTGCCCAATGCGCCGGTTAATGGTCTGAAGCAAATAAACCTAAATAATGTAGTTAAGGCTAGTATGTCGCAAGATGACAAGGTGGTATTAGCAGTACGCAATAGTGGCTTGGGCTACCCTGGCGGTGTCATCTGTGTACCTGGCGGTGATAACCCGGCGGGTACGTCGAATAACTTCAACGTAGCGGGTGGTAGCTGGAACTGGGACGGCGGGCTGATCAATGTGGTGCCCAAAGATGTAGTCGAGGCGTGTAAGAATATGGATCAATAATGATGGTGAGGGCAAGGATGAAGAGAAATCAAGCGGAACGGGGCGACACATTAGTCGAGGTGACTGTGGCGATGGCGGTGCTGGGGCTAATGCTGGCGGCCAGCCTGGCGGTCATTAATCGGGGACTAATGGGGGTGTCAAATGCGGTCGAGCGGACTTCGGTGCGGGCTAGCCTGAGTAGCCAGGCGGAGCTACTGCGCTACGTCTTTGACGATCCGGTCACTAATAAGGAGGCTTACAAGGCGATCCTTGGGCGCACTAAGCCAAATAATAATCTTGGTCAAAATGGCTGCAAAATTGGTGGCGGTGGCTTCTACCTGAGTGTCAATAATAAGACCGGCACGCCACCGGTTGAAATACATCCGGAAACACAGCCACTTGATTCGTTAAATACCAAGCAGCTGACGGATAACGTCTATGGTCAGCCGGAAGCGGGTGACGACAACGGTAACGGTGTTAGCCGAGGTATCTGGATCGAGGGTGACAAGCACGATGGGCAGAAGGACGGTATGCCAGGTTATATCGACTTCTACGTTCGAGCTTGCTGGACACCACATGCGGCGCAACAGCCAGGCTCGGGGCGAATGGAATCTAACGTACGGGTGTACTATAAGAACTAGTGAAGGGCAGGAAAGGATAAGACATGGCTAGACTATCAGACAAACAGAGCGGTTTTACCTTGATCGAGGTGTCGACAGCCCTGATCTTCGTTGGCTTCATCATCTTCATCTTGGCTGCCACTACGGTCAATATCGTCCGTTCGTACAATAAAGGCATCTGGCTGGCTCAGATCAATCAGGCCGGTCAGCAGATGAATAGCGATATCGGTGATAAGGCTCGCTATAGCCCGGCAGCGACGGTAAAGCCTGATGAGCGTCGGATGTGTATCAACGGCGTGTCTTACCTGTGGAATACGCAGAAAGATATTGATGATGATCCGGGAAATAATAGGTATTCCGATGGACCTGGAACTCCGATCCGACTGGCTCGGATTGATGACCCGAGCGGTGACTACTGCAACAAACCTACGAAGCGGCCGGAACTACCGAGCGTCAATCCCAATGTCCATATCTTGCTAGGGCGAGGAGCAACGATCCAGGAGTTCAAAGTAGAAGAGCAAAAGGCTGGTGCGCCTCTGCTAACCATCAGCGTAGTGGTCTCGACCGAGGGGGCGAACCGACCGATCAAAGCTTATACCGATAACACCGGAATCGTTCATATTGATGCCAGTCAGAATAACCCCAACTCTTATTGGCAATGTGGTGAGTGGATAGATAAAAATGATAACGGGATAGTCGAATCGACAGATACATTCACCCCGGCTAAGAACCAGTATTGCTCATTTGCCAAGTATACCTTCACTGTCTATGAAAGGAGTAAGATATGATTTCTCGCTTAGTATCTCGGTGTCGACCGGGTGATCGTGAGTCGGGTCAAGCCTCGATGGTGACCGTGGCTATGTTTATGATGCTCTTTGCGGCGATCGCCGTCAGCTTCACCTTCGTAGTCATCTCGGCGTCTCGCCAGGCACTAAATGACTCTCTTCAGTCGTCGGCTAAGATTGCGGCTGAGTCGGGCGTTGAGGATGCTAAGCGCCTGATCGTCTATTGCTATAACAAACGCTCAGGCAATAGTTATACTACTCCAGACGCTCAACAGCTATGCCCTAATGTCATCGGCAAGCTTTCGACTGAACTGGAAGGTATGGACTGTGACTACATCCTCAAGCCAATGCACGATAATGGAACAATCTCTAGTGTGGAGAAAGAGGATAATGGTAGAGGCTACCGAGTTAAAGTCGGTAATAATAGTGGTAGCAAAAACGAGAATAACGAATATTATCAGTGCCTAAAGATCGCCACTAAGACTGACAACTACCAGGGGATAGTGAATAACTTGGGCAAGTCGGTCATCGTACCGCTCAGGGTAGTGGACAAATATAACCAAGCCGCCGTCATTGCTGAGCTAAAGATCGAGTGGCACCGCAACGTTACCGGTAACGATGGCGATGACCCGGCTGACATGAAAGGTGCTAAGGGCACCGGTCTACCCCCGGCTGGTACTTGGAATAGCGGCAACAGCAACCGACCGGCAGTCCTCCGGGTCGAGCGGGTCGGCGTGTCTAAAGTTAACAGCTTTAGTTTGAATGACCTGGCAGATAGCGACACGGCTCTGACTCTGCGCCCGTCGGTGAATGGTAATGGTGGTGGTAAGGATAAGAATAGGTATCACTTAGGTGACTACAAGCCTTACTATCAATCTGGTCGAGATAGTATTGCGCCTAATAACCAATATGGCGGCAAGGCGCCAATCGTCGAGGCGAAATGTAAGGATAATAATGGAGACTATGCCTGCGAAACGATATTCGATAAAGAGTCACTTTATACTGATAAAACATATTATCTGCGTATCAATGCCATCTATCGTAGCACCCACTTCAAGATCACGGCATATGACAAGAACGGGAGTAAGCTCTACTTCGACGGTGTTCAGCCGCTGGTTGATGTGACCGGCAGGTCGTCCGACTCGTTTAGTCGAATCCAGGCTCGGCTCAAGCCTAGCTTTGACAAGAATACCGACAGTACGAACTGGTGGCCGGAGTATGTCATCGATACTAATGGCAAAGTCTGTAAAGACATAGAGGTACAGTACGATGAAGGCGAAGACAGGTGTCCACATAATTAGTTCGCTGTGGGCGTCGCAGTCTCAGGCTGCGATCTTGATGGCGGTAGCGACCTTGCGTTAACCCAGTAGCAGTGCTTTACAGATTGCTCTGAAACTTGTCGTGCACTTCCTTGAGATGAGGGTCGGTCACGTGAGTGTAGATCTGGGTGGTGGCGATATTGCTATGTCCCAGCATCGACTGGACCGAGCGCAGGTCGGCGCCATTCATCAGCAGGTCGGTAGCAAAAGAGTGGCGCAGAGTGTGAGGGGTGACATGCTTGGTGATGCCGGCAGCCTGAGCATATTTACTGACGATTCGCTGGATCGAGCGGGGGGTCAGGCGGCGAGCTTCGCTGAGGTCGACGCCATCACTCTCGACGATATTGCGAGAATTATTGAGAAAGAGCGGCTTGAGCCCGTCTGACCTGGTCTGCAAATATTGCTCAATCGTATCGGCAGCTGATTGGCTGATGAAGATGGGGCGGTCTTTACCACCCTTACCCCTGATGGTGAATTCTCGCCGATCCAGGTTGAGCTGGTCGCAATTGATGCTACATAGCTCGCTGACTCGCATGCCACCCGAGAAGAGCAGCT
>ERZ772960.3467-NODE-3467-length-10583-cov-2.890103_pt1 | contig 10583 bp, 9 predicted proteins | sample MGYA00580678_ERZ772960 | MGnify/ENA primary metagenome ERZ772960 (study PRJEB29015, sample SAMEA2737930) | human oral metagenome | biome: human oral; feature: human-associated habitat; material: dental | place: China | collected 2059 ...
TAATGGCATTACCATAAACGAGTGGTATACGGTAATGACCAGGGGCAGAGATTACATAACAGTTGGCTGTGCTGCGATTTACGCTACCGCCCTTGGTGGAGAGGTCGTAGGGACTGCCGGCAGAGCCTAATGCCGTGGCAGATTTCATGGGGGCGTTGCGGGCAGCGACTTTGTCTACAATCTCTATTTTTACCTTAGCTGTTCCTTGAATCGCTGCTGTTCCGCCGGTGCCTTCGGTTAGGCTCAGGTTGTCGAGCCAATCAGGCGCGGTCTGCGTTTCCGGGCCGAAATGCGCGCCGCCGTCGGTGCTCTCCTGATAGCTCACTATTTTCCACGCAACAGGCAACTGTACGCCGTCGGCCTGACGATAACTGCGCACGGTATAAGTACCGGCATCGGTTGCGTCGTAGGCCGCTGTGTTGTTCTGGCCGAGCACCTCAAGGTGGTACTGCCAGTTGCTGTTAAGGTTGCTCAGTGTATAAGTTTTTGTTGTTCCGGGTAGCCATTTACCTTTCAGCGGCACGTGAATGGTCTTGCCGTCCTGGAAATGAATGTCGACGTAGATATTCTTGCCGGTCACTTGCTGTGGAATCATAAAGAACGTGTAGTTGCCGTTGTCGTCGGTGATGACGGAGCCGGGATTTTTGGCGGTGTTGATGTTGATGCCGCTGAGGGTGAAGGTTCCGGTGGTGGTACCCAATGCCCATGTTCCGGGCTGGGTAGGATCGCTGCTCAAGGTGTAGGTGCCTTTGTTGATGGCGCCGCTGATCTCGATCTTATTGATGCGGCCGGCCCAGAGGTTTTGACCTACGGTGAAGTGTATGGCCGTCAGGGCATGACGAAAGGCCAGGCTGGTGTTCGGAGCTACGCCCAGTGTTTGATACTCTACTACGCCAGAGCAGGCTGTCATCAGGTCTTTCTGGTTGGCAACGTTTGGCTCAACTTCGAACTCTACATAGGGGTTGCCGGCATGTGTGGCGGGCGACAACTTGATTTTTGAGTACGTGTTTTTTACTTCCGGGAAGACGGCGTAGAAACGACCGAAACGCTTGCTCCAGGCCCATAAGAGTTTGTCGTACAACTCACCGTTGCCCTTGGTGCGGGCATTGTAGAACCAGTCGGGGGTAGACGAAATGTTGGTCGCTGAGATACCGCGATAGCCGAGTGTGCTGAAGTCGGCCGTGAGTGGCATTTTTGTCACTGTGGCGCGGGTTTGCAGGTCGGGCTGCATGGGGTTGATACCCGGAATGGTGGTTTCTACTAAGCAAGCTTCCATGCCGGCGGGTGTTTGGGCTTCGAGTACCTGTGGCTTGAGGTCGGCCGAGGTTAGGCCCTGTTCGCGCAACTGGTTATGGTATGAGGCGGCTCCACCGGCGCGGCTGTCGGGATTGGCATCGGCCAATACGGCTTCTTGCACGTCTTTGACATCGAAACTCACGACTGCGCCTTTATCGCCTTCGCTGTTAAGTTTGTCAAGATCATTATCGGCACAAGAACTCACTGCCAGTGCTGCTGCGAACAGTGCTGTGGCTAGCATGCTATTGAATAAATACAATTTCTTTTTCATTGTTTTTCTTTTCATTGTCAATTGACTTACATCTGATTTTGTTTTCTTAGATTGGCTTTCGCCGAACTTTGTTAATTCATCTCTTAAGGTGCTTCGATTTCATCGTCCTCTCCGCCGTTATCGGGATTCAAAGGGGTAATCGTTACATTACCGGTTCCGCCACCGCCGGGCCGTACATTCGGACTGCCGGCCAGTAAAGCCGATTCGCGGTTCAATGCGATAACCTCGCACTTAGGTGCGAGATAGCGCTTTAATTCAACTTGATATTTCTTCATAATCAACTATAGTTTGATGAATAAATTGGGCCTTATTTCCCTCTTACGCAACTTGGCAAAAGGGCATAAAAAGTTGAACAAAGGAAGCTCGGTTGAGCCCTTTGTTTATGGGAGATACGCCGTGCTTCACGCGCGCGTAAGAGAAAATGTTTAAGAGTATAGTTATTGGCGTGGCGCCAATGAGAGAGAGAGAGAGAGTAGCAAATTATTTGGAACTACCAAATAATTTGATGACTTTTTTTGCAAAAAAATATTCTCGTTATGAATCATAAATTTACACGTCAAAAAAATCTGTATATTACTATAAAATAATATGATTTTCTATTAATCTCAACTTCTTATCTGTTTAGAAACTGGCGCAAAGGTAGAATATTATTTCGAATTGACCAAAAAATTAAAGAAATAAAATTCAAAACCCATGGTTTTATATGCATTTGATGCCCACTGATAGCGATAATAAAAGATATAAAAAACAGAATTGCCAATAGTTATTGTGGGATTTCTTGTTCCCCCTATGGCAATTCTGTTATGTTCTAAGAAATTAGCGATTTGACGCTATTAGAATCTAAAATCAACCTCGACATCAATCATATTATAATTGTGCTTTGCCAAGGTGCGGTCATTGATACGCGCATATTCAACGTTGATTTGAAAGTTTTTGTGGAAGTAATAGTCTGCTCCCACTTCATACTGCGTGCGTGACCTATTCCATTCTGCAGTTGGCCGATATAAATCGTAACGTGCTTTTACATGAACCTTCTTCTGAATTACAGGGGCGATAACCAAGCCATAAAAACCATCAGCCTTATTGCCTAAAGCTGTATTAACCTCACAATTCGTGAAATTTGGATCTTGCGCATTGGTATTTGTAAGCGCCTTTGCAAAAGCATATCCTGTGGAATGAACGTATTCAGAACGCAAAGTCCAATCATTGAATTTATATTCTCCACTGAGCGCATAGCGATGTTTTGGCAATGAACGAACCTCACCCGTGTGGGTGACACCAGCATCAGTCCAATTTCCCTTTCGTGCAGATGAACCTTCCCAGCCAAATACACCTAAGCGCAGTCCTTCTACAGGCATCACCCAAAGTCCTCCGATGATATCCTTGCGCTGATCAACATCTTTTGTATTGATGCCTTGGCCATTAAATACGCCAATCTGATAGTGCAAGAGATTGCGACCAGCTGCATTTTTCAGGAAATCGCCTTGCACTTGAAGTCCTAAGTCACGGCCATTGCTCGGATGTTCGCCTGTTCTGTCGCTGAAACCAGATAACTTTGAGATGACTTGTCCAACCCCCATGAACCCCTGATCGATAGGATGCAATGGATTATCAAAGGTGAATGGGCGTTTGAACTCACCGATTTTAACCTTAAAATAATCATACTTCTGCCACTCAGCAAACAAGTCTACAAGTCGCGGACTGCTTCCCAAAGTAGAAGTGTTTCCATTGACTTGGATTTGTGCTTTCCAATAGAAGTTGTTTAAGATTCGACCATCTAAGACCAAACGGAATAGTCTCAGATTAAACGAATTGCTCTTGTTTCCTTTCTGGTCGGAATATTGATATTGTGTCATTCCATAGCCAGAGAGTTTCACATTGTTAAACCATTCTTTCTTTTGTGCACTACTTGACAGCGTTGTTAGCGCGAGTAGTGCAATACATAAACTCTTTTTTACCATAACTCATGAATTAGATTTTAATATTTCGTTTATCTTCTTTCCAACAGAACCACATTTTCCACGTGTGGCGTATGAGGGAACATATCAACAGGTTGGACAGCTGCCACCTTATAATCTGCGTCCATCAATTGCAAGTCGCGTGCCTGTGTGGCAGGATTGCAGCTCACATAGACAATGCGTTTTGGTGATGCATTGAGAATCACCTTAACCACATCGGCGTGCATTCCAGCACGAGGTGGATCGGTGATAATAACATCAGGCTGACCATGTTCCTGGATAAAGTCGTCTGTAAGAATATCTTTCATATCACCGGCATAGAATAACGTGTTGTTAATTCCATTGACATGGCTGTTTTCTTTGGCATCTTCTATCGCCTCAGGAACATATTCTATTCCGATTACTTGCTTTGCTTGATGTGCAACAAAGTTTGCAATCGTTCCTGTGCCTGTATAAAGATCATAAACCAACTCGCCACCAGTGAGCTGGGCAAACGAACGTGCTACACAATAAAGATGATAGGCTTGGTCTGTGTTTGTCTGATAAAAGCTTTTCGGACCAACCTTAAACTTCAAGTCTTCCATCGTCTCATAGATGAAGTCTGTGCCCTTAAAGGTTGTAAGTTCCAAATCACCGAAGGTGTCATTTCCTTTCTGATTGTCAACATAAATCAAGCTCGTGATTTGAGGAAAGGTGTCTGCAATGTGATGAAGTAGCTGCATAGCCTTTTGTTCATCGCCTTCTTCGTCGTAATGGAATTGCACTAAAAGCATGAACTCCCCTGTGTTAGAATTGCGCATCATCAAGTCTCTCAGCAGTCCATGTTGTGCCCGAATATCATAAAAAGATATCGAATTTTCTTTTGCATAACGACTAATTTCATTGCGAATCTCGTTGTGCAAGTCGTCCATCAACCAACATTTCTTGATAGGATAGATTTTATCAAAGGCACCAGTAATATGAAAACCTATTGCACTTTCCGATAGATAGCCTTCTTGTCCTTCCTCTTTTGGAGGCAAAGCAGCTATCTCTTCTTTCGTATACCAACGTTTATTGGCACATCCAAATTCAAGTTTATTTCTGTATTCTTTTGTCTTTACACTTCCCAATATTGGCTGAAAAGGTGGAAGTTCAACCTTACCAATGCGTGTCAACTGATCAAAAACCTGTTGTTGCTTGGCTTTCAATTGTTCCTCGTATGGCAGATTCTGCCATTTACATCCACCGCAAATACCAAAGTGTTCGCACATAGGAGTTTCGCGAACCTTGCTATATGAGATTATCCTTTCTACCCTTCCCTCCATGAAACTATGTTTCTTCTTGGTGATTTGTACATCAACAACATCGCCAGGAACACAGAAAGGAACGAACACAACCTTATCATCGTAATGGAAGATACATTTACCTTCGGCTGCAACTGATTCTATTGTAATATGCTCTAAAAGGGGTAATGGTTTATGCTTTCTCGTCATTCTCTTGTTTTATTTACATGCAAAATTAGTAAAATTATTACGAATTATGCCTTTACTACATAGATTTAATTTCATAATAGGCCTGTAAAAGGCATTTGATAATGTTTATTTTGTGCAATGGAAAGAGTCTCTATTTGCGTTGAATAGTTTTCATTAGGATGCAATTTCATTCTGTGAAACCAGGAGGAAGAATCTTATTATACATCAAAAACCATCCCTTCATTCGTTAAGAAACTATTTTTAAACACCTCTTTTGCTTCATCAAGTAGGCATTTTTCATTGTCATAGCGTGCACTAAAATGTCCTAACAGCAGCTTACCAACATGAGCTTCACGCGCAACCATCGCTGCTTGGCGGGCTGTTGAATGCCAATAGAGTTTGGCACGAGCAGCATTATCATCTGCATAAGTGCTCTCATGATAAAGTGTGTCAACACCTTCAACCAACTTATATAACGTTGGAATATAGCGTGTATCACTGCAATAGGCATACGCCCTTGAGGGATCTGGTGGAGTCGTCAAACGTTCATTAGGAATCAATTTGCCTTCAGGCGTTGTCCAATCCATGCCTGCCCGGAGATTATTTAGCTGGCTTATTGGCACCTCAAAGCAATTAACCATTTCGCGATTAATGTGTCTCAGCTTGGGTTTCTCTCTGAAAAGATAGCCGCATGTGGGGATTCTATGTTGCAGTGGAATAGTTTCAACCGTAATACTCCGGTCTTCATAGATAACGGCATGCTTCAAAGTGTCGACAGAATGGAATACAACTTCAAACTCTAATCCATTGCAAAAGAATTCCATTTGACTTTTCAGAATTGGCTCTAAGGCTTCATGTGCATAGACATGTAAAGGAGCTGTGCGTCCCAACATTCCAAAAGTGCTAATCATTCCTATCAAACCAAAACAATGATCGCCATGTAAATGTGAGATAAACACGGCTTGAAGCTTTGTAAACCGGATTCTGTTCTTGCGTAGTTGCAATTGAGTTCCTTCGCCGCAATCAATCATAAAGAGTTTTTCTCTGACTTCAACAACCTGTGAAGACGCATGATGATTGAGGGTTGGCAGTGCTGAACCACAACCAAGAATATGAACTCTGAATGGCTCCATTATATGAGATTTATTTTTCGTTAAATAGAAATGACATTCTACTATACCTTATTATATATAGTAGATAGAATCTATTTCAAACGTTTGAAAGCAAAGATTCCATCTTTATTTTCAAGATAAAGCGAATCTGCTCCTAAGTTGTCAATCACAAATGTATCTTTGTTCAGCAATAATTTTCCATTGCATATCTTCCAAGAAGTCCACGGATTAGTTTCTGCTTTGACATTATTCTTAATCTGTCCACCTTCAAGTATTTCAAAGTTCTTATCTAAACTCGTCCACTTTCCAAGTAAAGTCGTAAGGTTTATCACACGTTGTGCATAACGTTCTCCATTTACTTCATGACCAATTACAGCGAGGCGGTCACCTGCCAAGAGTCCACCAAGGATAACAGCAGAGTCACTTCCCTCATCCATAGCCATGAATTCTAACGTATCTCCCAAATCAGTGATTAGCTCAATGTTATGCATAGAACTTCCCTCACCACACAAGCCATAAAGCGTTGTATCTGTAACCGACGAATCATTTAGACTGTCTCTGATTTCCAAATTAGAGGAACTCTGCTTGTGTTTGCATGCAACAACACTCATCATTCCTAATAATATAACACCGAGATAAAATAGTTTCTTCATATCTTTTTGTTTAATGATTCATATTTTTCTTTGCTTCTTCCCAAAGTTTATCCATATCCTCCAGCGATAAATCATTCAGCTTCTTATGCATTGCTTTTGCCCTTTGTTCAACATAATTAAATCGTTGAATAAACTTTTGATTCGTTCGCTCCAACGCATTGTCAGGATTTAGATGATATAATCGTGCCGCATTAATGATGCTAAATAAGAAATCTCCCAATTCATTGGTTGACTTATCTTTATCTTCCCGTTTAAGTTCAACCTCCAATTCATCCAATTCCTCACGCACTTTCTTCCAAACATCTTCTTTATGTTTCCAATCAAACCCAACATTTCGAACCTTATCTTGTATTCGGTAGGCCTTTATTAGTGCAGGCAATGATTGTGGAACACCCGAAAGTACAGACGTATTACCATCTCTTTCTTGCTGTTTGCGTTGTTCCCAAGTAGCCGATACCTCTGAAGCAGTTTGGGGTTGCAACATGTTTTCTTTTACTTCTTCATCTTTATAAACAACATGTCCTTGTGCATTTATTTTCATTTCAGGATTGATTACAATCCAGTCACCATCCTTATTCCAATCAATGAAATCATGTCTAAACATCAGTTTATCAGCTTGGGAATTGCATACATCTGCAATATCAAAATCGTTAGATTCCTCACCTAACATAGCATAAAAGACAACATGCTCTAAAACGTCTCCCAACTCCTTGCGAATATCCTTATGATTATTCTTAATCAGTGCATCACAGAGTTCAAAAACCTCCTCAATAGTATTTGGACGAAGGCTTTCATTCGTCTGTTTTCTATCCCAAGGACACTCGCGTCTGAGTCTTTCTTGTACATCAAGTAAGCGTGCAAACGCTTGAAGTTTCTCTTCTTTTGAATGTTTTTGTTGTTTCATATTACAAATATAAGCAAAAAATGGCATATAGACAACCTCATCATAACGAATTTATTGATTGTAGCTATAAATGCCTTTGCGCGTTTATCTATGTTACAAATGTAAGTGTCAAAATACGCTTGGTATTCTTAGTCACAGCAAAGCGCTGATCCACTCTTACGCCGACAACCCATAAAATATGCCCATGAGCATCTTCAACTATCAGTTGTTGTTGCTTATCTATAATGGAATATTTGAGGTTTGTGAGTAAATCGCTGACCAGTTTACTGCCTTTCATACCAAAGGGTTGAAATCGATCACCCTGTTTTATGTATCGAATCGTTAAAGGAAAAGCTATGATTTCACCGTCTAAAGTGACTTGTTTTGGCTCACGACTTGGCTCAAAACACGAGGTAATCTCACTTAAATTAATTTTGAATTTAATGTGCTCATTCCAAACGAATAAACCTTCTTCAGGAACTCGCAACACTTTTGTTGTTGGCTGAGTACGTGTAGCGATAAGTAGTGTTTCCCTATCTTTTACCAACTCATGAGTCTTTGAATACCATCTTTTTCCTGTTGAAGCATTAAGGGAATAAGCAATATTCTCAATCTGAGCAGACGAAAAAGAGTAGTTAGATAATACAGAATATAAAATATATTCGGGTGAAACTTCTTTTTGTAAAGCCTTGATGTTAATCGCAATCTGATTTTGTTTATACACTGAAACAACTCTCTTCTGCCCATCTTCTAAGGCAGAATTAAGTACATTTGAAGCTTCATTTAAGTGTTTAATTGTTGTAGATATATTGTCTGATACAGAGGGAATTAACGTTTTAAGCAAAGGGATTACTTCTAATCTAATTTTATTTCTCATCACGTCGGCAACCAAATTACTGCTGTCAGTGACATAATCTTGATGAATAGAAGATAAGTATTGCTCTATCTCTTTACGTGAAACAGACAATAATGGACGAATGATATGCCCATTCTTTGGCTTCATACCCAACAAGCCTTGAATGCCTGTACCACGTATTAAATTTAATAATGCAGTCTCGATATTATCATCTTGGTGATGGGCAACAAGAATATCATCTGCTGAAATATCTTTTCTTAGCTTCTCAAAATAATCATAACGTAATTCGCGTGCAGCCATTTCAATACTAACATGATGCAAACTTGCATACGCTTTCGTATCAAAATAAACGCGATGAAATGGCACTTTTAATGACCGACAGAGTTCTTCACAAAACATTTCATCGCGCTTTGATTCGGCATTTCTAAGTTGAAAGTTACAATGAACTGCTGCAACATGATAGTTTAATTCTATCATAATACGAAGCAGAGCAACACTATCACATCCGCCACTCAGTGCTAAAAGATAGGTACTTTCAGACTGAAGCAGTTGATTTTCAGCTATAAACGCCTTTACTTTTTGAGCAAAACTACTCAACATATAATACTAAGCCTTTCAAATACTCACCTTCAGGGTGATAAATATTGATTGGATGATCGGCGGGTTGATGTATCTGATGCAAAATTCTTACCTTGCGACCAACCTGTACTGCAGCAGCAAACACTGCATTACGGAAATTATCTTTTGACACAACTTGTGAGCAACTGAAAGTAAACAAGATACCTCCATGCTTGATATGTTGTAGTCCATTCATGTTAAGACGTGTATACCCAGACAACGCTTTGCGTAAAGCGGAACGATGTTTAGCAAAAGCAGGTGGGTCAAGAACAATTAAATCATACTTGTCATCATGGTTAGCCAAGTATTTGAATGCATCTTCACAAAAAGCTTCATGACGTGTATCGCCAGGGAAATTGAGTTCAATGTTACGATTAGTCAATTCTACTGCCTTTGCACTACTATCCACTGAATGCACTAATTTGGCTTGCCCTCTCATGGCATATACCGAGAATCCGCCCGTATAACAAAACATATTGAGAACACTTTTACCTTTTGCATAGTGCTCCAAAAGGCTTCTATTCTCTCGTTGATCGACAAAGAAACCAGTCTTTTGTCCACGCAACCAGTCTACATGGAACTTCAAACCATTCTCTAATGCCACATCATTCTCTGTCTTACCATATATGAAACCATTCTCTTGTCCCAGTTCCGCTTTGTAGGGAAGTGTTGTCTCACTCTTATAGTATACATGCTTTATTCGAGTCCCCATGACTTCAATCAAAGCACGACAAATATCTTCTCTACACACATGCATGCCCACACTATGTGCCTGCATGACTGCAGTCTCACCATAACAGTCAATCACTAATCCAGGAAGGAAGTCCCCTTCACCATGCACTAAGCGGTAAGTATTATTCTCAAGGCTATCTGCTATACCTATACTTTGGCGCATCATAAATGCAGCTTCCAATCGTTTACACCAATAACCATGGTTAATTTCAATATTAGAAAACGATAATACGCGTACTGTAATTGAACCAATCTGGTAATGACCAACTGCGATAAAGTCATTGGAATAAGTATATACATTAACGATTTCGCCCTCTTCTATTCCTTCGTCCATATGCCGTATAGCACCCGAAAAAATCCAAGGATGAAACCGATTCAAAGATTCTTCTTTCCCTTTCTTTAGATATATTGATTTATACATATTGATTAATGTTGACAATGTAATGTGATTTAATATAAGAAATGACAGAAAAGTGCAATTTCATCGATGGATTGCTACTACTTCTTCGTTGTGAGACGCATCAGAATTCATAGGCTCCGACGAAACGACAAGCGTGTATTCTTTGGTCTTGTAAAGCCGATTTATCTCTTCATATAATTTAATACATGCCCACGCATCCGTTGCAGCATAGAGCTTTTGCTTGTCAGAAAGCACATTAGCCTCCCAGTTTGTAAGCCGTTGTCGCTTGCTAATCTTCTGATGAAATATATTTGCGTAGAGCTTTTGTAGACTTAAATCTTTTATTCCTATCT
>ERZ772960.3468-NODE-3468-length-10581-cov-5.537336_pt1 | contig 10581 bp, 10 predicted proteins | sample MGYA00580678_ERZ772960 | MGnify/ENA primary metagenome ERZ772960 (study PRJEB29015, sample SAMEA2737930) | human oral metagenome | biome: human oral; feature: human-associated habitat; material: dental | place: China | collected 2059 ...
GCCCAGCTGATGGGCGACAGATGTCATCGTCCTGTCGTGGGTGGCGATGGTGAGGGGCGTGTCCAGAGTCCTTTCCAGAGTCACTGCGGTCGCCAGGTGCAGGGCGTCGAGCGTCTTGATGCGAGGCCTGATGTCTTCGGCGAGGCGGTGAACCTCTCGTGTGATGTCCAGCAGGCCGACTCGGTCGAGCAGAGGGGCCGCCTGGGACGCGGGAATGCCCTCGCGGCGCAGAACCCGGACGACCTCGGTGCGCAGCAGGCGTGATGACACGTGCAGCGCTCCCGACGTCGCCATCCAGCGGTGCAGGGCCGATCGCTGGGGAACGTTGAGAACCGCGTACAGAGCGGCGGAGGAGTCCAGGTAGATGACCTCCACTGATCAGTGGTCCCCTCGCGAGTCCTCGAGCAGGGCCGCTACTTGGTCGGCCGTGTAGGCGGGTTCGGCCGGTGCGGCGGGCCAGGGCGCCGGATCTGTTGCCGGGGGCGTGTACAGGCCGGCTCGCTCCAGGCGGGACAGCGGACCGTCGTCGGTGACGATGCTGAGCCGCCACCGCGGCACTCCCCGCTCGGTGATGATGACATCCCCGGCAGCTGTGGCCTCCCGGAGGACGGCGGCCGTGTTCTGGTTGAGCTCCCGTTTGGTCACCGTACGCATGGCCCGAGTGTACTACTTGTGTCTGACATCTTGGGCGGCGCGGCCCGGCGCATTCCCGTCATGAGAGATCCGCCACCCGGCCCGCCGTGCCGTCCACGTGCAGCCGCGCGCCGTCGGCGATGCGCGCGGTCGCTCCGGGGACCCCCAGGACGGCCGGGATCCCGTACTCTCTGGCCACAATGGCGGCGTGCGAGAGCCGGCCCCCGGTTTCGGCCACCACGCCCGCGGCCAGGGCGAACAGCGGGGTCCAGGCCGGGTCGGTCGCCTGGCACACGAGGATGTCGCCCCGCTGCAGCGTCTTGAAGTCGTCGGGACCGGCGATCACCCGTGCCGGGCCGGTCGCTGTGCCCGGGCTGGCCGCGACTCCCGTCAGTTCGTCGCCGGAGGCGGGTCCGGTCTGCCGTCCCGCACTCCACGCCGCCTGCGCGCGCGGACGGGCCCCGATGCGCCGCTCGACGTCGACGGCGGTGGCGCCGGTGCGCAGCCAGCCCAGCAGCTCGTCGAGAGTGACGTAGCGGACCTGCCCGGGCTCGGCGATCAGCCGGGCCTCCACCATGCGCCGCCCCGCCTCCAGCGCCAGCCGGCGGACGACGGCGCCCAGCTCCTCGAACTCGACCACCGAGGCCTCCCGCATGACGTGCCCGTGGCGGTAGTCGGCCACGAGCCGCCGGAAGGATCCGCGCAGGAGCCCGGGAAGGCGCGCGCAGACGGCGGCGACCACGTCCTCGTGCGTCCGCCTGGACACCGGCTCCGGGCGCGAGCGCATCATCGCCAGGGTCGTCAGGAAGGTGGACGGGTCCTCGCGCCAGGCGGTGCTGGAGAACGGCTGGTACATGCGGGTGGTGCGCGCCCCGTACTCCGCCAGGAAGGCCTCGACGTCCCGCCACCACTCGGGGGAGGCCCTCCGCACGGCCTCGACGTCGATCGGCTCCTGGGACAGAAGATGCCGCACCCCGCCGGGAGCGCGGGCCGCGAGCTCCCGGAGGCGACGGTCGATGATCGTGGTCGCGTAGTCCAGGTCGCCCAGAAGATCGAACTGGGTCAGCTCCGTGCGGGCCAGGCGCAGCAGCAGGTCCAGGCACTGGCCGCGAAGCAGGTGAAAGCTCAGATAATCCCTGAACCGGACCGTCTGGAACGCCTCGCCCTGGGCCACGGCCTCGCTGAGGGCGTCGGCCAGAGCGGCGTTGTCGACGGTCGTCGGCAGCGATGCCAGGCGGCGGACCAGGGCCCGCGCCCGCGCCCCGGGGCCGGTGCTCCAGGTGCGCGGATCGCGCCACCGCGTGCGGGCGATCCGGGTCAGTCCTATCGGCACCCTCAGCAACGACACCTCGGGGCGGCCGATGCGCGCCACGCCGTCGTCGTCCATGGAGACCAGGCCGGACGCGTTGCGCAGGTGGATGCCCGCTGTGGCCGCGGTTCGTGCCAGGCAGCGGATGGCGAGCTCCACCATTGACAGGTCCAGCGGGTAGGGCGCCGGGAAGTGCTCGATGATGTCGGTGCGGATGAATCGGCTGATTTTTCCCGGTTTGGGTGCGTGGGGAGCGCCGACGGCGGTGGTGATGGGCCGGGCCTGCAGCAGCCAGGGCCTGCCGCGGTGCACCGCCCACTCGATGTCCATGGGGCGCCTGTAGTGCTGCTCGACGCGGCGGGCGAGCCGGGCCAGGGCCCGTATCTCCTCGTCGCTCAGCGATAGCCGCCGCCGCTGCGACTGCGGGACAGCGCTCGTGACGGCGGCCCCCTCCCGGGTCAGGTCGATTCGGGTGCGCTTGTCGCCCGCGCGGCGGGTGATTCTGCGGCCCGCCAGCGACAGTGGGGTTGAGAGGGGAAGCGAGAAGGAGTCAGGGGTCACGGCTCCGGAGACGACGCTCTCGCCGAGCCCCCATGAGGATTCGATGACGATCCGGTCGCGCCGCCCCGTGATCGGATCGGCGGTGAAGGAGACGCCCGCCGCCTCGGCGGGGATCATGCGCTGCACGACGACGGCGAGGCTCACCTCCTCATCGGCGAAGCCCTGTTCGGCGCGGTAGGCGATGGCCCGGTCGGTCCACAGCGACGCCCAGCACTGGCGGATCGCCTCCAGGACGGCGTCCGCGCCCACCACGCCCAGAATGGTCTGCTGCTGGCCGGCGAAGGAGGCGTCAGGAAGGTCCTCGGCCGTGGCTGAGGAGCGCACCGCCACCGGGCAGGACAGCGCCGCAATGGCTGAGCGCACTTGCTCCGCAAGGCCGTCGGGCAGTGGCGCGTCGGCCACGAGACCGCGCAGCTGCTCATGCCTCCCGGTGCTCAAGAGCTCGGCCATGCGTGCTCGCAGGGGTTCGACGGCGGCGCGGTAGGTATCGGCCGTCACGCAGAAGCCGCCCGGCACGGGCAGGCCCGCGGCGATCAGCTCCCCGAGATTCGCCCCCTTGCCGCCCACGCGCGGAATATCGGCCACTCGGACCGCGTCCAGGTCGATGATCATGCTGACTCCTTCGTCCGATGGGGGAGGGCTGCCGCCAGGCCGAGGCCTGCGGCCAGGCTCATGGTGAGGAAGACGGCCGTCAGAGCCCGGCTCGCCTGCATCCCGGCGAGCAGCCACAGGCTGAGCGCGGGCACCCCGAGGCCCGCCCCTGCATTACGGCCGAGCTGGGCCATGGCTCCGGCCTGGGCGAGGCGTTCTTGCGGAGCGGCGGTCTGGATGTCGAGCAGCAGGAGCGGGAACGTGACGCCTATGCCGACACCCGCCCCCATGAGGGCTGTTGCGACGACTCCCAGGTGGGGGAGCAGGACCAGTGGCAGACAGCAGGTCGCCAGTGCCCAGCTGATGGGGCGCGTCCAGCGGCGGTTGGCGAGGCGACCGGACGCGGCCGTCCCCAGCCCGATGCCGACCAGTGCCGGCGCCAGCAGCCAGCCGGCCGTCGTCGCCTTGAGGTTGTGAAGCGATTGCAGGACCAGCGGCGCATAGGTGAGCAGACCCAGCGAGACCATCCCGACCAGTGCCGCGATTCCTGCGAGGCGCCGCAGTGATCGGATGCGCCACAGGTCGAACTGCTCTCGCAGGCTGACCCGCCACCACTGCGGCGGTGCCTCGGCCGTGGGAAGACTGGTCGCCAGCAGCAGGGAGGTCAGCGACAGCGGAAGCACCGTGAGCAGGCCCGGGCGCCAGCCCGGGCCGTCGGTGAACCAGCCCCCGAGCGGCCCGCCGAGGACATTCGCCACGACTTGCGCAACGGCCAACTGGGAGAAGGCCCGGGCCCTGGCCTGCTCGTCCAGGAGCAGGCCGAGCGCGGCGAGAGCCGCGGGGGCGATGGCCCCCGCTCCCACGCCCTGCACGATCCGGGCGGCGATGAAGGTGGGCATGTTCGGAGCCGGCACCATGGCGATGGTGCCGATGACGAAGCAGAGGTGGCCTATGACGAAGATTCGCCGCGGGCCGAGCCGGTCGGCGTACTGGGCGAAGAGGGGGAGGGTGACGGTGGAGGCGATCAGATAGCTGCCGGCGACGAGGCCGTAGAGCTCGGGGGCGGCCAGCTCGTCAACAATCCGCGGTGTGGCGTTGGCCAGGAGGGTCTGCATAATGCCCGACGCCGCCATGCCGGAGGCTGTTGCCGTGAGAGTGCGGTGCGTATTCCCGGTATTCATGTCAGGCCGTTGATGGTGATATCCAGTGAGGCGCGCAGGCGATCGGTCAGGGTGCGCCCGCCCGGGTCGGCGGCCCACAGCAGGACGCATGCGAAGTAGCTGCACTGCAGGGCCATGACCGCGTCGGCGATGGGTGCCTCGCGCATTTCTCCGCGTTTCTGCCCTTCGGCGAGGATCTCGGCCAGGGCCTGCTGGAGGCGCTGCTGGTTGGCGGATCCCAGGTCGGACAGGGTGAAGGCTCGCGCTTTGGCCATCTGCTGGGCCGGTTCGGGGTGGGCCTCGAGCCATTGCCCGGCGGCCTGCATGACCCGGTGGAGCCGTTCCACGGCGGTGCCCTCCTTCGCGGCTGCGTCGACCATGACCTCGCTGACCTGCTCGCCCAGGTAGCGGAAGACGTCCCGCTTGGAGGGGAAGTGGGTGAAGAAGGTGCCCTTGCCGACGTCGGCCGCCTCGGTGATGTCGGCGACCGTGACCCGGTCGAAGCCGCGCTCGGCGAACAGCCGCATCGCCTCGGTGAAGATGCGCTCCCGGGTTTGCGCCCGCCGTCGGGCGACTCGATCGCTCATGGGAGCAGTGTGCTCGCAGAATCTGACCATGGTCAAGATCTGACTATGGTCAAATGTCGAGGTGGTTGTTGTGTGCTCTGGAGGCGCTGTGCTTCCGTCTTCTGGTCAAGCGCTCGCGCGTCCGCGTGCGCTTCGGTTCAGTCGGTGATGACCGCGTCCCGGCGGATCCACTCGGAGTCGTGGGCCGCCTTGTGCAGGAAGCTGCCGACGTCGGCCCGGCTGATGCTCGGCATCCCCTTCATGCGGATGGTCTCGGCGGCGCGATAGGCGCCCCGTGCCGGTTTGTTCGTCAGGGTGGTGGGGTAGACGATGGTCCACTCCAGGTCGCTGGCGCGCAGGGTTCGCTCGGATGCGGCCTTGTCGGTGTAGGTGCTGCGCAGGACGGTGCGGTACATCAGGCGCTGCAACGGCGAGGCGGTCCTGATCGTCTCGCCCACACCGTAGGAGGACAGCCAGACCAGTCGCTTCACCCCCGCTCGTGTCATCGCCTCGACGACGGCCCTGGCGGAGCCGGTGAAAAGCCCCTCCGGGCGCAGAGAGCCCCCGCGTCCAAGAGCGGCGATCACCGCATCCTGCCCCTCCGCGGCGCGGGCGACATCGTCAACCGAGGTGGCGTCCCCCTGGAAGATGGTGATCCGGTCCTTGAGGGCGGCCAGCGCCTCAGGGCGGCGTGCGAGGGCGGTGACGGCGTCTCCCGCCTCAAGTGCGTGCGCCAGAACGTGGCCTCCGGTCGGGCCGGTGGCGCCGAGAAGCAGTACCTTCATGCTCGTAACTCCATCGTCTCGTGCGAGCTGCAGTGACCAGCCTAGCGGGCGATTGTCGTCCGCGCGCAGTGGCGGCGTGCGGACGGGAGGGTGGCGGATGTGCAACTGCAGAGTGGGTGGGAATGGGTGCCGGCGCCGGGTTGGTTCGTCGGGGTTCGCGGTTCTTCAATGTCCGGTGGCCGTTGTCGAGCCCGTCGAGCCTGTCGGGCCGCGCGCCCATCGCGCTCTCTATAATGAGAACTATGGGCAATAGTGACGTTCGGGAGACGCTTTTCTTTCCCCTGCTGGGGCGCGCTCGGGCCGCGCGCACCTGGCCGACCTGCTTCAAGGATCCGTGGTCCGAGCGTGTGGTCGCACTGGCCGAAGCGGACCATCCCGACATCCAGGACAAGGACATGGGGGAGATGCCCGCGGCGATCTACGCCCTGCGCCACCTGGCTGCCGTCACCGAGATCCGCCACTATCTGGGCGATCATCCGGGCGCCGCCGTCGTCGACCTCGGCTGCGGGCTCGACCGCCTGATCGATGACGTCGGCAGTGCTGATGGCGGCGCCATCGTCTACAACCTCGACTTCCCGGAGGTCCTGGAGGTCCGCAGCGCCTGGATGGAGCCCCACGAGCACGAGCGCGATCTTCCCTTCTCCCTGACCGACTACCGCTGGATGGATGAGGTCGATGCGAGTGATGGTCTGATCGCCGTCGCCTCCGGCGTCTTCTACTTCCTGGAGAATGCTGAGGTCAGCGGGCTCGTTGATGCCATGGCCCGGCGCTTCCCGGGCGGTCGTCTCGTCTATGACGCCGAGTCCCCCGAGATGGTCGCCGCCAGTGAGCGGGCGGTGCGGGAGCGCGGGATCGACGCCGCCCCCATGCCCTTCCGCGTCGCCGATCCATACGCGCCGAGCACCTGGAGTGAGGCCGTCAGCGATGTGCGGGTCGAGTTCGACCTGTCCTCCTATGCCCTTGATCCGACAATGCTCCCGCAAGCGGTGCGCGACGGCTTCGCCGCCATGAGACAGGGCGAGGCCCTGTACGAGGTCGTTGTCGATTTCGCTCAGCCGGATCCGGCGGGCTGATGGCTGAGCCACCCCTTTCCTTCCTATGGTCCGCCTGACGGTAGATAGAGGTGCGCCTGTCGGAGCTTTGGGGATTGCGCGCGGAACAGGGGTGAGGTGCAAGCATTGTGCTAGCATCTGGGTGTGGCGACACTGTACATCCGCGATGTTCCAGATGATGTGGCCGACGAGCTCAAGGCGCGGGCGGCTGCTGAAGGGGTCTCGCTGTCGGCGTATGTCGCTGCGCAGCTCTCCCGCGTCGCCTCCCGGCCCACGAACGAGCAGATTGTGCGGGGTCTGCGCAACCAGGACCGCTCTGGCGGCCCCACTGCGGTGCAGGTCGTCCAAGCCGTCCGCGCGGGACGCGGATGATCGTCATCGACGCTTCAGCGATAATCCAAGTACTGGTGGGCCGGGATCCCGGCCCGGCCCTCCTTGATGCGGTTGCGGGGGATCTCGCGGCTCCCCATATCCTTGATGTTGAGGTCCTCTCCGCCCTGCGCGGCATGGTTCTCGGAGGAGTCCTGCCCCTTGAGGCTGCCGAGAGTGCTCGCCGCAGCTATGCCGATCTCGTTATCACCCGGTACGAGGCCGCGCTCCTCGCCGATCGCGTATGGGCGCTGCGCAATCAGTACACCAGTTACGACGCCATGTACCTGGCGCTGGCAGAAGGGCTGGGAGCCCCGCTCGTCACCTGTGATCGGAAACTGGATGCCGGCGGGCATCATGTCGAGGTCGTGGTCTATGCCTGAGTGTGCGGGTGTCGAAGCGCGTGCCGGCCAAGCGGCGCTCCGCCCATGTGATCGTGTCCAGCATGCTGCGTGCCGTGTAGGCCCGTCTATTCGCTCCGATGGATTCGGTCGTCAGAATACCGGCGGACCTCAAGGCCTCCAGACCTCGGGACGCCGCGGTCCGCGATACCCCGTAGATTCTCGACGCCGTCTGGATCGTCAGCACCGGCGTGCCCGGCAGGTCCGACAGGATTGATGCCGCGAAACAAAGACAGCGCCTCCACATACCTGTCACTCAGGGTTGCCAGGATCAGGCTTGTCGGCAGTACTGCGCTCAGCAGGAGGCCGCGGCGCGCCAGTACCGTATGGATGAGCGCTCTTCCCATCCGACCATTGCCGTCGGTGAAGGGGTGGATCGTCTCGAACTGGGCGTGCACGAGCGCGGCCTGGATGAGCGGGGCGTGGGCAGCGCTGTTGAGATATGTCATGAGGTCGTCCAGCAGTGCTGGCACCAGTTCGGGAGGCGGCGGGATGAAGTCTGCCTCTAAAGCGTGGTAAGAGGATCCTCCGAGCCAATTCTGCGCCTCCCGGATACCGTGATGCTCCGGCGAATCGGGGAGCAGGCTGCGGTGGAGCGCCAATAGTCCATTGATGGTCATCGCCGGGGCGGCGGCCAGATGCTCTGTCGCGTCCTTGACGGCGGTGACGTTGTGGGCGACGGCCCGCGCCTGCTCGCTCAGCCCCTTGACCTCCTCCGACTGTCCCAGTTCCGCCAGGGCCACCTTGTGCGCCGATGGTGCTATCCCCTCAATGCGCGAGGAGGCGATGGCCTCGCTGCGCAGTAAGAACCGTGCGACCGCAGTCATGTCGGGAGATGCGCTGATGCGGCGCACGCGGATCGCGATACGTGCGGCCTCGTGCTTTTGCTGTCGGCGCCCTGAAGTATGCTGAGACTTACCTTAACGATCTGAAGGGGCTGCTGTGGGCAAGGGATTCCAGGGAGCTGTGCTGCGCGCGCTCGGCGCCAGGGAGCACGTCGTCACCGTCAGCGGCAGGGATCAGCTGGCCGAGCACTTCGTGCGCATCCATTTCCGCTCCGGCACTCTCCTGGGCGACGGCGCTCTCCACCCCGACTCCTGGATCCGCCTGTGGTTCCCCAACCCGGATAACCCTGCCACTCTCAATCAGCGTGGCTACACCCTGGTGGATCCCGACCCGCAGGCCGGCACCTTCGCCATCGACTTCGTCCTCCACCACCCCATGGGGCCGGCCTCCTACTGGGCCTCCAGGTGCGAGGTTGGCGAGGAGCTCGTCGCCCAGCGCTTCGGAGCCCAGCCCTTCACCCTTCTCGACCCGCCCCCGGCCGGCTACCTCCTCCTGGGCGACCTCACCTCCTACCCGGCCATCACCTCGATCGCCGTCGCCGTGCCCGACGACATCCCGCTCGTGGTCTACCTGGAGCGCCACTCACCGCTCGACGAAAGCCTCCCGCTGCCCAGCGGCCCCCGCGTCACGGCCGCTTGGGTCGACGAGCTCCCCGATGGCCAGGGCCTGGCCCAGGCCATCGACGGACGCGACTGGTCCGGCTGGTTCGCCTGGATCGGCGCCGAATCCCTCGCCACCCGGCGCGCTAAGGGCGTTCTCAAGCGTGAGCATGGTCTGGGTAAGGCCGCCCTCCACGCCCAGGCCTACTGGATGCGGGGGCGGGCTCTGGGTAAGTCGCGCCTTCTGGATGAACTCAACGCCGCTCATGAGGCGGAATAGCGCAGTCAGACCCAGCTGGTTGGCCCGCGCTGCTGGCGGTGTGAGTAGTGGGATGTCCAAAGTGGAGGAGATCAGGTAGGGGGATCGGGGTGTGGGGGTGCGTTTGTGCGATTCGGCCTGGTGTGTCCGGCAGATGGAGAAGGTTGGATCGCCTTGATCTCCTCCGTTTTGGACATGGTTCGGCTATCCGCCCGGTTCGAGGTGCCCTGGTCCGTGACCGACTTCTCGGCCCCTGCACTTTGTGCAACACTGCACTGAGTGCATGATTGGAGTTGTGACTCGAACCGACCTGCGCGCCGCCCACACTCGGCGGACTCGTGCCGCCATCCGGGCGGCCGCCCTGGCGCTGACCCGTGAGCGCGGCTACGCCGCCATGACGATCGACGACGTCGCCGCTCTCGCCGGAGTCTCGCGGCGCACCGTCTTCAACCACTTCTCCTCCAAGGTCGAGCTCCTCGTCATCGGCCCTGAGACCCCTGAGGCCGAGGCGATCGAGGCCTTCGTGGCCGGCAGCGGCCCCCTCCTGGAGGACCTCGGCACGCTGCTGATCTCCGGCGCGCAGGCCCTGGAGCCCGAGCGCGCCTGGCTCATGTCCTTCCCCCAGATCGTGCGCGACAACCCCGAGGTGGAGCGCGCCGTGCATGAGCGCTTCCAGGCTGTCGAGCGTGTCCTGGAGGATGCCGCATCCAGGCGTTTGGGGCTGCCCTCCTCCGCCCCCCAGGTGAGAGCTGTCCTGGCGCTGTCCAGCGCGGTGCAGAAGGCCGCGATCCGCATGTGGGCCGCCTCCTGCGGCGCCGACGATGGCGCCAACGGCCCGGCGGATGGCATAGCGGACGGCCGGCAGGCCGGCATCCCGGACGGGCCTGGCACTGGAAGCGGCCGGAGCGGGGGGTGCCATGAGCAGGCCGCCGCATCGGTTGGTGAGCAGTCCGACCCGATCCTCAGTCTGGCCGACGCTGTTCGCGCCGTGACTGCCGCCATCGGCGAGATCCTCGCCCCGACCTCCCAATAGCCAGTTATCAGCCAGTCATCGGGCAGCCGTCGGCCAGTCATCATCCACTGACTCGCCGCTCCATTCGGCACCATCCGGTCCCGGCCGGTCCCGTTTAGTCCCGGCCGCCCGGCCGCCCGGCCGCCCGGCCCCGGTCGGCGGGCCACCGGGACAGCTCCAGATTTCTCAAACGATTCCGCCCCTTCAACACGCAAAGGCATTACTTGTGACTCAACCTGTAACCGCGTCGGAGAGCACTGACGCACAACCGGCCGAGGTGGGAGGCGACTTCCGCCCCGACCGCCGCTTCTGGGCGGTCTACGCCTCCCTGCTGGTGGTCATGTTCCTGTCCGCCATGGATCAGACGATCGTCGGCACCGCCTTGCCCACCATCGTGGGGGACCTCGGCGGCGCCGCGCACATGGCCTGGATCCTGAC
>ERZ772960.3471-NODE-3471-length-10572-cov-15.268042_pt1 | contig 10572 bp, 10 predicted proteins | sample MGYA00580678_ERZ772960 | MGnify/ENA primary metagenome ERZ772960 (study PRJEB29015, sample SAMEA2737930) | human oral metagenome | biome: human oral; feature: human-associated habitat; material: dental | place: China | collected 2059 ...
TATAGGCATCTTGTAATCCTCCGCTAAAAGCAAGAAAGGCAGAAGTAATGAATGCATCTGACATTTGTTGTTCTTTCATAGTTATAATCCTCGATAGTATTCTTTAGCAGTCTCAATATATTTTTGGACTGCTGATGATGGATGTTTACGATAAATAATACCGTAAATGCGTATCCAATCTGTATTTAGTTGAATTACTTTGAGATTTGGTACTCGATCGATAAATGGGTTCGCTGTTAATAATAATTGACTTGTATTACTAATTTGATACGCTATATGAATTTGATTATCCACATCGCTACGTTTTAATAGGTTTTCTGGATGTTGAATAAAAGTATCCTTTAACTTTTGGATGTAGTCAGCGGGTACCATCTGATGAAAGTAATAGAGCTGATATTCACATAAGTCTGATAAATTGATTGTATCCTTGTTTGATAAAGGATGATTGAAAGACATCGCAACTTTAAAAGGAGTACGGAATAATTCATCAAAGCAATATAATGCATTCTGTTGGTCGAAGGAGAAGAATGATTCTCCAACATCAATGATACCACTACTTACACGATATTCACCGGAATGATTTGGATGAACAACCTTTTGGAGTTTGATTTCGGGATAACGTTTTGTAAATAAATCGTTTACTGGATCAAGAACTACTTGGTGTTCAACGGAACCAATACGAATACATTCACTATGGGTAAGTTTGTTACAGGCTTCAAGAATTTTATCTTGCTCATTCAACAAGTGTTTTGCGCCCTCATAAAATATCTTTCCAGCGTCTGTTAGTTTTACGCCAGTTACGGTGCGTTGAAGTAATTTGAAACCAACTTCATTTTCTAAACTATTGATATGTTTCATCATAGCCTGTTTAGACATGTAATATGTATGTTCTGCCTTTGAGAAACTGCCGTTATCCGCAACGGTTATTAAGATTTTTAACTGTTCGTCATTCATAGTAGCCTCCGGTAACCTTTCGTTACCAATACGGTAATATTAAGATAATTCCCTCTCAAAAACAAGTGACTTAAAATCAAAGTGTATTTAAAAATGTGAGGGAAAATATGAAAAAACAAGTAGCAGTTCTTTTGGCAGTCAGCTGTTTGATTGGATGTAATGCAAATACAGCAAAGCAACAATCCACATCTGCCACAGAAACAACATATGAAACAACAGCAGATATAATCATTGTTGGCGCTGGTGCAGCAGGTATGACTGCTGCGATTACTGCAGCTGAAAATGGCACAAAGGTTATTCTTTTAGAGAAGAGTAATAAAGTTGGTGGTAATACATTTTGTGCTGTAAATGGTATTAATGCAGCTGATGCAAAAGCTCAATTAGAAAACACAGAATATCAAGCAAATGGCACAAAACAAGGATTAAAAGAGTTACAGATGAACAATGCGGATGCCAAAGAGGAACTGGTTGATGCGTTTGTAAATCATAGTGGAGAAGTAATTAATTGGATTTCTGGCTTAGGTGTTCAATTTGAAGTGGACATTCAACATGATCAACGCAATCAAACAACAAATTACTATATGTTGAAGGCGGCAGGTGATGAACCAACCTCTATTACGATGTTATCTACCTTAAGCAAGCAATTAGAAAAGACAGACAATCTTACACTTTATAAGAATATGGATGTATATGACATTCTTACAAAAGATGGAAAAGTAGACGGCGTAGTCGCTAAAGATAAAGATGGAAAAGAAGTTGAATACCATGCGAGCAAGGTTGTTCTAGCAACTGGAGGTTTTGGGCAAAATCGCGAACTAGTTGGAAAAGTAAATCCTAGACTTGCGAATGCAATTACAGATGAGATTGCACCTACAACAGGTGAAGGTCTACTAATGGCACAAAAACTAGGTGCTGCAACAGTAAATCTCGACGCTATTCAAACATTCCCACATGTTATTGCAGGCTATGGTCTTGTTACACCGATGAATCTACCTGGTGGATTTTTGCCAGATGCAATCTATGTAAATTCTTCCGCAAAGCGTTTTACAGCCGAAAGATTTGAAGCAGTTGATGATGTTCTTGCACAAAAGGATGGTGTCGTATACTGCATCTTCACTGAGAAGAATCTTAACGATACTTTACGTTCAATCGTACAAGCAGGATTCATCAAAGAGGGTGATACGGTTGAGGAACTTGCAGAAAATCTTGGCCTTGATAAAGATGCTCTAAAAGAAACAGTGAATGCATTTAATCAAGATATCGCAGATGGTAAGGATGATGAATTTGGTAGGGATAAGAATTTAAATCCTATTGAAGGCAAATTATATGGATATCAATTCGGTGTAGGTGCACATTACTTCATGGGTGGTATCTTAATTAACGCAAATACAGAAGTATTGAAAGAAGATGGAACAGTTATCAGCGGATTATACGCGGCTGGTGAAGTGACCGGTGGATTCCATGGAACATTCCGTGTTGATGGATCTGGTTTAGGAGATTCCTTTACATTCGGAAGAATTGCTGGAATAGAAGTATCTAAATAATCTAAAAATTACTAAGCATAGAAGATATAGCTTAGTAGTTTTTTTACGTAAATGATTCAAAATTATAACATTGGTTTAGCATTCACTAACCCTTTGGTCAGAGTATATTGAAAACTATACTTGTAACCATTAAAATAGAAAGGCAGGAGGTCAATACGAATGCTAAATAAATTTCCAGAAAAATTAACACTTCTTCGAAAGCATTACGGTCTTTCACAGGGTGATGTCGCAACAAAAATCAATGTGAAATTTACTGATTATATGAACTGGGAAAATGGCAATAGTATCCCATCAATATCAAATATTCGTAAGTTATCAGTATTGTTTGGTGTTCCGGTTGAATCATTTATTGATAATCGAAAGGTAATTGAATTACCTGAGATAAAGGTAGTGCCACAAGTACAGCCACAGCCTCAACAACCAACAACAGAACAAAAGCCAGATGAAACTGTTAAGGCTGATACAGTCCATACGCAGAGAGTGAATTCTGTTAAGAACGACTTGGGTAGTACACGCGTAATGGATGCAGGTAAAATTAAGACAGCCGCAAAGGTTGCAGAACCAAAGGAACCTAAGAAAGAGGTCAGCCAAAAGAAGCGCAAGAAGATTTCTTATGCGATTATGGCAGGATGCTTAGTTGCGGTAGTGGTAGTTATTGCAATTATTCTTCGTTTTACAACAGGTGGTAAGTCAGGCTTTACGGTAGAAGCTTCTGAATTAAACCGCATTGCGGAAGGCGATACATATACATTATTTATCAACAAGAATAACTCTTTAGAAGTCTATGGTGATTTCCAATATAAGAATGAATTTCAGGATGTTGTACAGGTAAGTGCTTATGGAAGTCATGCGGTTGGCCTCAAGAAGGATGGTACAGTCGTAACAACTGATAAGAATGAGGAAGTTGCGAAGTGGAAGAATATTAAGGCTGTCGCTGCTGGTAAAGACCATACTGTTGGTTTAACAAATGATGGTAAGGTTGTTTGTGCAGGTAGCGAGCTTGCATGTCAGGTAAGTGATTGGTCAGATGTAGATAGTATTTACGCTGGTGATGATGCCACATTTGCGATTATAAATGGACAGGTGAAAGTATCTGGTAACTCTGCAAATTTCAGTTCGATTAGTGATGCGAAGAAGTTAGCTGTTGGAGAATCACAAGTACTTGTATTAAAGAAAGATGGCAGTGTATCTGCTGTATCCCTAAAGGGGAGCAGTACAAGTGATGTGTCTAGCTGGACTAAGATTTCATCAATCGCAGTTGGTAAAAACTATGTGGTTGGTGTGCATGAAGATGGCACAGTTAGTGTTGTTTCGGATGATAAAGATTTAAAGGAAGCTGTTGGAGCTTGGACAGATGTGAAATACATCGCAGCGTATGATGATACACTCGTTGCCTTCAACCGTTCTGGTAAGATGTATGGTTATGGGGATAACTCCAGTAGCCAATATGAAAATTCATTCAAGACAGACGCAAAGCAACTATCACAAGTGAAGAATATTACATTTACAGTCACAACAGCGAATGTAAATATCGCTTGGGATCCGGTTGAAAATGCGGATTACTATGAATTAACAGTTAATACGAATCCAATTACAGAACATAAGAATATTATTTCCAATAGCGATAGTATCGCATCCTCATCCTTAAAGGATGGAGAGACATACGTTGTAACAATCACAGCACATTCCAAGAAGGAAGATAAATATAAGACAAGTGAGAAGACTTCTATTAACTTTGCCTATAATGCAAAGACAGTACAGCTCAACTCACCAACAGATATTACTGCGACTGGCTTGCAGAATGCATGGCACTTTGCATGGTCACCAGTAGAGAATGCGGATAAGTATAACATCTCAATCGATGGAACAGTTGCGGCATCAAATGTAGAAGGAACATCTATTACAATTGATGGTATCTCATTTGCGGAAGGTTCCGAACATGAGATTAGTATTACAGCTCTATCATCTAATCCTGCATACACAGAAAGTGTACCAACGAAGGCAAAGATAAAGTATACTATCAGCAAAGGTAAAATCAAGATCAATTTTGAAAAACCGGATGGTAGTAGTGCTGGTTCTAAGACATATGAATTAAATGTTGGTTCATACTATGCTCAAAACATCATCAAACCTAGTGATATTCCAAGTGGATTCAAACTGGCAGATGAGCAGACTGCAGCAGAAGTTATGAATGGTCAGACAACAGAAGTAACGGTCAGACTACAGGCAAACTAAGGCAAGGAGAAATACATGGACAGACTTTGGTATTACACAAAACGAGGTAGCACAGAAAAATTTGGCCCATTTACAGACGCTGAATTAGTGCAGTTCATCAAACAAGAAATTCTTTGCAAGGATGACTATATCTGGATGCCTGATTTGAAGAATTGGTTGGAAATATCAAATTCAATCTATGCAATCTATTTACCAGCTTCAGATACAACAGTGGAAATATAAAGAAAAGAATGTATTTGTAGGGACGCCTATAAATACATTCTTTTATACATGCATTATTTTCTGCGAATGCTATGAAGTGTAGTTGTTCCGATGATTGTACCAAGACTAAGTGCCACAAGAGATAACCCACAATCAAATGCCTGTATTTCTGCTAGTCTGATATTACCTGTTACGATAGACGCAACCATGTAGTGGAACATGTCTCCAGGAATAAGTGGAATAATGGATAGATAAAGTAAGCAGAAGGAACTTGAAGCTTACGTGACATAAATTCTCCATAGAGTGAAGCCGCAAGCGCAGAAATCAAAGTAATCACAAAATGATTCTGCACAAAACTGGAGAGTGTAATATTTACAAGACGTACCAAGAATCCACCAAGACCTGCATACAATAACTTATCTTTTCCGTGAATACCGAACGTTACGCTGAAGCCTAATGAAGCAGTAAAGGATAATAGTAAAACCAAAATAGTATTTACCATGCGCCTGCACCTCCCATTAGGATAACGGCGAAGTACATACCAGCTGCTAGAGATGCACTCTCTAAGAATACATTTAATAGTTGTAAAATACCGTTAAACTCATGTCCACAAATTAAGTTGCGGAATACATTGACGAGAGGGATACCTGGGATCATGAGTAAACTGATAGAAATCAAAGTCCACTGTGTATCCGCAATCAATCCTACTTTAACTAACAAGAAGGATAGAACCGTACCCAAGAATATACTAACGATATTGTTGATAATCTTATCTGTACGTAGTCTTGAAAGAGCACGATTGATCCAGAATAAGCAGAATGATACAAGTGCAGTCGCAATCATATCACTAGGCTTACCACCGAGAATAAAGCATACGCTGGTAATCGCTAATACCTGACATAACACAGTTGTTATGAGCTTATACTTCTTTGTGTTTTCAACTTGGTTTAGTATATTCTGTAACTGTTCAGTAGGAATTGGGTGGTTGGCTACCTGATGCATAATGTTATTTAAAACACGTAAGTTTTCTAGATTGATTGATATTCCAGAAATATCTAATTGTTTTGTGTATGTATTTCCATCCGTACCGCGGAAACATATACTAACGTATTGATGCGTCATAACGGTACTGAGTTCAGTTAACTGATACGCTTCAGCATTCTTTTCAATGGTATATTCTACATGTTCAAGGGTTGAACCATTGGCAAGTAATGCTTGGGCTAGTTTTGCCAGGTAATTTAATACCTGTTCCATTTCTAAATGTGAGTTCATCATTTTCTCCCTGTTTGGATACTAGTATATATTTATATTTTGATCGATGACAAGTGAAAGCTTAGAGATAGTAATTTCATGTTTATCGGTAGAACAATGCTATAGTAAAACAGGGTGATGAAATGAAAGAAAAAGTAGGTTTAGTTTACTCGATAGCACAGGATAACCCATGGGTAACAAGCTGTACAGTTTCAAAAGAAGTGATGAAGAATGTTAGTTATTATTCCTTAGCAGAGAATACGGATATCAGTGCAGAAATCTACCCATATTACAAATTGATCTATGTTCATACGGGACGAGCAATTATCTATACAAATAACGATGAGAAAATAGTTAATGTCGGTGGAGCAATCATTGTGAAAACCAATATTCCAGTAGGAATCAAAACAGATCAAGGAACTATTTATACGGAAATTATGATAGGAGAAAATAGTATGATGAATAACGCAATAAAACCAGGTGAAGTATTTGGATTAAAGGATTTAGTACCATACCAAGATGGTAAGATTGTAAACATGGATGTTGCACACAACGAAAAGATGAAGTTTGTTGTGATGGCATTCGATGCAGGAACAGGCTTATCTGAGCACGCAGCTCCAGGAGAAGCGCTAGTATTTGCTTTAGATGGTAGTGCTACAATTATTTATGAAGGTGTAGCACATGAAATTCATGCAGGTGAACAGTTCTGTTTTGCAAAGGGTGGATTACACGCAGTAACCGCAACAGAAAAGTTCAAGATGGCTTTACTATTAACTTTATAAGAAAGATAAAATGTCTCAATGATGAGGCATTTTTATTTAGGTAAAAAGAAAACTGTACTTTCTATTATAAAAAAACAGAAAGTGCAGTGAGAAAGAAACCTACAAATATAAACCAACCTAATATATATTCTTTTAAATAATGCTTACATAACGCAACATATTCACGAATCATTGCGCTTGGCCAGAAGTAGAATGCGATAGGAGCACCGATACCGATTGCTGGAATATCTAATGAGCGACAAAGCAGAAGTGCACGATAGACATGGAAGTTGGAAGTAACTACTGCAATACGCATTCGACCGCCTCTACGCTTGATGATTTCATACGAATTACGCATATTTTGGAATGTATTAACACTCTTATCTTCCATAATAATTTGATGATTTTTAATCCCTTTATCGATTAGATATGTACGCATGGCTTCGGCTTCAGATACTTTTTCATCAGAGCCTTGGCCACCAGAAACAACGATATAACAGGATGATACGGATTTATTAAATACGCGAATCGCTTTATCGAGACGATTGGCAAGAAGCTTCGTTGGTCTTAATCCATCGATTAAGCCAGCACCTAGGACAACAACGTAGTCAAAATCAACATACCGAGGAAGTAGCTGGATAAACATGGAATAGAACATGAATGCTACAAATACAAGTGAGATATATAAGACACTGAATCCAAACCCCATTTTAAGCATAGTAGAGAAATCTTGTATTAAATGAGTCGAGTGATCCATAAGATTGTTTGTGGCAGTAATCAAAGATGTAAATAAATAAAATTCACCAGCAAGAATAAAGATGCCAAACGCTATGGATAGAAAACTTGTAATATGGAATCCTTCCTTTAGAAGCATCTGTACACTATTTACCATCAATAAGAATGGAATGATGAATATCAAGAACATAAATGTAGTAATAAATATAATTGAGTATATTGTTGCAATTTTAAAGGCAGCTGAATATTTTACCGACCAGACAAAGAGTGCCATCAATAATATTAATAGGAACACGGCATTTCGAAAGCGTCTAGAATCCTTGAAGAAGGAGTATAAGAATATCGCAAGTGTGACTATCACCATAAATTCTGATGAAAGGATATAATTCATGAGTTTAAACATGGGAAAATAATATCATAAAATGTTCATTATGAGGGAATTGTCAGGCATAAATATAAGTATTTATGAAACAATATTTCGAAGACTGAAATAAAAGTAGCTCAAGTGAAAAGTTAAATTCCACTTCTAAAGAATAAACAATAAAGTGGAAGTAAGTCATTCAGAAATAGTACTATCAAGGATTGATAATCCAAGATGGTACTATTTTCAAGTTGAAAAGAATCAAATTTTAGTTAGAATGAAGGTGAAGTAACAGAAAATAAGAACATGAAAGGTAGGCAGAATCTACTATTCTTGATACTCCTCAGGCGAATAATTGTAATTGGAAATAGCTTCATTCAACAAGACACCCTCGTCTATTTTGCCACTAAAAAAATCTACAAACAATTCCAAAGAATCATCACCGACCAGCTAAAATGGTTTTTCGGGAAAGATTATTAGATTTTTCTTATCCCTTTTAAACGAATAATACCTAGTTCTGATTTTCATTGATCTGTTAAACCTCCTTAAAATGATATCCAAAACTTTTTATAATAGATAATATTTTTTCTTTGATCAAAGAATTTCCGGTATATTCAACCCAATAATTAGATATTGGTTTAGAATCTTTGACAATCTCTTTAGAAACTAATTTGTCATAAAGAGAATTTTGCCCAATAAGCAAAATTGGTTTTCCACAAAATAGTTTCAAGATTAATGATATCCTATAATTACTATATTTATTAGCAATTGATTCTTTTATTGAATTTGCGTGACCAGTTATAGAGTAACTTCCATTGTTTATTTCTCTTATCATGCCATCGCTCAAAGCATCAGTAAGAAATTTATCAAAATCATATCCAAAAGTCATACATATTTTTTTAATATAATCTCCGTGAACTGTGTTTCCGCCCCATTCTACTGATTTTACGCATTTATTAAATAGTTCTTGATAAACAGGTAAGTATTTTTCTAATGTAATTGAAAAATAGCAACCTCTAAAGTTTATCCAGGCTTTATAATCATCGTATAGCTTCCTATAATTGCCATATTTAATAATGTTATCTACTAGACTATTTGGATTAAAATCACAATCGTTAATATTAATATTTTCAATTATAGCAATCAACCTATTAATTAATTCTCTTGTTTGAAATTCACTGCTGATCTTTTTTCTATAACGTTGCTTAGTCTTGTTTCTTGACCATGAGTTATTGATTAGTGATGATCGTATGTAATCAGACATTATATCTACATCGTTGATAATAAATTCTACATACTCATTTAATAAATTAATTGTTATAGGGATCTCAAAGAATTGTTCTTCATTTTCGTTTAGTAAAATATCTATATCTGTAAAGCCTTTATCAGAAAGTTTGCAATCTCCACCTGAAATAACCGAATATGCTGAATAAAGCATTCCTTCAACCTCGTCCTTAACATAATTAAGACTAATTTTATTCCTTTCGGAAATGGATTTAATAGTTTTAGCATTAATATTATTGTTTTTCTTACACATATTATAAATATCTTTATATATGGCAACTCTTGTTGTATTAATATTATGTAAAACATTGTGACAAATATAATACATTAAATCCTTCCCCCTGCTACAAACTAACTCATACCATATAATCTTGATTCGTAAAATTGAATATCTTTATGAATTAATTCTAAACTCAAATTCCTATCTATTCAATAATTGGTAAGCTCTCTAATTTCTTCTGTGGTCACTTTGCATTTTCTGCCTCTTCCTTCTGTTTTGAGTGCCTCGCGAAGATTACGGATATCTTCAAAGGCAATTGATGAAGCGCTAGGATAAGTTGACAGGAATTTCATATACGCTTTTGAATAGCGTGTCCATGAAAGTGAATTCACTTCTGGAAATACGATATCTAGTGCTCTCTGCAGCCGATTCATATCTTGATTCTGCTGTTCTTGGAGTTGATGATAAAGACGAGTGATATCACGAAATTTACTATTTTCAATAGAACGTGCAGAAATGGAACGCCAGAATCTTCTCTCACTTAACATTTCTGCTATTAAAAGCGCATCTTTTCTGTCATTTTTGGCAGATATACCAAGTTCCTTGCGACGTAGGCAGGTAGCCCTTGGATTGATGTATTTGACAGTAAATTTCTTGTCGAGTAGGTAATTTGTGAGATTGATCATATAATGACCAGTATCTTCCATACCCACGGAATGTTTTCTGTGAATAAATTGTTTCGTTTTAGAATAGAGTAGATTAAATCCTTTTCAATCGTTTGTGAGGAAGAAGGGTTTGACGAGAACTTCGCCGGTAGAATCGTCGAGTACTGTAGCACAGTGCTTGAAATTACCGACATCGATACCAATGTTGATCATGTAAATGACTCCTTTCAAAATTAAGCTGTGATGAATACCAGTACCACCGTTTCAGAAGTATCAAAGAATATGGTGCGAAATGTGAACTTACTCCAATAAAAGAAGGGCTCATCTAACTAATAACAATTTCTATACAACGAAGCGGTCA
>ERZ772960.3473-NODE-3473-length-10571-cov-3.300209_pt1 | contig 10571 bp, 18 predicted proteins | sample MGYA00580678_ERZ772960 | MGnify/ENA primary metagenome ERZ772960 (study PRJEB29015, sample SAMEA2737930) | human oral metagenome | biome: human oral; feature: human-associated habitat; material: dental | place: China | collected 2059 ...
ATCGCCATGGCGCTGGGCGCGAAGGCGGATTTTGTCAAAAATCAAATTTTTACGCATCCTAGCATCAGCGAAGCGCTGAACGATCTTTTCGGACAGTTTTAAATTTGAAATTTAACGGCGCTCGGGCTTAGGGATGCCCAGGCGCCTAGGCGTAAATTTATCATAAAATTTAATGCGCCGGAGTGGGTTAAATTTGGAGCGAGTTAATAATTTGAGTCCTTGCCGCCCGCTTCTTTCTTGGCTACCAAAGTTGGCTATAAAAAGAAATGATTGAAATAGTTAATTGATAAAATATTCGCGTTTAGGAATAGCAAGATTACAATCTAATTGGCACTCGGTAAGAGTATGCGGATAAAATTTCTTCTCGCAGTTTATACAGGCGAAAACGATTTCGTCCGTCGCTTCATTCAACATAACTCTATAATCGCTAGGCGACCATTGCGGGCATTCGCACGCCAAGTCCAAATCCACGCTAACTACCAAGCTGTCAAATACAATCGAGTTTAATTCCTCGTAGACTAGTCTTAAGCTCTTTTGATCTTTCAGCGCTTTAATTTTATTTATCAAGCGATATTTATCCGATTTGATGATCTTTGCGCCAAAGAGATCTTTTGCTTTTCCGTCGCCGTAAATCGATAGCTCGGTCGGATAATCTTTAAAATTTAACTTTAACAGCTCGTCCAAACCGCAGCCGTCGTATTCTTTCATAAGAAACAAAATTTTATTTTCCATAAACCATGTCGCTATGCAGCAGCATACTTGCTCGGGATCAAAAGGATGTAGATTTAAAATTCTATTTTCTAACGATAAACACAAATTTCTAATTTTGGGCTGCATTATTTCATCCTTTATTTCTACCTATATCGACGATCTCAACAAAATTTTAGCCATTTTTTCTTTATACTTAATTTATATTTAGAATTTCACAAATTTAATATCTTTATTTATCCCCAAATATCAAATAGGCTAAATTTTTACTCAAATTCCCATACGCAACTATCCAATATTCTCGTATGATATTTTTGATTTGTAAGTTATCGTCCAGAAAGTCGGCAAATATTTTAATCCTATCTTTGTCTACCGCGCCTAGCTCTTCATTCTCTTCCTCAAACGAAGCGACAATTAAATGCGACAGAGCAATCTTATCGTGGAAATTTAATGTCTTGTTTTCTAGTAGATTTAGCATAGACGTAATTTTGCCGATGTCTGCTAATTCTAGCTCCCAATCTTGCTCATCTACCGTCGAATCTAACTCCAAAAGCTTATTTAATTTTATTGCGCTTTCTTTTCTTACGAAATAATCGGTCATTTGTTTTCCCTCATATATGTTTTTACCGCGATACTTAGACAACTGCGCCATCTAGCAGCTTTTTGGAATTTTTCAAAGCCCATACGAAATTTTCGAGCTCTACGCAGTCTTTTAATTCAAATCCAAAATTTAACAAACCTACCGATAGGGCGTCGCCATCTTTTATGACATGCGCTATTAGATTGCCTTTATGTTCTATACTCACTTTATTCTCATATCTTGTAAATTTAAAGATATTTTTCGAACATCTTCCGTTTCTTTTTGAAAATTTCTCAAATTGCTCCGTAAAATTCGGTGTTTGATTTCCATCTTTTAGCCATAATCCCCCAGCATATAGCGCCCATATAAGCTCGTAAAAATTGATATTATGCCGAGTCTCGGTAGCAGCGACCAAAAGCTTATTCGTTTCATGGTTGATCTCTATTAAAGCCTCTCTGTCCATATGCCAAATCTCGGCTACTACTTTTTCTCTATCCGGCACGGAGGCAATTAAAAATTCAAATTCATTTTTTATCATATTAAAATCCTATTTTTGTTTTTTACTACCTAATTTAATTTGAATGCCCTATCGTTCGAGCCTAAATCGTATTTACCCCATTCTTTTATGGCCTCCCGCGCCTTTTCTACTACGATATGCCAATTTGGATCCTCTATAATGGCGCGATCATCGGTTTCGTCTTTTGCTTGATAATTTTTTATAGCATCTCTAAATTCTTGCAATAATTCTATAAATTTTGGCGGGAATCCTAAACGACAAGCCGTATTTTTTACAAAATCGTCGAAATCAAAATCATCAAAAAGTGTGCACATTAGCTCTATATACGATGAAACATAGCCCTCTACGTTGTTCTCATTCAACCAATACATTTTTTGCTGCTTTATGCTGGAAGCCTCTTCTATATTATCATAAATGCCCTTTATGCGGAATTCCTGCTCTTCTAAATTAAGCATCTATTTTTCTCCATAAATTTTGTATTAAATTATTTTGTCTAAATCAAATTTTATTCATTTCCACTCTTAATCTTCGTAAGCGTTAATTTTGCCAAAGGATTGATAAGCTTAGCGATACAATATTTATTATCGCATGTAATTACGCTTTGGCGCCCATCTACTTTCATTGCGTTGGAGCAATTCGGGCACATTACATAGCCTTCGCCCAAATCAACGCCAATCGAAAAATTTAGCCCTCTCTGTTCTTTCAAAAATCTAAAAAATTCCTCTTTTGAAATTTTGATATTAGAAAATAATCGAAAAATTTCTTCTGCCTTTTGCCTTATCTCGCCTTCTTTAAAAAATACGTTAGGAGCCTTTTTAAAATCTTCATCAAACTCAGAAAATCTACCCACCATCATATCCAATTCTTTTAATGTCTGCTCTTCTGCTTTATTGGTTGCGCAATATTGCGATTCCAAATCATACATCTTATAAAATTCATCGCAAAACAGCCCTATATCGCACCAATCGTATATGAATCCAGCTATTAAATAATACAACCCTTCATTTTGCTGCATATTTCACCTCATTTTAAATTTTATCGCTATTTTTATCATTTACGCCTTTTAGAATTTCACGTAATAGATCGTTTTCGGCGGCATTTTTCTCATCTAATATTGATACGCCCATAGTTGTTGGAGTAATCTTGGATAAAAATAGATTTACAAGCTCCGTTTTTTCATCGATTCCGTATGACAATGTAACGATATCCAATAAATCGTGCCGCTCTATAAAACCAGCAAAGATATCTTCTAATCGCGACGCTTTCTCTGCGTAGAAGAATATCCACTTGACGCCTATAAGAAAATCCGTTGTGATATTGCTAAAGATATCTATCTTATCCATAAAGTGCGATCCGATAAGCAAATATATATCCGAGCTGCTTTTAGACAAAGAGTCAAGCTCATAAATAGAACCAATATTTTTGTAATTTAGCATTTTATTTTTCGCTTCCTTGTTTTTTTATCATCTTTAGCCACTCCTTTTTCAAATTTATAATATCTTTCAAGCTTTTTATTCTTTTCTGCTTGATTCCACTTTTCTATCTCGGCATAATCTTGCAGTTCGCCTCCGCACTTAGGACAAACACTCCTATCTTTAATGTCCGAGAAATTATAAAATTTAAGACACCCTTTGCAGCGCATAAATTTAGGATAATATTTTATGCTTTTTTCAGAGCGAAATGCGAGATACGCAAAGAAAGCGCACGCCGCAAAGCATAAAATTCCTATGATTATACGCAGATGCGAGCTATCGAATTTTACCGATGCCATAAAGCCAGGCTTTATATCGACTTTTCCCAATAAAGCGGCCACCAGTCCCCATGCGAAAAAAGCCGATTAACGCAAAAATTCTATTTAGCATTTTTATATATTCCTCTATAACAAATCAAAATTTCATCGCTTTTTAAATTTACGCTTTTTAGACTTTGGAGATTTAGTACTTTGATCGGAGGCGTTTCTTTTCCAGTAGTCGCCGTCATTATACTCCGTAAGCTTTTTGCCGCAGTCCGGGCAAATTTGATCCGTGTTTTTGACGTCCTCGTACATGTAAAATTTAGCGCAGTCTGCACACCACATATACTCTGGGTATCTTTTTATGCTCTTTTCAGAGCGAAAGGCGAAATAAAAGCCGTAAATACCCGCTATTAAAAATACGATTGCGGGCAATATCCACAAACTACCCGCATCATCAAATTTAATATATTTCTCGCCTATCTTTATATTTTTATTTACTGCAAAAATTATAAGGTATAAAAAGAATACTACGCCAAGAAAAAAATAGCCGATCCTATCTGACATTCTGCTGCTTCTTTTCGTTATGATCTGCTTTATTTATAACGTTTTGTGCCATACCGTCCGATCCTTAAATTTGGGCTTTATGAGAGATAAATTTTATTCTTGATCGTTTTAAATTTCTCATATAACAAACCTGGAATATTGTAAAATCAACGTATAATCTTCGCTATAAAATTTTACCCTATTTTTTCTATTGTAGATACTCATACTTAGCAGATATTTGGCGAAATTTATATAATCCTTCGTATTAGGAAAATAAAATGTAACGCTTTGGTAGAATGTTTTAAAATCCAGCCTAAATTTATACCTGTCCATATCGTCCGCTATATAACACTCCGCTTCGTCCATTTTGATAAATTCCTTTATATCTATGCATAGCTGAGCACTATTTTTTGCAAATCGCGCTCCTCCCACCCAATATTCATAAGGAAAAAGCTCTAAGTATGAGATTCTTTCATCATACGATGATGTTAAAATGTTTTTTGCGAAATAATACATAGCCAAATTTGTAGTAAAACCCAATACCACAAGCTTTTTGTCTTCTAGAATTTTAATATCTAATTTATGATACTCATGCCCCATAAGTTCCTCATCGATAGTTAGAGGATCGTCTTTTATATAAATTTTATTCGGCAGCACTGATTTATTCTCCTTTTGCGCACTATACCGTTATTCATCGAGCGCCGTCGAGTATGATCCCAATCCCTTTGATTGCGGAGTATAATAACTTTTTCCATCTACGTTGATACTATTTATGTTCATATTTTCTCCAATATAAGTTCCGCCGAGCCCTCCTCAAGCGAATTATACTCATCCAGATGTATATGCGAATGTTTCGGCACGGAATCTTGCGCTAAAGTAAGCAAATGCCTAGCAAGAGATATAAGTCCGCTTTTATTTGCCCTTATAGTAACTTCGTTTCCTGGAGCATTGACGGAGATCGCGAAGTCCTTTTCCCATTGTAGCTGCAGTCCCTTTTCTGCGCAATAGTCTAATGTTTTTATAACATACTGTCCCATATATCGCCGATACTCCTTTCTAAATTTAATCGGTTACCGAATAAAATTTACCTCATCGATCGGTTAGCCGATCTCATAGTATTTTGGAAAAATTATATCTAAAATAAAAATGAAAGATGTCGGAATAACTAAATTTAAGACAGGTGGTGCGTGAAAATGAAGTGATTAAAATTTTAAAACAACTTAAGCAGGAATCAAAGAAAAATAGAAAGAAGTGATTATAACTTAAAAATAGCTTAAATGGTGGCCCGATTGCACCCGTTTTTATATTTAAAATATCGCTGTAGAAAGGGTTTTGTAATTTAAGCTAGCATAAAGACCCCCAATTATGCCCCTATTTACTTTTTATAAACCTTATTTTCCGTCAAAGATCATTTCATTGCAAATGGCAATAATACACTATCTCTTTAAATAATCAGGTATAGCTTCTCGGATCTTGGTATTAATTGAGATTTTAGATTTTATTACACCTGCAATCTCGAATTCATCTTTTAAGTTCTCTTCATTAAATTTAAAGCTACTCATAGATGATATTAGCTGCACTTCATCATTAGAGCCAATAAAGTATTGAATAATAAAGATATTGCCTTTATATCTCGCAATAACCCACTCCCCGTTTAATGGTCCATCATCATCAATTACTACTAATATATCCCCCGGTTCCGCTATAAAACCGCCCTCTCCGTTATTAACTTTAATCAAGCAACAACCGGCATCCCTATATTCTGTAATAAATTTCATAACTTCTACTTTAGTAACTATTCTTTCTGCAGCAGCTCTTTTGTTTATGAAATCGCTTATAGAAGAATAAAAGCCAATTATACATTCTGTAAGGGATTTTAGCTCCAAGCGATTAGGGTCTAATCCGTATTTCTCGAAAGCCTCCCACAAATTCATATCCGTATCAAAATAGTCCCAACCTATGCCCGTAGCTTGTAGCACTTTATATTTCACGCTAGAATTTATTGCGTTTCTATCGTTTTCATAAGCACTTATACTGCTTTTGGTTATAGCCAATGCATTACCAAATTGCTCTTGTGTTAGCCCATAGGCGGTTCTAAGGTCCTTTAACTTTCTGCCCTGCGTCATTTTCTGCCCTCAAAATGATTTATATAATATTATCTTAAAATTTTTAGAAACAAATAAAAGTAAAGAATACCCTTCTAAAAGTAAAGAATACCCTTCGCTATAAAAAATAATTATTTTTTTCTATATTACTTGCTTTTTTTCAAAAAAAGAGGTATAATGTATTATATCTATCCGAATAAAGTATGATTATAGTATCATATATATTAACTATTTTTATAAGGAGGATGTCATGAAATTAAATGATATCAAAAATGATAGTTGGCTAACGCCCGACCAGCTTCAAGACCAATACGGCATTTCTAGGACCCAACAAGCAAAGCTTAGGATGCGGCGTAACTATAAAGATGGTGCTACAAAATATCCCATTCCGTTTGTGAAGATAGGTAAACATATTTTATATCTAAAAGCAGATATAGAAAAATGGCTATTGTCTCAAAGAAAAGGGGTATGCGATGAGTAGGAGATCGAAAAAGAAAAGAGCTCCGTATTCGCCTTCTCATAAGAATACGGAGCGAGTAAAAAGCTGTGAAAAACGCTTAAATACGAGTATAAGTATACCCAACTATCCTTTAAATGCCCCTGAAATCATCGTAAGCGAGGGGCAGAAAGAAAAGCTTGCGGCTATTTATAAAACCCCGTTTGGCTTTAGCTCGGAAGCTTTGGAAAGGTGGTGCAAGTTCTCATTCGAGCATGTTCCTTCTAACTACCGACAGATTGAGTTAGTTGCCTTGCAGACACTATCGGCTATTCTAGTCTTTCATTGCGATTTAAACATAAATCCTTTTTGGGTTTTAGACATAAGCGATAGCGGAACGGGTAAAGGCACAAATTTGCGCTTTCAAAAGAAATTGTTTAAAAGCGTAATCGATAAGCTCAAAGAAAACGCAAAGTTCAACGAAGAGCATAAAAACGAGATCAAAGACAATAAAAGCTTACTTCGCCCCACTTTATTTTTTGGCGACATTAAGGCTACGCAAGAGGGCTTTTATGCTACTCTTACTGAAGCGAATGTGCTTTATTTTCTATTCGGTGAAATAGCCGATACTTTAAAGAATCCCGCAAGATCGGAGCTACTTAATACTTTAACAGAGCAGCACGGATCTATCTCTAAATTTACCCCCGGTATATATAAAAATGCGCAGAACCTGCCGCCTGAAGTAAGCGGCAAAATCTATATCTATGCCGATACCAATATACAACAGCTAGGTGGAGACGATAAGCTCGTTAAGGCTTTTGCAGGTGGCTTTATCAATCGCTTTATACTTATTTATACTAAGAACATACTTAAGTATGAAGATAGCAGATATAAAGAGGCTAGTGACTTGGAGTTAGAGCCTTATTTAAAGTGGGTAGATGATATGGTGGATTTTTTTATGACGGTGCGTCCTAGCCCCGATATAGATATAAATTCCGTTTACGACGATCCGAGTTTTGATAAATTCGCTAGACAGATTCATTCTAGCTTGCAAGATGGCAAATTAGAATTCAAAGAATTCTATAATCGCCAAATCTACAATTTACAGGCTATCATTCAAATTTTGCATTGTATCGCAGAATATGATCGCTATCAAGGCTCTACGCAAGAAATTTGGGAGTTTGAATTTAACAATATCCCTTCTAGCGATACCATTAATGAGGCGATAAGATTTTGTAGCTTTTATTTTGATGTCAAACCTTTTCTGCAAGAGTTAGACAGTGCAGCAGAAGGTATTTTTAACCTTAGAAATGAACTTTTAGAGAGAATAAAAGCCAATCCAAGCCTAACGCCTAGAGATATTTTAATGAGTAGAAAATATAGGAAATATGGGCTAACTAATAGTTCTTTATTAAATATACTTGATGGCTTTGTAAAACCTTGGAGAGGACAACAAGAATGCTTTACTTTAATCTAATATTAAAGTTTTTGTGGCAAGTGGCAGCTTTGTGGCAACTTTTTGCCACACGACTTCGCCACGATTATAAGGGAGCTAGAAGCACTTTTGTGGCAATGTGGCAGCTTTTTTACAAAAATAGAAAAGAGAGCGAATTTAAGCGAAATTTTAAATATATTAAAGGATAAAGTTATGACAAATAATCTTAATTTTAGTGCTCCATGCGAGGGTAGCAGCTCGGAGTTTGATTTGGGCTGCTTGAATTATGATGAAAAGAATAAGCGTTGTATGTGTGCGGCAACCGATATAGGGCGTTTAAAAATATGCAAAGATTATCGCAAAGCCGTTTATAGCGTTTTGGCTGATTTTGAGAAAAGCGAGATTTCTCAAGGAAATAGTCTTGATTTAGGTATGAAAAAGCTTTGACCGGTAGGAGCGAGCGTCGCTGCGCTCCGCTCGGGGGGAACGAAAGATCGATTAAATTCTTTTCTTTCCGATATTGTGATATTCCCCCAGCGCAAGCGATAGCGCAGCGCTGCCCCCTAACGGTAAATGAGCTTTCTCATCATAACCGATTGAATCGGAGAAAGGATTTCTTATATGAGATTATACATTGCTATAAAAATGTTTTACGATCCAAAAGTTCCCGTAAGTAATAAGAATAATCCGAATATCACGAAAGAGGAGATGAAGAGTAGGGCAAAGTATTTTACAAACTATCGCTTAAATATCTCATCTATTAGCGGATTGGAAGGTTTACTTAGTAGCTCTGCCGCTTTTGCTATGAATAAGTGCTATCAAACGGAGAAGAATAAACATCTTTTTATCCGTCACGGCAAGAACGGAGTCATATACTTCTACGGCGAAAAGGGTAAAGAACCCGCTCGTAGCCAAGAGCCTAAGGATAGAGCTTATCGCAGTAATGATACTACCGAGTTGTTCCCGATCGTAGTTTTAGTTTTGGACGTAGATTATCACGAAAGAGAGACAAAGCCTCTTAGCGATCAGCAAATGCACGACAAGCTAAAGGCTATGAATATAAATCACATCATCTGTCGCACGTCCGATCCAAATAACCAATATGCTTATCGTATCTTTATCGAAACTCTGCCGATAGAACAAACCGCCGAAAATTTAAAAGCGATTTACGCAGTAGCTAATGAAAAGTTGGGAATAAACTCCGACTTAGCCGTAACCGATAAGGCAAGAATGTTTTTCTGCTATGCAAGCTCTCGACCTTCTTTAAAATCTTTTTATCATGGAAAGGCTTTCGAAATTACGAGCGATGAAATTTTAAAAAAGCAAAACGAGCTTAAAACTTTGCCTGTTAAAATTTTATCCACTCAAGACGATAAGCCTAGAAAAAATTCAGTCGCAAAAGATTTTTCATCTCCAGACGATATTAAAATTTATCGTGAGCCGGAGGTGATAAGAAAAAATGATTGGGTAGATTTTTCAGCTCTTAAAAAATCAAAAGCTCTGGGCGACGAAGACAATATCAAAAAATTTTTGATCGAAAAGATGGATGCAATTTTTTCAGAGTCTCATGCTTTTAGTATCAGGGCTAACGATAAAAATCCAAGCGGACATTTTAAAAAAGTGAACGATCATTTTATTTTTACAGACTTCGGCGAAACTCAAAACGGCAATGACCTTTTAGAATTTTATAACACGCATAAAGGATTAAGTTTATCCCAAGCCGCTAAAGAAATCTGTGATTATTTTTGGAAACGAAAATGGATCGGCGGAGAATATGACGATAATATAGAGGGATTAGAATGAGAAAGACTAAGGTAATAAATACTAATTGCAGGATACCCTACGGGGGTCTCAATCTGTCATACGCTATTCGCGTATTCAGATTGAGATGGTCTCCGACAGGCTTGAGCTTCGCTCAAGGTTTTCGCTACGCTCAAAAATTTTCCGATGAATTTTTACACCTACGAATTTTATAAATGGAGAGAAAAATGAAAAACAAATCATACTCTTTTAGAGAAGATCCCTACAAAATTGAAAAATTGATAAAATCTACGGGAGCAAAAAGAAATACTGAAGCGATTAAGATCGCCGTAGAATTTTTTTTAATGATTTATTCTCATCTGACATCGCCAAAAGAAAATTATCTTTCAAATGAGGATCAAAAAAAGAAAGAAAATTTTGAAACATTGCTTCAATCGATCAAGAAAATTTTAAATCCTAACAAGAGCGATTACACTTTTACAAAAGCAAAATTTCTAAAAAGTCTTTTAGATGCAGCAAAGCAAAAACTACAGACAGAAGATAAGGGCTACATAATAAACGAGGCGTTAAGAATTTTAGTCGATGAAAATACTTCGGTGCTCACAAAAGATCAGTATAAAAATCTGTGTCGTCATTTTATCGAGCTAAAAATTTCTATTGATAAGGCAGGCGAGATTATTAATTTCATCGCAAACTTCCTTAATAAATACAAAGGCGACATTACGGAGGAAAACGGCAGAGAGATAGTCTT
>ERZ772960.3474-NODE-3474-length-10566-cov-3.188659_pt1 | contig 10566 bp, 5 predicted proteins | sample MGYA00580678_ERZ772960 | MGnify/ENA primary metagenome ERZ772960 (study PRJEB29015, sample SAMEA2737930) | human oral metagenome | biome: human oral; feature: human-associated habitat; material: dental | place: China | collected 2059 ...
GCTTTGTGCGCCATGCCGAACGACTTTTGCAGCCGTTTTCGGGACAGGTTTCGGTGGCCGACACGGCTTATACTGTCATGCAGAGCACCGCGGCACATAAGGCGGCCGTGCTCATTGACTTTGGACGCGAACTGCACGGCGCCCTCGAGGTGGCGTCGGCCATACGTCCGGAGCATGCGCCCGTGAGGTTAAGGGTGCGCCTTGGCGAGTCGGTAACCGAAGCTTTATCACCCGATGGCGGGAAGCGCGGGGCGACAAACGACCACGCCATGCGCGATTTCATACTGCCTGTGCCATGGCTCGGCACCACGCAGACGGGCAACACGGGCTTCCGCTTTGCCTATATCGAGGTAGAAGACACGGCTGTTCGCTACAACCTGCGGGCGGTAAGGGCCGTCGCGCGCTATCAGGACGCGCCGTGGCTGGGCACGTTTGTGTGCGACAATGCGTTGCTCGTCGACATCTGGAACACCGGCGCCTATACCGTTCAACAGTGTATGCAGCAGTATATTTGGGACGGAATCAAGCGCGACCGCCTCGTATGGATGGGCGATTTGCACCCTGAACTGATGACCATACTGTCGGTTTTCGGACATAACGATGCCGTGAAGCGGTCGCTCGACTTTGCGCAGGCCGATGCCCCGCTGCCGTCGTGGATGAACGGCATAAGCGCCTACTCGCTGTGGTGGCTGCTCTGTCAGCGCGACCTTTACCTGTACAGAGGCGACCGCGACTATCTCAAGACGCGACAACCGTATATGAAAGGGCTGCTGCAGCTGGTGTGCAGCCGCATCGACAAGAAAGGAAACGAACACCTTGACGGCTTTCGTTTCCTCGACTGGCCGACGTTTGAGATGCCCGATGTGATAGCATCAGGCCTGCACTCGCTGTGCTACATGGCTGTCAATGCCGGTGCCGAAATGGAGCGTGCACTGGGCGATGACGATATGGTGACGATGTGCAGTCAGGCCGCCGAAAGGCTTCGCAGACGCCCATTGCCCAACTATGGCAACAAAGAGGCAGCGGCATTACGTATTATTTCGGGCCTTAGCAAAGGCACGGCCGACCGCGATGTGCTGCTGAAAGGCGGCCCGAGGGGCTTCTCTACTTTCTACGGCTATTATATGTTGGAGGCTCTGGCCCGTGAGGGCAGGTTTGAAGAGGCCGTCGATATCATCAAAAAATATTGGGGAGGCATGCTGAATCTGGGAGCGACAACATTCTGGGAGGAATTCGATTACGACGACCTCACACGCGCTTCGCACATCGACAGCATTGTGCCCGCGGGCAAATTCGACATTCATGCCGACGGCGGCGCCAACTGTTACAAGGGGCTCCGGAAGAGCCTTTGCCACGGATGGGCATCGGGTGTAACCGCGTGGCTGTCGCGTTATGTGCTGGGCGTAATGCCCACCGAGGCGGGATGCCGCGCCGTTACCATCGAGCCGCATCTGGCCGGATGCCGTGAGGTGCTCGGCTCGTTTCCCACACCGTTCGGCACCATCACCGTAAACCACAGGCGTGCAGCCGACGGAACCATACACAGCAGGGTGCAGGCGCCCCGCGAGATAAAGGTAACGCTGAAGGGAGCCGTGGCTGAAGGCAGCATGGAGACTGGCAGACAGACAGAGAAACACGATTGAACAGAAAGACATAAAGGACATATCTTTTGTTCCGAAAGAGCCGGATGCCGACATGAACCGGAAAGAAAAACAGGGCGGCGACAAAAAAATGAAAACTTTAATGCACTGAAAGTATCTGATAAAAATTATATATTTATCTTTGCATATCACTTGAAACCATAGTTTTTTTTATCCAAAGATTAATGTAACTATGTCACCAGAACTACAATCGTATGTTAACATTGCGCTGAAATTAATTACCGGAATGCTCGGCATTCTGGTATTCCTGCGCATAACGGGCAAGGCACAGATGGCCCAGTTAACGCCCCTCGACACCGTGAGTGCATTTGTTATCGGTGCTCTCGTTGGCGGTGTGCTCTATAATCCAGATATGTCTATGTGGCACATTCTGTTTGCACTGGCTATATGGACCGCCTTTAACATGCTTGTCCGCTTTGCTATGCGATGGTCCAGTCTGCGCCATTTAATCAAGGGCGAAAGCTCATTCCTCGTGAAAGATGGTGCTATCAATTTCAAGGCCTTTAAGCGAAACAGTCTTGAAATGGAACAATTCCGTATGCTACTGCGTCAGAAAGGCATCTTCTCAATGTTTGACGTTGACGACGTTGTTTTCGAAACCAACGGCGCTGTAACGGTACTTCCTACTAAAAGGACGGCCGATTCGGTGTTGCTTGTGAACAACGGCGAGATAGTAGAAAGCAGTCTTGTCAAAGCCCATTGCTCGAAAGAGCTGGTACTGCGCAACATCCTGCGCAACGGTTTTAAGGGTCCGCAGGAACTGTTCTGCATGGAATGGACCCCGCGTAAGGGCTTCTACTTCGTTACCTTTGAAGGAAATGTAAAGCGCGATACGGAGGAAATTCTGGCCACTGAAATCAAAAACGAGGTGCAGACATAAGCTAAAGCCCCGTACCGGACAGGCAGACAGAAAGACGATTCCTTCCAGACAGAAAGATGAAAAGAACCGATTCTTCTGACGATTTCAGATTAACGGTGGGACTCATCATCTCCTGATATAGGGAGTTGAGGGGCTGAATTGGTATGCTCAAGCCCCCTAAGTTAGAGAGCCGGGAGTGTAAGGGCGTCGGCTTCATGACGCGTCGCAGAAGGAATGGAAAGGCTCGGACAATGAGATAGTGCCGGAAAACTAACCGAATAAAAGGTAAAGATGGTGACCCTGGCCCTATAATCCTTTAACTTATAGGACACATAGGCCCTCCTAAGTGGACATAAGAGCCACCCCAGGAGGGCGTAAGGAAGCCTCGAAGGAGGTAAGAAAGACGAAAGATTTACTTTACGGTGAAGGTTGTTACCTTCATGCCGTTTTTAGTATTCTCCGTGTTAGGGTCGCCGATAACGATGCCATACTCGCCCGGTTCAAGGTCGTTCAGAACGAGATAATATGAGTTTTTACCGTAGCGCTTGGCGTTATAGTCGACACTTGACAGGTTGTTCGATTCGGTTTTCGACAGTGTTCCCGACTCGGCCAGCTGATAACGGCGTTCCTTTCCCTTTACTTCGAACTTAAAAATGCTGATGAACGACTGCGGGTCGGTAGCGTTATCCTTGGCCTTGACAATAAGGCGTGTGGTGCGTCCACCCTGCACCGTGCTCTTCGATGTGGTGCCGGCAACGGTCAAACGCGATTTAACCTTACCAATTCCAGTAAGGTAAAGGCTTGCCCCTGCCTTGGTTTTTACGGTTCCGTTCTCTCTTGTGAGAAGGGTTCCCTTGCTGTTTGATGTCAGAAGAAGGGTCTGTTCTGCGAACTCAGGCTCTGCAACCGATACCTGTGCCTTTACACCTGACACGAAGAACAGACCCATAAGAAATACTAAAATTGACTTTTTCATAAAATGTAAAAAGAGTTTTTAAATAATATTATATAAATAATAAAAAATTGGTTACTGAATGCAAAGATAAGTTCTTTTACTATATATTACAACGCTTTGACGCATTTTTTTTGTATATTTTTTATAAAGGCCCGCATTCTTTACCTTGGGATGCGGGCCTTTACAGGGCTTCAGCGGGCTTTCAGATAAAGGTTTACATACTGATAAAAGGCCTTGGCCCGGCGCACTTGCTGCTCATCGGGCTGGCTTACAGGCTCCTCACGATGGCCGTCGGCATCGGGCAGCACGCGGAACTGCGTCACGCGGCGGACGGGTGAAAGCACAGTAAGCCGACCGTTTTCAAGATAGCCCAAATCCTGATACGTCGCCATAAAAGCACGCTGCCTGTAGTCAGGCGACAGAATATCGCTGCCCGCAAAGCTCGCCTTCGTCCTTTCGCACAGCAGGGCAAGCACGGTAGGCATGACGTCTATCTGCGAACACACCTTATTAATATATGCAGGGCGCAGAAGTTTAGGTGCATACATAATGCACGGAATGTGGTAACGGTCGACCGGCAACGACGTACGTCCGGCGCTCGAAGCACAGTGGTCGGCAATCACTACGAACACCGTGTTTGCAAACCACGGCTTACGGGCGGCCTCATTAATGAACCGTCCGATGGCATAATCGGTATATTTCACGGCCGCCTCGCGTGTATTGGCGTCGCCCTTGACGCGTATCCGCCCCGCCGGATAGGTGAAGGGGCGGTGGTTGCTCGTCGTCATAATCTGGGCAAAAAAAGGTTTTCCGCTGCGCGCATCGGCGTCGAACACCTCCAAGCTCTTCGTAAAGATATCCTCATCGCATACGCCCCAGATGTTCGAAAAAGTTATTTTATGGCTGTCAATGTGCTTACGGTCGATGACTTCGTAACCGTTATGCGAGAAGAAATCGCCCATATTGTCGAAATAACTGTCGCCACCGTAGAGGAACTGACAGCGATATCCCATGCCGCCCAGCACGCGGCCTACCGACAATTTTCCCATGTGGTTCTTCCGACGCTTGATGATACTCTCTCCGGCGCTGGGCGGAATGCAGAGCGACAGCGCCTCCAAGCCGCGCACCGTACGGTTTCCGGCAGCGTAAAGACTGTCGAAAACCAGACTGTGTTTCATCAGCCGGTCAAGACAAGGAGTAAGGTTTTCGCGATTCCCGTAGCGCGTAAGAAAGTCGGCACTAAGGCTTTCGACCGTAATCAATACGATGTTGGGCCTGCCGTTTGCCATGCTGTTGCCGAGCACTTTCTGCCCCCGTGCATCAAGCCCAGCCTCGTGACGGTAAAGCGATATAGCCTCTTTCTGCGGCAGAAGCGGATAGAAACGGTCGTATTCGAGCTTGTTTTCATTGAACGCTACGCAGAAATTGCATGCCCCGTTCTGCTCAAGCTGCGCCACATACTGGTTGTCAGAGGGCAGAGCCAACACGCCCCGGAGCACAAGCCATGAGCACAAACCGGCCACCAATGCGCCACCCACGTGCAATGCCAGCCGGCGCGGGGTATAGATATTACAGAGCTGAAGCCGGTGCCTTGTGGCACGCCACCACACAATAGCCACCGTAAGGACAACGGCTGAAGCAACGATAGGTACCACCGAATACGACTCCATGATGTTGCCAATCACCTCATTGGTGTACACCAGATAGTCGACAGCGATGAAGTTATAGCGCACACCGAACTCCTGCCAGAAGAAGAATTCGCCGACCGAAACAAAGAGAAAGAAGAACACATACAGCGCCCACACCATGTAAAGAGACACACGGCGCCACACGGCGCGCACGGCAGGGAACAGAAAACGCAGCGTAAAACTTACGAATTTCCAGCCTATTACATACGTGGCTATTTTGGCTGCTCCACCGCCGTATTCGCTGAAGATGGAATGGAAACACGACACATATACCAGCGCGGCGAGCAACAGTCCGTCAATGACAAGGCCAGCAGGGCGGCGATACTTCCACTCATTCAGCCCCAGATACATGAAAAGCAGGGGCGACAGCAGCAGAATGCCCATGCCTGTATCGGCAAAGAGCCCTACGAAAAGCAAGCGAAGCACACTACCTGCGCCAAAAGAAGCATCTTCGGGAGCCGCAAACATCAGCACGATACGCAGCAGGAAGCCTATAAAAACATACAGTGAAAGCAGTTCACAAGCCATAAAACCGATGGGATTGCGCCTCATCGTTCTTCCAGATTCTCTCATCATTTAACTATTATTACAGTGGCAAAATTACCGAAAACATACGCCAAAGCGCTATGACAACGACACATTTATATAGTCTGGAAACAAAAAGGCCGTTCGTTCCATGTTGCCAGAACTATACGTCTGGCACGGAACAAACGGTCCATAACATTAGCAGCCCTTGCCGTCAAGACCACAGGCAGGGCCCTCGGGCATCGGTTCCAGGCCTACATCAGCCGACGAAAGTGTCACCGTTCCGTCCTCCTTGACGTAGCATGGTACGCCAACGTCACCCGTTCGGCGGGCTTCTTCGAAGGCCGGATTGTTGTCGCGAAGCTTCAAAAAATCCGCCAGCTTATGCACATGCGTACTGATATCGATCACCTGAAAGCGGTTGTCGCCCGCTACCTGCTTCTCAACGTATTCGCAATAAGGGCAGGTTTTCATGACAAACATTTTAATCATAATTGCTGATTTTTGTTGATTGGAAAATAATTATCGGCTATTCAAGCCCGTCAATCAGGCTTTTCCGTATGCGGGCCCAATTGATTTCGTCAAAGTTACAGCTTTTAATTTATATAGGTTATAAGAGGAACGAGTTTTTTAAAACAATGGTATAAAAAGATGGAATCAAAAGAGTAAAAAAAGAAGAATATAAGCAAATTAGTGTTTTTTAACTCTAATAGACTGCCTTTTTCAATTGAAAAACCTAAATTTGCTAATAAACTACAATACACCAAAGCCTTTTTACTAACAAACCTTTGAAGATGAAGAAATTATTATTGCTTGCATGTCTCCTCCTCTTTTATATGGGCACCTCTGCCCAACCCCTTGACATGGTTGCGCCTGAAGCCGTAGGGCTTGATGCCTCGCGGCTTGCAAATGCCGACCGTGCCATTGAGCAGGCTATTACTGACAAGACTATTCCCGGGGCCGTGCTGTGCGTAGAACGTCACGGAAAGATAGGCTACCTGAAGGCTTATGGCAATAAACGCGTATATCCCAACACGGAAAAGATGACCACGGGCACCGTGTTCGATATGGCTTCGTGCAGCAAGGCCATGTCAACGGCTACGTGCGCGATGATACTCGTCGACCGCGGGCAGCTGCGATTGCTTGACCGCGTAGACCAGTATGTGCCTGGATTCGAGAACTGGAAGGACTCGGTAACGGGTGAAACAGAGGCTATTCGCGTCATCGACCTGATGACACATACCTCCGGTTTGCCCCCATACGCACCCGTTCAGGAACTGAAAAAGAAGTACGGTTCGCCCAATCCGCAGGCCGTTGTAGGATGGATTAGCCACTGCCGACGTCTTTATGCTCCCGAGACAGGGTGGACATACAGTTGCTGTAACTACATTATGTTGCAGCAAGTTATAGAGAAAATAACCGGTCAGACGATACAGCAGTTTGCTCACGATAACATTTTCGCACTACTTGGCATGCGCCATACCGACTACCGTCCGACGAAAGAGTTGGCCGCTCTTTGCGCGCCCACCGAGAAACAAGCCGATGGGAAGTGTCTCCAAGGCGTGGTACACGATCCGCTGGCCTGCGTAATGATGGGTGGATTATCGGGCAATGCCGGACTGTTTTCGTCGGCCGAAGACGTAGCAACCTATTGCGCCGCCATACTAAACGGAGGTGAACTGAACGGAAAACGCATCTTAAGCCCGCTCGCCATAAAGTGTATGGAGACCGTTCCACGGGCTTTGACACGGTTCGGGCACACGCCGGGATGGGATGTTTTCACCCCTTATTCGTCCAATATAGGCGACCTTCTCAGTCCCCAGGCGTTTGGACATACCGGCTATACAGGAACAAGTATCGTCATTGACCCCGCTAACGATGTGGCTGTTATTCTGCTGACCAACTGCGTCCACCCCGTAGACAAGGGCAACGTAGTGCGTCTTCGCTCATACATTGCGAATGCCGTGGCCGGATCAATATTGAAGTAAGGCATGCCTCGTATGGCGCCGGATAGCAGTCTGCAGGAAGTAACCATCTGTACGAAACGCTGTAACGCCCGACAGAAAAGCCCAAGAACACCCCATCTTTACCTCATTTTACCTTATACCTATTATATAAACAGGCGCAGCCTGCTTCTAACTGAAAATCTTTTTATATCATAAACCCAAGAACTATGAATGAAAACCTCTCTGAAAAAAGCATGACCGCCAAACTCTATGCGGCTGCCGTGCTGGCCACTCTACTGCTGAGTGGCGGGACGCCTGTTCAGGCAGCTCCTACCCATGCAAGCACTTACTCTGCACAACAGCAGACGAAGAAGGTTACAGGTAAGATTACCGATACCAATGGCGACCCCGTCATCGGCGCTACCGTAACGGTAAAAGGCACGAAAATTGTTACCGTAACCGATGCCAACGGCAATTACACCATCAATGCTCCAGCCGGTTCACAGCTTGAAGTAACGTACGTGGGATTCGCTCCGCGCACCATCAACGTGGGCAAAGGAGGCTCATACGACATTACCATTCGCGAGAACGAGCACACCACCGGCGAAGTAGTTGTCACGGCTATGGGTATAAAAAAGGAGAAGAAAGCCCTCGGTTATGCAGTGACAGAATTAAATTCTGCCGAGATTCTTAAGAACAAGAACACCAACGTTATCAACTCTCTGGCAGGCAAAGTACCTGGTTTGAACATCACGCAAAGCTCAGGAGCAGCCGGCGCCGGCGCCACCATTGTCATGCGTGGAGCCAATTCGACCGCCGAGGGACGCAGCAATCAACCACTCTTTGTCGTCGACGGCGTGATATATGATAACTCTACACAGGTAACGGGTAACTCGGGAACCGACGGTATGACGCGTAACAACACCACATTCTCGAACCGTGCAATGGACATCAACCCTGAAGATATTGCCGACATTTCAGTGCTGAAAGGTGCAGCTGCTGCCGCTCTTTACGGTTCGCGTGCGGCTGACGGTGCTATCATTATCACCACAAAGAAGGGTGAAGCAGGTTCTACCCGCATCGACTATACAGGTAAAGTAAGTACCTCTTTCCACACAAGTCTGCCTGAAGCGCAAAAGGTTTTCGGACGCGGTGTGTACAGCACGAACGGCGTTTTCAGCGACCAGACTTACAACTCGTGGGGTAAAGCCTATGACGGAACGGAGACATTATACGACAACATCGGCAATTTCTTCCGGAGCGGACGTATATTTGACAACAACGTTTCGGTGTCAGGCGGTTCAAAAAACAATAGTTTTTATCTTTCGTTATCGAACTTCGACCAGGACGGAATCGTAAGAAACACGGGATATGATAAGACTACCGTGCGCTTCAATGGCGAACAAAGGTACAACAAATTAACCATAGGAGCTAACATTACCTATTCAATTGCCAAGACCAATAAAACACTAACTTCAAGCGGATTATGGGGAAGTGGCGGCACCGGGACGATGAATGCGCTCTACTCCTGGCCGCTTACCGAGGACATGAGCCACTATCAAAACGAGAACGGTACGAAGTATCGTCTCTTCGATGGCGTATGGGAGCTGGCCGATGACAAGGAGAATCCCTACTGGATTCTGAACCGCGACAAGATGAAGGACAAAACAGAGCGCTTCACCGGAGGCATGAGCCTGCACTACGATATTACGTCATGGTGGGACGTTACCGGCCGTCTGGGCTATGATAACTATACTACTGACGCCTACACTTACATTGCACCGGGCTCCGTGGTAAGCGAAATGTATCAGAACGGACGTCTGGCCAAGAGCGACTTCCGTTATGAATACTGGTCAACCAACTTCATGACCAACTTCCATAAACGTTTTGGCGACTTCGATATGCACCTCATGGCAGGTACCACTGCCGAAAGCACAAAGCGCATGAACCAGACGCATTGGGGCTACAACTTCATTACATTGGGCACCGTCAGCTTCAACAACATCGCCAAAACCAACCAGTTCTTCAAAGACGGTACGAGCCGCAAGCGTCTCGTAGGCTTCTACGGCGAGTATGGTGTAAGCTACAAGAATATGGCTTATCTTACCGTAACAGGGCGCAACGACTGGTCATCAACGCTGCCTGTCAATGAGCGTTCTTACTTCTATCCATCTGTAAGTGGCTCCTTCCTCTTCTCAGAGCTGTTGCCAAAAGACTGTCCAGTCTCTTACGGAAAGGTGCGCGCTTCGTGGGCAAAGGTAGGAAAGGATGCCGACCCATACGCTACGCTCACCTACGTTACAGCGCCAATGATATACGGTAACTTCGTCGGAGTGGGCAATCAATATACAGCAGGCAACGCTTATTTGAAGCCGGAGATTCAGACTGCATGGGAGATTGGCCTTGAAATGAGGTTCTTAAACAATCGCATTGGCTTCGATTGGACCTACTATCACAGCTCTACAAAGAACCAGATTGCACAACCCCGACTGAGCAATGCCAACGGTTACATTCTGTCATCCATCAATTCAGGCTCGGTAATTAACAAGGGAATGGAAATATCCATCACCGGCAAGCCCGTAGTTAAAAAAGATTTTCGCTGGGATATGGCGTTGAATTTCTCGTATAACCGCGGCACGCTGGGCAAGTTCTTAGATGGTGTAGGTATGTTCTATCCGACGGATGCACAGTTCGGCAGCATCAAATCGGCTTCGGTTCCCAACGGTGGAAACTTCATGGCCATGGTAGGAACGCGCTACGAATACGAGCACGACGCCGATGGAAAAGAGATTATCGGCGGCCGCTATCTGGTTGATCCTAACACCGGTCTTTACAAAATCCATAACTCTGGAAACGATGTTGTGGGAAACCGCGAGCCGAAATTGATAGGTGGTTTCGCCAATACGCTCACGTATAAAGACCTTTCTTTATC
>ERZ772960.3476-NODE-3476-length-10555-cov-9.170762_pt1 | contig 10555 bp, 8 predicted proteins | sample MGYA00580678_ERZ772960 | MGnify/ENA primary metagenome ERZ772960 (study PRJEB29015, sample SAMEA2737930) | human oral metagenome | biome: human oral; feature: human-associated habitat; material: dental | place: China | collected 2059 ...
ATTATAAAATTAAAGATTTTCTACTGTTCGGAATATTAATATGGATGATTATAAAATTAATAATAGTAAACAGTATAAAATATTTAAGATTAAAAAATTATGCAAAAAAAATTTTAGATAGAATATATAATTAAAAAAATTACAGTTAATAAAAATAAAATTATTAAAAATCAAAGAATCAAGACTATTTATCAAAAAATAATAAAATATAAAAAATAAAAATTGAAAAATGCTATATTTAGTAAAATTTTCTAAACTTTTATAAATGACCAAAGGAAAATATTATTAAAGGAGAAAAATAAAAATGGGAAGAATGATTGGAATTGATTTGGGGACAACGAATAGTCTAGCTACATATATTGACGATAATGGAGAAATACAATTTGTGAAAAACGAATATGGAAATATTTTGATTCCGTCTGTTGTGGGAATTGATGAAAATGATGATATTATTGTAGGGGAATTAGCAAAAGAAAGAAGAATCATGAATGCTGGGGAAACTGCAAGTAATTTTAAAAGAAGAATGGGAACAGATGCAAAAATTAAAGTTAAAAATAAAACTTTTGATGCACAAATGTTATCTTCTTTTGTTTTGAAACATTTAAAGGAAAATGCTGAAAAACAGCTAAACGAAAAAATAAATAGGGCGATAATAAGTGTCCCCGCATATTTTAATGATAAACAGCGAAGAGATACAAAAATGGCAGCAGAATTGGCAGGACTTACAGTAGAAAGACTTATAAATGAACCAACAGCTGCAGCATTGTCACTTGGAAGCAATATTTTAAATCAAAATTTAAAGTTTATTGTGCTTGACTTGGGCGGAGGAACATTTGATGTTACTTTGCTTGAAACATTTGAGGATATTATGGAAGTGTTGTCAATAAGTGGAGATACAATGCTCGGTGGAGAGGATTTTACTGCTAAAATTTGTGAAATTTTTCTAAAGAATATTAAATTATCAATAACAGATTTGAGCCATGATGAAAAGACAAAATTGTATACAAAAGCAGACAGAGCGAAAAAATTGATAAGTTTAAAAGATGTTGTAATTGAGCTAGAAATTAAAGGGAAAAATTATAAATCAGAAATTACACAAAAGGATTTTAGAGAGGCTGTAAAACCATTGCTTGTGAAAATGAAAGCTTCAATTGACAAGGCTTTACAGGATGGAAATACAGATGCCAGAGAAATTGAAAAGGTTATTTTGGTTGGAGGAGCTGTAAAATTAGGGATTATTGAGGAATTTACAGAAAAGTATTTTCATAAAATTCGTGGAGAAAAAATATATTTTAGTAGCGAGAATTTTATTGAAAATAATAAACTAGTATCAATAGCGGCAGATCCTGATACAGTTGTAGCTTACGGTGTTGGAGTTGCAGTTGGAATGAAAGAAAGAAACAAAATGTTCAAGGAGAGAATTTTAACTGATGTTTGTCCATTTACTTTAGGAACAGAACTCGTAGGAAAACGATTTGCACCAATTATTCCTAGAAATACAACTGTTCCAACAAGTAAATCCGAATATTTTTACACAATAGATGACTATCAGGATAAGGTGAATGTTGGAATTTATCAAGGAGAAAGCCTGAATATAGATGACAATTTGTTTTTGGGAAATTTTTTGATAGATGTGCCACGAAATATAGCAGGAAAGGAAGCTATAAATGTCAGATTTACTTATGATATAAACGGTATTTTGGAAGTGGAAGCGACAGTTGTGAGTACAGGACTTAAAAAAAGTAAATTAATTGTAAATGGAGATTTATCTGAAGAAGAAAAAAACGAGAAAATAAAAATGCTGGAAGAAATAAAAATTCAGTCTGAAAATAAAAATAAGGATAAACTGCTGCTTGAGAGAGCAAATAGAATTTATGCTGAAATAGTAAATACAGAAATAAGAAATCATATTTCTGATTATTTAGAAAATTATCAAATGGTTGTAGCAACAGGCGATAGAATCCGTATTCAAAAGGTGAAAAAAAGTTTTTCACAGTTTCTTGATAAAATTGATCCTGAAATTAATGATATGAGTATAGAAGATATTTTGAAAGATTTTGAAGACGAAATGGAAGAGGAAAATACGAAAGAAGAAGATGAACCGGAATTTTGGAATTAGAAAAATAAATTTTAAAATATTGTGTTTACTGAGATTTGTGGACTTTTATAAATAATAAACGTAACTTTTTATAAGGAGAAAATGATTATGAAAATAAAAAAATCGTTGAAAATATTTGGGTTGTCAATTTTGGCAGGAAATATTATGAATGCAGAATACATAAAAAGAAATGGAGAAATTTATTATCGGGACTGGAGTGAAGAAAAGACAAGAATATTAAAAAATATAGATAAAAAATCATTTAAAATATTGGAAAATGATTTTGCAAAAGATAAGAATAATATTTATTATGAAGGAGAAAAGATTGAAAAAATAGATCCTAAAAGTGCTAAAATATTTGGAAGTCATTTTGTAAAGGATGAGAAAATTGTTTTTGATGCTTATGAAAAAAAGGAATTGAAAGATGTGGATACAAAGACGCTTAAATCAGTTGGAGATTATTATTTTAAAGATAAGAACAATGCTTATTTTGATATGAAAAAAATTGATGAAAAAGTTGATTTAGAGACATTTGTTTATTTGGACTTTTTTTATGCTAAAGATAAGAATAATCTGTATTTTTATGGACAAAAAGTGAAAGGTATAAGTCCGAATAATTTTGAGTTTTGGACTTCGTTAAGCAGTGTTCCTGACAATATCATTAAAAGCGGAAATGATTTTTATCTTGTTTATGAAAATAATTCGAATGAAAAAATATATGCGAAAAAAATGGATTTTCCGATTGACAAGGATACTTTTGAAAGTTTTTCCATGAGAGTTTATAAAGATAAAAATAATTTTTATTATTATGATGAAACTGATGATATAAAAAAAGGAAAAACACTTATTAAATTTAAAAATGAGGCTGATATAAAAACACTTAAATTTTTGAAGGAAAAAAATGGCGAAAAAAGTGATGAATATATAAAAGATGAAAAGAATGTCTATTATGTGGATGAAGAAAATGTAGAAATAAAAAAGATAGAAAATGCTGATTACAAAACGTTTCAAGTTATTGAATACTTATATGCAAAGGATAAAAACAATGTTTATTATCAAGGGAAAAAGTTAAATAATGTTAATCCAAATTACTTTAAAATTGTAGACAATGAGATAAAATATAATAATGAATTTTATAAAATTGATGAAAATATGAATCTTATAAAAATAGAGAGAGAATAAAAGATTGATAAGATAAAAAAGGAGCAAGTATTATGAAAAGAAAAAGTTTACTAAAAATATTGATTTTATTTATTTTAGCAGGAACTATCGCAGATGCTGAATATTTTAAGGAAAATGGGGAAGTTTATTATGAAATGCCATATCTTGAAATTAAGTCGAAAGTAAAAGGTGCGGATGCGAAGACTTTGGAGAATGTTGGAGAAGATAATATGGAAATAATTGGCTTTTTTGGAAAAGATAGCAAGAATACTTAAATAAGAAATCATATTTCTGGTTATTTAAAAAATTATCAAATGATTGTAGCAACAGGCGATAGAATCCGTATTCAAAAGGCGAAAGAAAGTTTCTCACAGTTTCTTGATAAAATTGATCCTGAAATTAATGATATGAATATAGAAGATATTTTGAAAGATTTTGAAGATGAAACGGAAGAGGAAGATATGAAAGAAGAAGATGAACTAAAATTTTGGAATTAAAAAATAATTCTTAATTATGAAGAAAAATAATTAAATATTTAAATTTTAATGATTTTGAAATTATGAAAAATGAGGTAAAATATATTAAGAAACTGAAAATAAATAATAAATTAAAGTAAAATAAATTTGTTTGACAACTTTTTTAAAAGGAGTGAGATGGTTATGAAAAGAAAAAATTTATTGAAAATATTGGGATTATTGATCTTAGTAGGAAATGTTGCAAATGCTGAATATTCTGGGAAATTTGAGAAAACTTATTCTAAAAATTCAGATTATAAAATGAAAATTACGAGTGTTAAAAGTGGAAAAAGTAAGAGAAATGTTTCAAAAATATTAAGTAATCAAGAAATTGATTTGAAACTTATTGAAAAAATTGGGGATTCAAATTATTTTAGAAATAAAAATGGGATTTATTATAAAAGTGGAGAAAAAGTTTTGAAATTGGATGGAGTTGATAAAGATAGTTTTGAAGTTATGAAATTTGGAAATTATGGGAAAGATAAGAATAGTGTTTTTTATCATAATAGAAAATTGGATGGTGTTAAACCAAGTGGATTTGAGGAACTGGATGAAAGATTTGCGACATATGAAGGTGTTCTTTTTAATAATGGAAAAAAAGTTGAGGGAGTGAGAAGAATTGAGAGTGGCGATATGGATATGAATGGTCTTGAAAGAATTAGAATTTCTGATCGTTGGGATCTAGGGTACTCAAATTATTTCAAAAATAAAGATGGAATTTATTATGCGGGGGAAAGTAAATTTCTTAAATTGAACGGTGCAGATAAAGATAGCTTTAGTGTGACTTTTAAAGGAAAATATGGAAAAGATAAAAACAGTGTCTATTATCAAGATAAAAAAATGGACGGTGTAAAACCAAGTGAATTTATGGAGTTAAATGATGTTTTTGCAAAAGATCGAAATAATATTTATATTGATGGGAAAAGACTTGAGAATTTTGAGGCAAGAGATTTTTTGATTTTGGATGAAAAGAGATTCGAGTATAAAAATAAGAAATATTATTATGATAAAAAAAGTAAAACTGTTAAAGAAGATAAATAAATTGAAAAAATTTTTTAAAGTTATCAGACAGAACTAATATTATTTTTTTTAAAGGATCTTGAATAAATTTACCATTTTAAATAGAAAAAAATTTAAAAATGACAAGGAGTAAAATATGAAAAGAAAAAGTTTACTAAAAATATTGGTTTTATTTATTTTAGCTGGAACTATTGCAAATGCTGAGTATTCGAAAAAGGATGGAGAAGTTTATTATGAAATGCCATATCTTGAAATTAAATTGAAAGTGAAAGGTGCGGATGCGAAAACTTTTGAAAATTTGGGAGAAGATAAGATGAAAATTATCGGCTATTTTGGGAAAGATAGCAAAAATGTTTATTTTCTTGGGAAAAAATTAAAAGATGTTTCAACTAAAAAATTTGAAATTTTGGATGAAAAGTATGTGAAGGATTACAAAAATTTGTATAATCTTAAAACTGACTCACTTTCTTTTTTTTCAATTGATGAAATAAAACCGAAAAAAGTGTCGATTGATGGACTTGATGTGAAAAGTTTTAAAGTTTTGGAAAATAAAAAAGCTTCTTTAACAGACTATTATACGGACAAAAATAGCGTTTATTTTCATAAAGATGATTTGAGAAAAATAACTGGAGCAGATAAAAATTCTTTTGAAATTTTGGAGGAGTATATTGCCAGAGATAAAAATAATGTTTATTCTAAAGGGGAAAAGCTAGGAAATATAGATATTAAAAGCTTTAAATATTTTGAAGATGGGCTAGCAAAAGATAAGAACAGAGTTTTTTACATTGAGGATAATAAAGATGTTACAGGAGTAGATGCGAAAACTTTTGAAAGAATGGGAGAAAGTTATTATTTTAGAGATAAAAATAATATCTTTGGTTTAAAGGATTATAATCCTTATGATTTGGAAATGTTGAAAAATATTGATAGAAATAGTTTTAATACTTTGAGTAAGGAAATTGGGAAGGATAGAAATGGAGTTTATTATTTTGGAGAAAAAATAGATGGAATTTCTTCGAATAATGCTAAAGTTGTTGAAGCGTTGGGAAATAGCGACTATATTCTTCAAAGTGGCAATGACCATTATTTGATGACTGTAAATGAAAAGGATTCGGATAATAATGAAAGATTTGAAATAAAGAAAATAGATAGCTTGAATATTGATTTTGATACATTTAAATATTTTGAGATGTCTAATTTGTATAAAGATAAAAATAGTTTTTATTATCATTTAGATAGTGACCTGAAAAAAATTAAAAGTGATATTGATGTGAAAAGTGCTGAAAAAGTGCTGAAATTAAATGATTTTATAAAGGATAAAAGTAACCTTTATTATTATTCTAACGGAAAAATTGAGAAGATTAATTTGAAAATAGATGTAAATAATTTGGAATACTTGGATGATGAAAATTCTACTTTTAGTAATTATTTGAGAGATGGGAAAAATGTTTACTTTGTGGATAATGAGTATGGAAAAGTAAAAATTATGAAAAATGTTGATAGAAATACATTTAAAGTTGTAAACGGAAATTATGGAGTGGATAGTAAAAATGTTTATTGTTTTGGAGAAAAATTGGATTTTGTAGAACTAGATGGGCTTAAAATCTTTAATGAGATTTATTTGAAAGATAAGAAAAATGTTTATGAAATTTCTGTAAATGATAATGACAAAGTGAAAGTAGAACCGATTAAAAATCTTAATATTGATGTGGCAAGTTTTGAAGATATTTTTGGTGGATTAAATTACAAAGATAAAAATTCAGTTTATTATGTTGATGAAAATAATGGAAAAGTCTCTTTGAAAACATTAAAAGGAGCAGATCCGGCTACATTTGAGTTTGGAATTATTTCAAAAGATAAAAATAGTGTTTTTATTGGAAATCAAAAGTTGAAAGGTGTCAGTTCTAAAGGGTTTGAAGTATTAAATGATAGTTTAGATTTTGTAAAAGATTATAAGAATGTTTACTATTTGGATAGAGAAAGTGATGGAATTACTTATAAAGTGGAAGTTTTAGATACAAAAGGAGTTGACATTCCGAGTTTTGAATTTTTGGGGAATTCTTACAACAAGTATTACAGAGATAAGAATAACATATATTTTTTGAATGACAGAGATGACAAAATGAAATTTGAAAAATTGGCTGGTGCAAATCTAAAAACATTTGAAATTATGGATGGTAATTTTGCAAGAGATGATAAAAATCTTTATATTTTTGAGTACAAAGTGGATGGAATTGATCCAAAGACATTTGAAGCATTGAACTATGAAATGATAAAAGATAAAAATGGAGTGTATTTTTTGGAAAATATTTCAGAAGAAAATGAAAATTCAGAAATAAAAACTAAAAAGTTGAACTTAAAAGGATTGGATTTGAGAAGTTTTAAAAAAGTTGATGATAGCGATTATTATTTTAAAGATAAAAATAGTATTTACTACGAGGATTCTGGAAATTTACATAAAATAGAAAATGCTGACTTGAAAACATTCAAAGACTTGGATTATAATTTTGCGAAAGATAAAAATAATATTTATTATAAAAATAAAAAATTGGATGGAATCGATGCTGCAAGTTTTGAAAAAATAGAATTTAATTTTATAAAAGATAAAAACAGACTTTATAAAATCGATGAAGATGAAGAAAAAAAAGAGATAAAATTAATTCCAATCAATGAAAAAGTCAATCTTGAAAATTTTGAAGAAATAGGCGGAAATTATTATAAAGACGATAAAAATCTCTATTATTTTGGAGAAAATGAGTTTAAGAAAATAGAAGGAGCAGATCCAGATTCATTTAAATATGACAACGAAAATTATACTTTTATTGCAAAAGACAAAAACAATGTTTATTTTGAAGGAGAAAAAGTAAAAGGAATAGATGTTAAGAGTGCCGAAGGAATAGACGGGCTTTGGATAAAAGATAAAAACAGTGTATTTTATCGAGGGAAGAAATTGGAGAAAATCAGTTCAAATAACTTTAACTATTTTGATGGCGGAATTTCGTATGATAAAATTTTAGTTGATAAAAATGGAGCTTACAAGTTGCTAGAAAGTGAAAACCAGAAAGATAAAACAATTCCGCTTGACAGTAAAAATATTGATTTAAAAACTCTTGAAAGATTTGATACACCAATAGATGGTTCAAATTATTTCAAAGATAAAAACGGAGTTTATTTCTTGAATGGAGAAAAATTTGTAAAAATAAATGGAGCGGATAGAGATAGTTTTGATGTAACAATGAGCGGGAAATATGGGAAAGATAAGAATAATGTTTATTTTGAAGGAAAGAGAATGGAAGGGAAAAATCCGATTGAATTTGAGGAAATTGATATTAATGATTAGTAAAAATGAAAGGAAGGGGTATTCGATATGAAAAACAGCAAAAAAACAAAATTGCCAATCGGAGTATCCAATTTTAAAGATATTATTGAAAAAAATTACTATTATTTTGATAAAACAAAATTTATAGAAAATATTTTAGAAGATGGCTCTCAGGTGAAATTGTTTACTCGTCCTAGACGATTTGGAAAAACATTGAATATGTCGATGCTTAAATACTTTTTTGATGTTAAGAATAAAGATGAGAACAGGAGATTGTTTGAAGGGTTGAATATTTCTAAAAGTGAGTATTTTGACATGCAGGGGAATTTTCCTGTGATTTCGATTTCATTTAGAAATTATGATGAAGAAAACTGGGAAAATGGATTCAAGGCTATCAAAGGAATTGTAAAAAGGTTATATTCAGATTATAAATTTTTAATTGAAAAAATGGATGAGATTGAAATTGAAGAATTTAATTCTGTGCGAAGAGGATTAGATTCGGTAGAATGGGAGGCTTCTTTACTCAATCTGTCAAAATATTTGTATGAATATTATGGAAAAAAGGTGATTGTGTTGATTGATGAATATGATCAGCCTATAATAAATTCGTATATAAAAGGGAATTATGAAAAAGCCATAAGTTTTTTTAAAAGTTTTTATGGATTAGTTTTAAAAGATAACGAATATCTTGAAATGGGAGTTATGACTGGAATTTTAAGGGTTGCAAAGGAAAATATTTTTTCTGGATTGAATAATTTAGAAGTTCATACGATTTTAGATGATGAATTTACAGAATATTTTGGGATTGTGGAAGATGAAGCAGAGAAAGCGCTTGAAGATTTTGGTTTGGAATATGAATTGAAGGATGTCCAAAAATGGTATAATGGATATTTATTTGGAAATAGGAAGGTTTATAATCCATGGTCTATTGTCAACTTTTTAAAAAATGGAAACTTGAAACCTTATTGGGTAAATACAAGTGGAAATGCTCTTATTAAATTATATTTGAAAAAGCTAAGAGACAGTATTTTTGATGATTTCACAAAACTTTTGAATAAAAAAAGTATCTTAAAAATTATTAATGATAATATGACTTTTGGTAATTTAAAAGCTAATTTTGAAAAAAATATTTGGAATTTATTTTTTCATAGCGGTTACTTGACTTTGGCAGAAAAATACAATGAAAATGATGTTTATTTGAGAATACCAAATGAAGAGATATTGAAAATGTTTTCGGAAATGTTTATAGAAGTATACTTTGACGATTATGAAAAATTTTTGTATATGTCAGATGCTTTAAGAAAAGGAGATATTTCAAATTTCAAAAAATATCTAAAAGAAATTCTATTGGAAAATGCTGGAATATTTGATGTGAGTGGAACTTACAAAGAGCAATTTTATCACGGATTGATGCTAGGATTAGTTTTGATTTTAAAAAATGAATATGAGATTACATCGAATAATTTTGCAGGAAAAGGGAGATATGATTTACTTTTAAAACCTAAAAATATTTTGGAAGGAAAAGAAGGAATTATTATTGAGTTGAAAATTATTAATGAAGTGAAAAATTTAAATGATAATAAAATTCATGAAAAACTTGAAAAAGAATGTGAAGTTGCATTAAAGCAGATTGATGAGAAAGAATATAGTTCAGTTTTAAAAAATGCTGGAGTTGAGAAACTTTTGAAAATTGGGATTGCGTTTATGGGAAAAGAATTTGAAATAAAGTTTGAAAGAGAATAATAGGAAATAGTTTTTAAGATATGCTTTTAAAGCATAACTGGTTATAAAAAATAAGTATTTGATATAATAGGATAAATATTGTAAAATAAATCATAAGAAAATAAAAAATTTAGATTTTATTTAATTTTAAGAGGTGATTTGTTATGAATAAAATATTAGTAGCTTACTTTTCAGCGACAGGGACAACAAAAAAAATTGCAGAAAAATTGGCGAAAGCAACTGGGGGAAATTTGTTTGAGATAAAACCGCAAGTTGAGTATACTTCTGAGGATTTGAATTGGAACGACAAAAAAAGTAGAAGTTCAGTGGAAATGAATGATGAATTTAGCCGTCCAGAAATTGAAAATGTTGTAGAGAATATTAATGATTATGATACTGTGTTTGTTGGATTTCCAGTTTGGTGGTATATTCCACCTCGCATTATTCAGACTTTTATTGAAAAACATAATTTGAGCGGAAAAAAGATAATCACTTTTGCGACATCAGGTGGAAGCGGGATAAAAGGCTCAACAGATTTTTTGAAAAAAAATTATTCGGATTTGAATATTATTGAAGGCAAAAGATTTGGTTGGAATGAAAGCTTGGAAAGCATTGGAGCTTGGGTAGAAAAAATAAAAAAATTTTAATGAGAAAGAGAAATATTTTTTGATTAAACAGAGGTGAAAGAAAATGAGTAAAAAAATTACTGCAGGAAGAGAT